>Ga0302212_1000011_pt1 | contig 188210 bp, 132 predicted proteins | sample II_Fen_N1_1_FD_200235 | JGI IMG/M metagenome (GOLD analysis project Ga0302212, IMG submission 200235) | Peat permafrost microbial communities from Stordalen Mire near Abisko, Sweden - II_Fen_N1_2 | ecosystem: Environmental > Terrestrial > Soil > Wetlands > Permafrost | place: Sweden: Abisko...
TCCTCTTGCGCGTGAGGATGCGCCCTGACGGAGCTCAATGCGACGATCTGACGCCGTACAATTGGAAAATCGCACAAAATAGCCGCTGAGGATCACGATAGACAGAGGGGATCACTGAGCGGTTACGGTCCGCCCCTCCAACGTGGTTCACCACGGACATCGTTCACCACGGCAAACCTGCGGGGTCTTGGGCCCAAGGCCGGCATCCCTGGCGCGTCTGCGCCGCGAGTCGCCTCCCGCCCCAAAGCACACGCCATACTTGGTGTGCACCCCCCTGCGTGTTTGGTACACTCCTTGGATGGCATCGGACCTGCGCACTGACAACACCGCGGCCTTCCCTCTGCAGGAAGCTCTCGACCGGATCCACCGCGTCTATTCCATCGGCGCCTTGGCCGGAGCCGCCTTCACCCTGCTGCTGTGGGTGCGCACCGGAAGCATGAGCATCGTCGGCGAGGTCTCGCTGACCAGCAACCTCGCGATCCTGCTGCTGTGGCTGGGACGCGCGCGCTTCCCGACCAAGCCTCGCGCCGGGATCGTCGCCCTGCTTCCTTGCGTGCATCTCTTCACCGAACTCTGGTCCCACGGTCCTTCGGTCGGCAGCACCGTCTTCGTCGTCTCCGTGCTGCTGGTCAACACGCTCTTCTTCGGCCTGCGCTACGGCCTGCTGCTGGGGCCGCCCCTGCTGGGAGGTCTGCTTTGGATCGCAACCATGCACCAGGCCATCTTGTCGCCACGCGGTTCCCTGAACGCCCTCCTTGTGGACTTGATCCTGATCACTGTGGCGCTTTGGACCATCCATGACACCTTCCGGATCCAGATCGACCTCCTGCGCCGCACCGCCCGGCATTTCCACGACCTGTTCAAAAGCGTCCACGAGGCGGTCCTGCTGCTGGACCTCGACAACACCATCCTGGCCTCGAACCCTTCCGCCCAGAGCCTGTTCGGCATGGAAGCAAGCGAGCTTCGAGGCCTTCGCATCTCTGCGTTGGAACATCGCGGCTCCGGGAGCAACACGCCCGATCTGGACGCCACCACCGGCGCGGCCCGCGAGGAAAGTCGTTCCCTGCTGCGCCAGCTGGCGCCCCGGCAAGGCTCTCCCCTGTGGTGCGAGCTCGTCTTCCGCCCCCTCGAACTCGATGACCAGCCCCGCATCCTGGCCTCGATCCACGACATCGATGAGCTGGTGCATTCCCGCGAAGAGCTCCTCCGCAGCAACGAGGAGCTGGAACAGCGCGTCCAACTGCGCACCGACGCCCTCACGGTGGCCAACGAGGAGCTCCAGACCATGCTCGACGACTTGATGCGCACGCGCCAGCGCCTGAGCGAGCAGGAGCGCATCGCCTCGCTTTCCGGCATGGTCGCCGGCGTCGCCCACGAGCTGAACACCCCGCTGGGCAATGCCCTTTCCTGCGCGGAGCTGCTGCGCCAGGATTCCCTGCGGCTGGCCAAGGAGCTGCCCGATCCCGAACGGGCCCCGACCTTGCGGCGAATCGAAAGCACCGCGATCGTGCTGGAGAAGTCAGCGCAGCAGGCCGCGCAGCTGGTCCGCCAGTTCCGACAGGTCGCCGTGGGACTGGAAAGCCATCGTCTGGTCCTGATCCTCCTGCGCCCTTTCCTCGAGACCCAAGCGGTCCACTTCCGGCAGCGGCTCGAAGCGAAAGGCCTGCACCTCCAGATCGACTGCCCGGCGGATCTCCAACTGGAGACCCACCCCTCGGCCCTTTCCCAGGTGCTGGTCCATCTGATGGAAAATGTCCTGCACCATGCCATCCCCAGCGAAGGCGATCACATCTTCTGGACAGTCACTGTCGAGGAGATGCGGATCCGCTTGGCCGTGCGCGACCACGGTCCCGGCATGCCCTCGGAAGCCCTCCCGCACCTTTTCGAGCCGTTCTTCACCACCATGCGGGCGCGCGGCGGCATCGGCCTGGGCGCCCACATCGCCTGGAACCTCGCCACGGCGATCCTCGGAGGGCGCATCGAAGCCCGCAACACCTCGCCAGGCCTGGAAGTCGCCCTGGAACTCCCGCGGCGCAATCCCTAGTCGAACGCTCCCAGGAACACCACTTCGCGCTCGAGTGTGACCCCATGGCTCTGCTCGATCCGGCGGATCACCTCGCAGGAGAGGTCCCACACCTGCTGGGCGGTGGCCTGCCCCAGGTTCACGGCAAAGCCGGCATGCTTCTCCGAGATGGCGGCATCGCCCACCCGAAAGCCGCGCAAGCCCGCCTCGTCGACCATCTTCGAGGCGAATCCGTTGGGGGGACGCTTGAAGAGCGAGCCCGCGTTGGGAAGCTCCAGCGGCTGCTTGTCGCGTCGCGCCGCCTGGATCTCCTTGACCGACAGCCGAAGCGCAGCGGCATCGCCCGGTTCCAGCTCGACCTCACACGAAACCACGATCCAGCCAGCCTGACGGAAGGCCGAGGTGCGGTAGCCGAAAGCGCAGTCCTCGGGCAGGAACACACGAAGCGATCCTTCGGGGGAAAGCGCCTCCACCAGCGAAACGCGCTCGCCGAACTCCTGTCCGTAGGCACCGGCGTTCATGAAGACGGCCCCGCCCACCGTGCCGGGGATGCCCGCGAGCTTCTCAAGTCCCGCAAGTCCGCGGCCCACCGAGTCCATGACAAATTCCGTCAAACGGGTCCCGGCCCGCACGCGGGCGCGGTTCCCCGTCCATTCCGTCCCGGACAGATTCTGTCCAATAGCGACCACCGCACCGTCCCAGCCCTTGTCGCTGACGACCAGGTTCGAGCCGCGGCCCATCACGAAAAGAGGCAGGGACCGGCTGCGGACCCAATCCAGGGCCGCTTCCAGTTCCTGCCTCGAACTCGGCTCAAGGAGGACCTTGGCCTTGCCTCCCAGACGGAAGCTGGTGCGCGTCGCAAGCGAGACGTCCCACGCTCCCGGACAGGGAAGGATCTCAGGCACCCAGGAGTGCCTGCGCCTGCGCGATCAGGACCTTGGCCGTCTCGCGCGCGGCGACGATCTGGGCCTTGGCCTTCTCGACGATGGCGCCAGGCGTGTAGCCGAACTTCTCGTCCAGCACCTTGAAGTTGGCACTGGCTCCAAAACGCGTCATGCCAACGATCGAGCCGAACGGCCCGACCAGCGGCACGAACACGCACGGCAGGCCGGCGGTGATCGCAAGCGTGGGAATGCCGGCCGGCACCACCGAGGCGCGGTAGGCCTCGTCCTGTTCCAGGAAGAGCCAGGTGGTCGGGATGCTCGAGACCTGCACCCGCTTGCCTTCGGCGCGCAGGAGCTTGGCGGCGTCCAATGCCAGACCCAGCTCGGAACCCGAACCCAGCAGCAGCAGCTCCGGATTGGCGTCGGCCGAGACCACGTAGCCACCCTGATGCAGGCCCTTGGCCTGGGCGGGGCGGTTCTCCACCTCGAGGTCGGGAATGTCCTGACGGGTGAGGAGGATGGCCGAAGGCGCCTGGGTCGACTCGACGGCAAAGCGCCAGGCCTCGCGGGTCTCGTGGTGGTCGGCCGGACGCAGCACCGTGAAGGAACGCTTGCCCGAGAGGTTCTTCATCTGCTCGAGAAGGCGGGCCTGGGCCTCCTGCTCGATGGGCTGGTGGGTCGGTCCATCCTCGCCCACGCGGAAGCTGTCATGGCTCCAAAGGAAGATCACCTGGGCTTCTTGCAGGGCTGCCATGCGCATCACCGGCTTCATATAGTCGGAGAAGGCAAAGAACGTTCCGCAGGCGGGGATCACGCCGCCGTGCAGGCTCATGCCCGTGCAGACGGCGGCCATGGTCAGTTCGGCCACGCCGGCATGCAGGAACGCACCGGAGAAGTCGTCCTTCTTGAAGGCTCCCGTCTTCTTGAGGAAGGCATCGGTCTTGTCCGAATCCGCAAGGTCCGCGGAAGCCACGATCATGTTGGGGATCTGGTCGGCCAAAGCAGTCAGGATGGCGGCCGAGGCGTTGCGGGTCGCGAGGTTCTTCCCGAAGGAGATCTCGTCCCACTTGACCGGCCAGGGGGCCTTGTCGAAGAAGCGGGTGTAAAGGGCTGCCTTGTCGGCATTCGCCGCAGCCCAGGTGGCCTGGATTTCGCGGCGCTTGGCCACGATCTTGCGAAGCTCGTCGTGACGGGCCTTGTGGACCGCGACGCAATCCGCCCAAAGCTGGATCGGGTCGGTGGCATCGCCACCCAAGGCGGTCACGGTGGCGGCCGTGGCCTCAGGACCGAACGGAGCGCCGTGCTGCTTGACATCGCCTTCCCAGACGGAGCCGTCTGCCTTGCGGGCACCCTTGCCCATCACGGTACGCCCGATGATCAGGGTGGGCTTCTTCGTCTCGGCCACGGCGGCATCCATCGCCTTGCGCAGCGCGGCGAGGTCGTGCCCGTCCACGTCATGGACTTCCCAGCCCCAGGCGCGGTACTTGGCCTCGAAGTCCTCCACGGTGACCGCTTCGGTCTTGGTGGAGAGCTGGACGTCGTTGGCATCGTAGAACATCACGAGGTTCGAGAGCCCTAGGTGGCCGGCAATGCGACCCACGCCCTGCGAGATCTCTTCCTGGGCACCACCGTCGGTGATGTAGCACCAGGTCTTGTGGGAAAGCCACTCGCCGAAACGGGCGGTCAGGAAGCGTTCGGTGATCGCGGCACCCAAGCCGAAGGCGTGGCCCTGGCCGAGAGGTCCGGAGGTGTTCTCGATGCCACGGTCATTGTCGCGCTCGGGGTGGCCCGGCGTGTGGCTGCCCCACTGGCGGAAGCCCTTGAGGTCCTCGGCCGAGAAGAAACCGGCCAGACCAAGGGTCGAATAGAGCATCGGGCTCATGTGACCCGCATCCAGGAAGAAGCGATCGCGCTCCGTCCAGTTCCGGTCATCCGGGTCGTAGACCAGGTACTCGGAGTAGAGGAGATTCATGAAGTCCGCACCGCCCATGGCTCCGCCTGGGTGGCCGCTCTTGGCCGCTTGCGGCATGGAGGCGGAAAGGACTCGGATGTTGTCGGCGCACTTGCGCAAAAGGCTTTCGCGATCCATAAGAGGACGGTAAATTAGCAAAAAATCCGGGCCTGGCGCCACAAGAGCTCACATCTGACGGATTCCGAGCAAAGAAGACGGTTGCCTCCATGGACTTCAAACCATGAACGGAAGCCAGCAAAAAAGGCCCCCGCATGTGCGGAAGCCCTTGAGCTGCTTGAACTTGCAACGACGCTCACTTGCGAGCGGGACGCCCTTTGCTGGCGATGGTCTCACCGAGGTTGTCGGCCAGGTCATCCATCACTTCGGGACGATCGTAGTAGCCTTCCTCGACGCGTTTCTTGGCCAACTCGATCTTTTCTTCCCGAGTCTCAGGCAGCGCGTTGGCCCGCAGCGTTGCCGCCATCGCCGGACTGGACTTCTGGGACTCCACGCCCTTGGCAGAGAGCTCGACCGGATCCCGGCGCGGAGCGTCTCCCCCCTTCTCGGGGGCGATCGCCTTGCGAGCCTCTGCATTGAGCAGGCTCGGAGCGATCTGTGGTGGAAGTCCTTGGATGTTCATGGCTACTCTCTATATCGGCAGTTCAGACCCGAACTTGAGTCAGATTTCACTCTCGTCCTGCAAAATGGCAAAAAAACGGTCGATGGCCACCATCTCGAAGAGGTCATGGATGTCCTCCGGGAGATTCAGCAGCCGAAGATCCCCGCCCTTGGTCTTGATTTCCTGGAGGCAATGAATGAGCATGCCTACACCAGCGCTATCGATGAAGGAAACTTCCCGCATGTTGGCCACCAGCAGCAGTTCTCCCAGCTTCTGGCATTCCTGGATCGCCTGGCGGAACGTGGCAACATCCACGCCGCGGATCTGACCGGCGACGTCGAGTACCGTGTTCTCCTTGACCTTGCGCTTCTCGATCCTCATGCTAATCCCCCTCTGTCGGCTCGCGCCGCAGAATGACCTGGGCTGTCGTGCCCATGCCTTGCGTGGAACGCAAGACCAGTTCTCCCCCGAGCGAAGTCGCCATCTGGCGACTCACGGCCAACCCCAATCCGTTGCCGGTGGGCTTGGTGGTGAAGAAGGCTTCACCGGCACGTTCAAGAACTGTTTCCGTCATTCCGATGCCATTATCTAATACCGAGATCCGAATCGTACCATGTTTTTCCGCTTCCGCCAAGAGTCCGATCTCCGGACGACGTCCTGCGGGCACCGCCTGCAACCCGTTCAAGGCCAGATTCTGCAGGATCTGCAACAAAAGGTCGCGATCGGACTGCACGTCCAACGCCTGGGAACACTCCAACCGAACCACCGGCATCCATTCTTTCCGGGCTTCCGGCCGCTGCAGCAGGAACAACCGCACATCCTCGAGCAACGAGCGCAGCGGGATCGATCGGATGGACGGAGGCTTGAGCCGGGAAAAGTCCAGGAACTCCTGCAAGGTGCGGTTCAAGCGGTCCGACTCGTCCTTGATCAGGCGCAGCAGGCTGCGGTCGTCCTCCCCCATCCCTTCCACGGCTTCGAGAAGCTGGGCCGACCCGGAGATCGAAGCCAGGGGATTGCGGATCTCATGGGCGATCTGGGCGGCGACGTTGCCAAGGGTCGCCATCCGCTCCGCGCTGCGGACCTCGGCCTCCATCTTGCGCAGATGGGTGATGTCCTGCAGCGTGAGCACGAGGTTGCGCAGCTTGCCCTTGGCCCAGTGACCGCTGGCCTGGAAGAGCAGGGCATCGCTCTTGCGGCCCCGCGTCTCGAGATCCCACGGCATCGCCCCCTGGAGCACCATCTGGCACCCCTCCAGCACGGCCGGTCCCCACGGCTGCCCCTCGACAAGGTCGGCCAACGACTTGCCCGGATGGAGCGATGCGGGAAAATGGACCGCCGCCGGCTCGTTGGAATAGAGCAGCCGCAGCTGGTCGTCGAACACGAGCACCCCGGAGGTGATGCGATTGACCACCGCATCCATGTCCAGGCGCGCCAGTTCCAGCGCCTGGGAGGTCCCGATCAGGGCGATGCGGTGGTTGCGCAGCGTCTCGGCCAGAAAGCTGGTCAGGATCGAGAGCGAAAAGCCCATCCCCGAGGAAAGCGCCCAACGGGTCAGGAGCCCCGCTCCATCCAGCCCCTGAAAGGCCGGGAACTGCCGCACCCCAAGGCCATGGCTGACCGCAAGCAATCCCAGCCCGACCATGAAGCCCATCGCCACGGGAAGCGCGCCCCAGAAACGGTAGAGGAAGCCCGCGAACGTGCCCGTCAAGAGGAAGAGCAGGGTCGGATCGCTCCCTCCCGGGGGGCCGTAGGCGGAAAGGAACAGCTCGCAGCCCAGCTCGAACAGGAGAAGCAGGGCATGATCCCAGCGCAGATCCAGCTCCTCGGCACCCAGGCGCCGCTCGCGGTTCCAGATGCGAAAGCTCCAGGCTCCGTAGCCGGCCAAGCCAAGCCAGTAGAGCCAGCTCACGCCCGCCACGCCCCCGCCAAGCATCAGACCGCACAGGAGCAGGAACTTGGCCCCGCCGAACCAGGCGTAGACCCGGCCCGCGGAACCGGCCGAACTCAATGGATGGCGCCAGCCATGGAGAACATGGGCAGGTACATGGCGATCAACACGGCACCGATGATGCCGCCCAGGATCACGATGATGAGCGGTTCGAGCATGGAGGTCAGCGCCTCCACCGCAGCCTCGACCTCGATGTCGTAGAAGTCCGAGACGCGGATGAGCATGTCGGAGAGACCGCCCGTGCGCTCGCCCACCGCGATCATCTGGATCACCATCGGCGGGAAGGCGCCCGTGGCCTTGAGCGGCTCGGCGATCGACTGGCCACCCGAGATGGCCTCGACGGTCCTGTAGATGCCCTGCTCGAGGATCTTGTTGCCCGAGGTGCGCGCCGTCACGGTGAGCGCATCGATGATGGGCACGCCCGAGGAAAGCAGGGTGCCCAAGGTGCGGCAGAAGCGCGCCACGGCGCTCTTGCGGGTCAGGTCACCGAAGAGCGGGAGCGTGAGCATCATCCAGTCCCACTGCCACTGCCCTTTGGGGGTCTTCTTGTAGCGCAGGCCCGCGACCACGGCGATGATCGTCCCGGCCATCATGTAGAGGATGTAGGCCTTCATGAAGTTGGAGCACGCCAGCACGATCTTGGTCGGAGTCGGAAGCTCGCCGCCCATGTCCTTGAACATGTTGGCGAACACCGGCACCACGAAGGTAAGGAGGGCCGCCACGGCACCCACGGCCACGATCGCCACCAGCACCGGATAGGTGAGGGCGCCCTTGACCTTGCGCCGCAGCTTCTCGGCGGCTTCTTGGTAGTCGGCCAAGCGGTTGAGGATGGTATCGAGGATACCGCCCGCCTCGCCGGCACGGACCATCTGGCAGTACAGTTCGGAGAAGACGGCCTTGTGCTTGTCCATCGACTCGGCCAAGGTGCCGCCGCCCTGGATGTCCAGGGAAATGCGCTTGACGATGACGGCCATGTGCTTGTTCTCGGTCTGCTCGGCCAGGATGTCCAGACACTGGATCAGAGGGAGGCCGGCCGTGGTCATGGCGGAGAACTGGCGGGTGAAGCGCGAGAGATCCTTCAGTCCGACACCGCTGCCGAACTTGAACCCCAACCCGCCGATCTTCTTCACCTTCGGGTTCTGGATGCGCTTCTTCTTGACCAGGGAAAGGGCGGCGTCGGCATTCTCGGCCTCGACTTCGCCACTGACATCCCTGCCGTTCATGCCCTTGCCGGTATAGGCGAACTTCGCCATTTCCCATTCTCCTTCTGCCGCGTGTCGGGTAAAGCCTCAATCTAGCGAGATAAGTCCCGCCGCGGGGCTCAAAGCCGGAAATTGCCCGTGATGAACTTCTCAAGCTGCTCGGGCTCGCTGCAGTACAACAGCGCTTCTTCCTTGGAGATCTGCCGGGAGATGACGAGCTTGGCGAGGTTCATCGTCAGGGTCTGCATGCCGTGCTTCTGGCTGACTTCCATGATGCCCTGGATCTGATGGACCTTGTCGTCGCGGATCAGCGAACGGATGGCCGGGGTCACGGAGAGCACCTCGCAGGCCAGGGCACGGCCGCCGGCCGTCTTCGGGACGAGCTGCTGGCAGCAGACGCCTTCCAGCACGAAGGACAGCTGGCCACGCACCGCGTCGCGCTCGCCCTGCTCGAACATGTCGATCACGCGGTTGATGGTCTGGGCCGCCGAGTTGGTGTGCAGGGTCGCGAAGGTCAGGTGGCCGGTCTCGGCGATCTGGAGCGCGATCTCGGCCGTCTCCTTGTCGCGAATCTCTCCCAGCAGCACCACGTCCGGATCCTGGCGCAGCGCCACCTTGAGGGCCTGGGCGAAGCTGGCCGTGTCGGAGTAGACCTCGCGCTGGTTCACGATGCACTTCTTGTGCTTGTGCACGAACTCGATCGGATCCTCGATGGTGAGGATGTGTTCGGAGCGTTCGCGGTTGATCTTGTCGATCATGGCCGCAAGCGTGGTGGACTTGCCCGAACCGGTGGGTCCCGTGACCAGCACCAGGCCGCGCGGACGGTCGCAGAACTCGGCCAGGATCTTGGGGCAGCCCAGCGCCTCGAAGTCGCGGATCTCGGTGGGGATGTGACGCAGCACCATCGACACCAGGCCGCGCTGCATGAACACGTTGGCGCGGAAGCGCGCGTCGAAGGGCTTGCCCTCGGCGGTCTGGTGCCGGATGCCGAAGGAGAAGTCCACCTGGCGGCCGCGTTCCTTGTCGAGGTCGAAGTCCTCGAACTTCTTCTTCTGCTCTTCCTTCATCACCGAGTAGGCCAGGGCCTGCGCCTCCTCCGGGGAGAGCTGATGCGTGTCGAAGGCGCGCAGCTGGCCGTCCACGCGCAGCATCGGCGAAGCGCCCACGGTCAGATGGAGGTCGGATGCCTTCCACTCGATCATCTTGGAGATCAGGTCAAGGATGTTGGCCATGGTTCGGTTCGCTCCCAATGCGGATATGACGGAATTTGTCGTTGCAACTCGTGGATAGCAGCCGGCCGACGGATCAGCCGTCGGTGCTCTGGATGACTTCGGATGCCGTGGTGACGCCCTCGGAGAGGAGCTTCATCGCCGCCAGGCGCAGGGTAAGCACGCCCTCGGAGACGGCCTGCTCGCCGATCTCAGTGACCGAGGCGCGGTCTACGATCATCTGCTTGATGGTCGGGGTGATCGGCATGATCTCGTAGATGCCCTGCCGGCCCTTGTAGCCGGTGTTCCCGCAGGTATCGCAGCCACGCCCCTTCCAGACCTTGAGGGAGGCGAACTGCGCGTCGGTGAGCTTGAGCAGGCGCTGGATCGCCAATGGCTTGTCGTCATCCTCGCACTTGCAGTCGACGCAGATCTTGCGCACCAAGCGCTGGGCCACGATCAAGCGCGCCGAGCTTGCCACCAGGAACGGCTCGATGCCCATGTCGATCAGGCGGTTGATGGTGCTGGGCGCATCGTTGGTGTGCAGCGTGGAGAGAACAAGGTGGCCGGTGAGCGCCGCCTTCACGCCGATCTCGGCGGTCTCCAGGTCGCGCATCTCGCCCACCATGATGACGTCGGGATCCTGGCGCAGGAAGGAGCGCAGGGCCGCCGCGAAGGTCAGACCGATGTCCGCATGGACCAGCACCTGGTTGATGCCGGGCAGGTTGTACTCGACCGGATCCTCGGCTGTCATGATGTTGATGTCGGGCTGGTTGATGGTCGAGAGCGCCGAGTAGAGCGTGGTCGACTTGCCCGATCCCGTGGGCCCGGTGACCAGGATCATCCCGTAGGGCGCCTCGAGGGCGTCGCGCAGGTCCTGCTGTCCCTTCTCGTGGATGCCCAGCTTCCCCAGGTCCAGCTGGAGGTTGGACTGGTCCAGGATGCGCATCACGACCTTCTCGCCGAAGATGCAGGGGAGGCACGACACGCGCAGATCCACGGTCTTGCCGTTGGGGGTCTTGAGCTTGATGCGGCCGTCCTGCGGCAGGCGGCGCTCGGAGATGTCGAGGTTCGACATGATCTTGAGGCGGCTGATGATGGCATGGCGCAGCTTGAACGGGAGCGTGCTCACCTCGCGCAGGTTGCCGTCGACGCGGTAGCGCACCCGCATGACCTTCTCGTAGATCTCGATGTGGATGTCCGAGGCTCGTTGACGGATGGCGTCCAGCAGGATCTTGTTGACCAGCTTGACCAGAGGCGCGTCGTCGATCGCGGCCATGGCGGCAGCCTCGGCGTCCTGGTCCTGCTCCTTCACGACCTCCATGTCCTCGGAGACCGCCCCCAGAATGTCTTGCATCTCGCGCTGCATGTCCGCCGAGTAGTAGCGCTCAAGGCAGGCGCGGATCTGGTTCTCGGGCGCGACCACCGGCTTGATGGTGCATCCGGTGATGAACTTGATGGCGTCCAGCGCCTGCACGTTGCGCGGGTCGGCAGTGGCCACCGTGAGCACGCGGTTGGTGCGCGAGACCGGCATGACCAGGTACTTCATCGCCAGGTCCTGCGGAACCAGGCGGACGGTGTCCTCCTCGATCTCGATGTCGGAGAGCGAGATGACGCCCAGGTTCATCTGGCGCGCCACGAAGGTGGCCAGCTCCTCCTCGTCGAGAATGGCTCCGACCTTCACCAGGTTCTCGCCCAGCTTGCCACCGGAGGAACGTTGACTCTTGAGCGCGGAAAGTAACTGCTCCTTGGTGATGAGCCCGCTCTCTACCAGCATTTCTCCAAGCTTCAAGGCCACGTGCGAACGACTCCCAGTTGGTCTACTACCTTCTGGTGTGAAAGTAGTGAAGGAGTGAGCGTATGAGCGAAGCGAAGGAATGGATCTGCCTGGAAGGGGCCGCACGGCTGGAGGTCGGGAAGACTCGCGGCATCGCGATCCCGCGCACCGACGAGACCGGCTTCCTGGTCTCCACCCCGGAAGGCCTGCGCGCCTGGCGCAACCGCTGCGACCACTGGCCCGTCCCCCTGGACATGGACGACCAGGACTTCCTCTCGCCCCGCACCGGGCTTGTCACCTGCAAATCCCATGGAGCAGGATACCATCCCGCGAGCGGCGAGTGCCTGCACGGCCCGTGCCGGGGCGCCCATCTCGTCGCGCTCCCCCTGCGCCTCGAAGGGGACGACGTCTGGGTCGATCCCTCCCCGGTCTTCCGCGACCCCATGGCCGGATAGGTCGACCAGGCCCGAAACGAAGAAGGCCGCCCCGTGAAGGGCGGCCTTTCCTGCACGCCGCCCGAGGGACGGCATTTGACGGATTCTGTCTTATCGACCGCCGCGCATCAGCGACTTCACGCTGATGGCCAGCTTCGTGTTGTTCTGCTTCTTGTCGTTCTTGCCGTTGCCGAACTTGGCCATCAGGTTCTCAAGGGTCGGAGCCGGCCCCTTGGGGGCCGGAGCGCGACGCTCTTCCTGCTGGTGGCTCGAGAAGCGGCCGTCGTCGCGACCGCCGCCCTGCGGACGGCCTCCGTCGCGGTTCGGGGCCGATCCGGGCCGGCCGCCTTCGGGACGTCCACCGTCACGGTTGCCGCGGGGGCGGTCGCCGCCACGCTCGCCGTCGCGGCGCGGGGGCCTGGCCTCGCCTTCGCGGCGGGGACGGTCACCTTCCGGACGGTCACCGCGCGGGGCGCGGTCGCCGCGGGGAGCCTGCACGGCGTCCTCGGACTTCATCGAGAGGGCGATGCGCTTCTGCTCGGTGTCGGCTTCCAGCACGCGGACCTTGACCACCTGGCCGACGGCCAGCACGTCCTTGGCGTCCTTGACGAAGCGGTCGGAGATCTGGGAGATGTGGACCAGGCCGTCCTGGTGCACACCGATGTCCACGAACGCGCCGAAGTTGGCGACGTTGGTGACCACGCCCTCGAGCCACTGGCCCACGCGCAGGTCGGAGATCTTGTTCACGCCTTCCTCGAAGGAGGCGTACTTGAACTCGGCGCGCGGATCGCGGGCCGGCTTCTCCAGTTCCATCGCGATGTCGCGCAGGGTGGGAAGACCGACGTCGTCGCTGACGTACTTGGTCAGGTCGATCTTGGAGATGAGCTCCTTGTTGCCGATCAGGGCCGAGACCTCGGCACCGATGTCCTTGGCCATGGTCTCGACCAGGGCGTAGCGCTCGGGGTGGACCGAGGAGGCGTCCAGCGGGTGCTCGGACTCGAGCAGGCGAAGGAATCCGGCGGCCTGCTCGAAGGTCTTGGGGCCGAAGCCCGAGATCTTGACAAGCTCCGCGCGGCTCTTGAAGGCGCCGTTGGTGTCGCGGTGGGCGACGATCGACTTGGCCACGTTCTTGGTGATGCCCGAGACGTAGGACAGGAGCGCTTCGGAAGCCTGGTTCAGGTTGACGCCGACCTGGTTCACGCAGGACTCGACGACTTCCTCCAGCTGCTTCTTGAGGTCGTTCTGGTTCACGTCGTGCTGGTACTGGCCCACGCCGATCGACTTCGGATCGATCTTCACAAGCTCGGCCAGCGGATCCTGGAGACGGCGGGCGATCGAGATCGCGCCGCGGATCGTCACGTCGAGGTCCGGGAACTCCTTCACGGCCAGAGGGGATGCCGAGTACACCGAGGCGCCGGCCTCGGAGACCATCACCACGCTGGGACGGACGAATCCTTCCTCCTCGGGGATCTGCTTCACCACGCCGCGCAGGAAGGACTCCATCTCGCGGCCGCCGGTGCCGTTGCCGATGGCCACCAGCACGGGCTTGTAGCGCTTGACCAGGGCGAGGAACACCAGGGTGGCCTCGTCGAACTTGTTGGCCGGCTGCAGGGCGTACACGGTGGCCGATTCCAGGAACTTGCCGGTCTCGTCCACGATGGCCAGCTTCTGTCCGGTGCGGAAGCCCGGATCCACGCCGATCACGGCACGGGCGCCGGCCGGAGGGGCCAGCAGCAGGTCGTGCAGGTTCTTGCAGAACACCTTGTAGGCTTCCTGCTCCGCGCGGTCCTTGAGGATCAGGCGGATGTCGGTCTCGATCGAGGGGGCCAGCAGGCGCTCGTAGGCGTCGCGGGCGGTGGCGGCCAGGGCCATGCCGATCGGGGTCGAGGGGTGCGTCACGAGCTTGGGGACGAGGTGGCTGACGGCGCCCTCGGTGTCCACGGACAGGTTCGAGCGCAGCACATCTTCCTTCTCGCCGCGACGGATCGCGAGGATCCGGTGGGACGGGAGGGTCTCGACCTTCTCGTTGAAGCTGTAGTACATCTCGAACTTGGAACGCTTACCGACCCAGTCCTTGCGGGCTTCGCAGGAGAGCACGCCTTCCTTCTCGGCCTTGCCGCGAAGGTACTGGCGCACGTCGGGGTTGTCCGCGAGCTCTTCGGCCAGGATGTCGCAGGCCATGCGCACGGCGGCGGCCGCGTCGGGCACGCCCTTCTCCTCGGAGACGAACTCGGGAGCCAGTTCCTCGGGGGAGAGCTGGCCTTCGGCCTGACGCTCCACGAGGGTGCGGGCCAGCGGCTCGAGGCCGGCTTCGCGGGCCACGGTGGCGCGGGTGCGGCGCTTGGGCTTGTAGGGAAGGTACAGGTCCTCGAGCTCGGTCTTGGAGAGCGAGCCCTCGATGCGGACCTTGAGCTCCGGAGTGAGCTTGCCCTGCTCGTCGATGGACTTGAGGATGGCGGCGCGGCGCTCGTCCAGTTCCTTCAGGTAGGTGTAGCGGTGGTCGAGCTCGCGCAGGACGGTCTCGTCCAGCTCACCGGTGCGCTCCTTGCGGTAGCGGGCGATGAACGGAATGGTCGCGCCCTGATCGATGAGCTCGATGGTGCTCGCCACCTGGGTGGGGCGAACATTCAGTTCTTTGGCGATGATTGCAGCGTAGTCCATGGTGTTCTCCGAATTGAGGCGGGAAAGATACTCCAATCGCGCGGCAGGACACGGCAAAAGGGAAACGGACCCCATCCTACCCGTTGCGAACCCGCCTTTCCCGGACGGAGCCGGGTTGCCAGGGCCATCGATCCAGACACCGCGTGGCTATTATTCCCCGGCGTCAGGAGAAACGCCAGTGCCGGATCGGATCGCCACACCACACGGAATTCATCGCGGGAGCCCGCGATGATCCTTCGCCCCCGCCCCCATTGGCTGCGCATGCTCTTCGTGCTGCGCGGCTCCGTCCTCCCTGCGATCACGCCGCAGCTTCTGTTCACGGCCGGCTTCGCCGGTCTGGTGACCCTGCTGCACGGCAAGGTCTTCCTGTGGAAGATCCCCCTCAACGTCGTGTCGTTCTCGCTGATCGGCCTGACCATGGCGATCTTCCTGGGCTTCCGCAACAACACCAGCTACGCCCGCTACTGGGAGGCCCGCACGCTGTGGGGGGCCATCCTCAACGAGACGCGCAGCCTGCTGCGCCAGGGGCTCGTGCATGTCGAAGCGCCCGGCAAGGCCCGCGAACTTGCCATGCTCCTCTCGGCCTTCGTCCACGCCCTGCGCCACCAACTGCGCGGCTCGGACCCTGCCGCGGACCTCGCCCGCCTCCTGCCTCCCGAGGCCTGCCGGCGCCTTGCCCCGATGCGCTTCAAGCCGGCCGTCCTGCTCCTGATGGCCGGGGAGTGGGTCCGCGACCGCCGCCGCGAAGGCGCCCTCGAGCCCGTGATCGCGCCGGCCCTGGAAGTCCCGCTGGGCAGGCTCTCCGAGGCGCTGGGCGGCTGCGAGCGCATCGCGAGCACCCCCATCCCCTTCACCTATGCAGTGATCATCCACCGCACCATCTACTTCTACTGCCTGCTGCTTCCCTTCGCGCTGGTGGACACCATCAGCCTGATGACCCCGCTGATCACCGTCTTCGTGGCCTACACCTTCTTCGCCCTGGAGGCCCTGGGGGCCGAGATCGAGGAGCCGTTCGGCACGGCTCCCAACGACCTGGCGCTGGACGCCATGACCCGCATGATCGAGAGCACCCTGCGCGAGATGCTGGGCGAGACGCTGCCGCCCCCGCAGGACACGGTGGTGGACTTCGTCGAGACCTGAGAGGCGCGCGGGGATCGGGCGCATCCCCGCCTTTTGACAATTCCTGTCATGCACCGGCGGGGTCGCCGTCCTCCAGGCTTCCCTCCGGTCGGCCCCGCGGGCGGGGCGGGCCTGCGGCCCCCGTTCCGGGCGGCTTGCGCGGGGAGCAAGCGCGTCCCGTCGCGCCAGCCGGACGCAGGGCCGCGCAGCGGGTGCGCAGCACCGAGCCGGCAGGCGAGCCCGCAGGAGGGCGACCCCGGCGACCGCAAACGCAAAAGGACGCCCGGCGGGCGTCCTTGGAGTCCAGAGCCGGGGTGGCGCCCCGTTGCCTCAACGAAGCTGGCGGATGCGTTCCTCGGGGCTCACCAGGTTGGTGATGCGGATGCCGAAGTTCTCGTCGATCACCACCACCTCGCCGCGCGCGATGATCTTGTCGTTGACCACCAGGTCCACCGGCTCGCCGGCGGTGCGGTCCAGCTCGATGATCGAACCCGGGCCGATCTCCAGCACGCGACGGATCGAGAGCTCGGTCTTGCCCAGCTCGATGTTGACCTCGATGGGGATGTCCAGCAGGCGCGAGAGGGCCGGGTCGTGCGACTCCACCCAGGTCACGCCGCCCGTCGCCGCGGGCGCACCGCCCACCGGCGTCACCGGCGGCGCACTGGCCACGGGAGACGATCCGAACGAGGTCGGGGCGGCGGCCGGAGCGGAAGGCGTCGAGACCGGAGCCCCGAAGTCGAGGTTGAGGCCCGCCAGGGCCTCGGTCACGGCGGCCAGGCTCTGCGCCTCCTCGCGCTTGCGCAGGGACTCGCACAGGGTCGCGTCCAGCCACAGCACCATCGGATGGGTCGTGGCATCCTGGATGTCCAGGGTGATTGGGTAGAGCGATCCCTCGACCTCCACGAGATCCCAATGCTCGCACGAGGCGCCGGCGTTGCTCACCGAGGCGCCCCAGCGCTCGCCCTGGTTGGTGGCAAGGCTGCCCGCCAGCTGGTTGCCGATCTCCTTCATGGCGTCGAGCTGGTCGTCGCTCCAGGGAGCGCTGCCGTCGCCCATCATCAGGACGTCGGCCATCACCGCCGCATCGGCTTCCGTCAGGAGCAGGCTGACGCCGCCCTCCACCGCCCCGGAGAAGGCCATGCGCAGCTTGAGGAGTCCTTCGCCCGGCAGGAGTTCCAGCGGGGACTCATGCTCGGAAGCCGCGCACTGGACGCCGCGCCCCAGCGCCGCCTTCAGGACGTTCTTGGCATTGGTGCAGTAGACCGCGGCGAAATCCGCGGCAAGGCCATCAGTCGACATCGCCGACCTCCCGTTCGATCACGCCCGTGATCTGGACGCACTTGTGGTTTCTGACCTGGCCCTGGCGGCACAGGAACGTGGGCTTGCCGCCCACCTTGAGGACGAGGTCCGTGTCGGCGGGCTTCTCCAGCACCAGCACGTCCCCTTCCTGCAGGCGCAGCATCTGGCTGAGCTTGAGCACGACCTTGCCCACCACCGCCTTGACCTCCATCGGGGTCCCGCCCATCTCGCGCTCGACGACCTTGCGCGACTCGACGGGGTTGGCCTTGCTGGAGGAGATCCAGTTCTCGGCCGTGAGGTTGGCCATCACCGGCTCGAGGAACATGTAGGGCAGGCACATGGACATCAGGCCCGAGGTGTGCCGACTGCGCAGCTCGAAGCTGATCAGGATCACCGTTTCCGAGGCCGGGGCGATCTGGACGAACTGGGGATTGTTCTCGTAGCTCTCGATCTTGGGATGGAAGATGCCCAGGTACTCCCACGACTCCTTGAGGTCGATGAGCAGGCGCTCGACGATCTTGTTCATCACCGAGCGCTCGATGTCCGTGAGCTCGCGGTTGTACTGCATGGCCTTGCCGGGGCCGCCGAAGAGCCGGTCGATCATGAAGAACACAAGCGACGGATTGATCTCGAAGATCGCCGATCCCGACAGGGGTTCCATCTGGAACACGTAGATGCACGACGGGTTCGTCACGCTCATGACGAACTCGCTGTAGGTCAGCTGATCCACCGACACGAGCTCGACCTCCACCAGGGTGCGCAGGTAGGAGGTCAGCGTGGTGGAGAGGATGCGCGCGAAGCCTTCGTGCAGGTTCTGGAGAACCCGCATCTGGTCCTTGGAGACGCGGTCGGGACGACGGAAGTCGTACAGGCTGACCTTGCGCTCTTCCTTGGGCTTGTCCTGGGTCGCGGAACGGCCTCCGCCGCTGGGTGCCGGGGACGAGGAGCCGCTCGGGGAGCTGGAGCCGACGCTTGCGCCGACCGAGGCCAGCAGCGCGTCGATCTCGTCCTGGGATAGGATGTCGCCCATGGTTTTCCCCTTACTGCAGGAGCCAGTCGGTGACGAGGACTTCCTTGACCTTGAGCTTCTTCTTGGGCAAGGCCTTGTTCAGCTCGACCAGGACGTCCTCGCAGACCTTCTTCTGGGTCTCGGGCTTGGAGATCTCCTCGAAGGGGATCACCGAGAGGATCTGGTTGATGATGAACTCGGCGCGCGGCGCCTCCTTCTCCATGTCCGCGGGGAACTTGGGGAACTTCTTCTTGTCGTACTCGAGGTAGAAGGTCGCCTTGAGGTAGCGCTTGGCACCGGATCCCGCGATCGTGACGGTCTTGGAGATGGGCTTCTCCCACATCTCCGGCTCGCCCTTCTCCTGGGTCTCCTCCTCCTCCTCGACCTCGGTGGTGTCCTCCACCACCTTGGCCTTGTGCTTCTCCTTGGGCGTGAGGTACTTCATCACCCCCACGGTCATCCCGGCCTGCAGGCCCAGGATCACAACGGCAGCGCCGACCAGGACACCGACGCGGCTCTTGGGAGCAGCGGCGCCGTCTTCGGCCTTGGGCTCTTCCTTGTGTTCTTCCTTGGCAGCGGACATAGGGATTCTCCTTTCCCGTTAGAGTAGCCTATTGGTCAGGATTTGGCAAACTACCTGACCAAGCCCACCAGCTCCTGGAGAAGCTGATCGGAGGTCGAGATCACCTTGGAGTTGGCCTGGAAGCCGCGCTGGGTGATGATCATGCTGGTGAACTCCTTGGCCAGGTCCACGTTGGACATCTCCAGGGTGCCCGCCTTGAGCTGGGTGGTGCTCTGCTTGCCGGGCTTGCCGAAGATCGGATCGCCCGAGTTGGAGGAGACCGAGTAGACCGATTCCGACTCCTTGAAGAGGCCGCCGGGATTGGTGAAGTCGGCGACCATGATCTGGGCCAGGGTGCGGTTCACGCCGTTGGTGAAGTTGCCCGAGACGGTACCGTCCGAGCCGATCGAGATGTTCTGCAGCACGCCCATGGTGTAGCCGTCCTGCTTGGCCGCGGCGGCCGTGGACTGGGCGCGGTACTGGGTCAGTCCCTGGAACTGGCCGGGACCGCCCGGGTTGAGCTTGACCTCCATCAGGGAGGCGCCGTCCTGCGGATCCAGGCGCAGGGCGCCTGCGCTGTCGTCGAAGGTGAAGCTGGAGACGGTGCCGTCGGGCCCGAAGAGGACGTGCCCCTTGCTTCCCGAGAGGATCTTCTCCTTGCCGGGGGTCTTGGCCTGCCAGAGCCACTCGTTGGGCTCGGCGGACGGCGTGAAGATCACCTCGATGGTGTGCTCGAAGCCCTTGTCGTCGTAGGCGACGATGGAGGTGTTCACGACACCGGCGTCCTTGGCAGCTTGGGTCTGGGTGAAGGTCGCGTTGCCGTTGAAGTAGGTCGGGGTCGGGGTCTGCGAGTTGGAGTTGCTGGCCACGATCGAGATGTTGGTCAGGGCGAAGGCCTCGCCCGACTGGCCACGCAGGACGATGGCGCCGTCTGGGACGTTCGGATCGCCGTCGGCCTGGTTGATCGAGACCGACGGGGCCGGGGTGTTGTCCAGGTCCGGCAGGCGCAGCTGGTTCTGCAGCCCGTCGAGGATCTCCTTCATCGTGGTGCTGGCCGGATCGTAGGACACGCGGGTCGATCCGCTGACCTTGCCGCCCACGGCCGCCGAGATGTCGATCTGGTCGCCCTTCTCCAGCCCCATGCCGTAGCCTGCGTTGTCGACCACGTCGGCAAGCAACGTGTCGGGACGGGCAGCCATCAGCATGTTCCCCGTGGAGGACGAGGAGTTGAAGCTGGTGGGAAGGTGGAAGGCGTCGGTCACCAAGGCATTGGAGGTCGGACGGTTGGAGGAAATCTCGAACTTGTTGACCGTGCCTCCCGGAGAGACCTGGAGAGCTCCGTCGACCACCGAGACGCTTGCCAAGGAGTTTCCGTACTCGTTGCGCAGGAAGGACTGGATCTCGCCCGCCAGGCTTTCGAGGGTATCGCCCTCCTTGACCGTGTACTTGCGTGTGACGGTGGTGCCCGAGGCGTCCTTGGCCGAGATGGCGAAGATGTCATTGGACTGGATGCCGAGATTCTTGCCCGAGGCGTTGTGCATGCCGGAAAGCAGCACATCGCCCTTCACCTTCGTGTACCAGGGCTTGCTGTAGGTGGTCGTTCCCCTGGCCGCGCTGTCGGAATCGAGGTTGCGGGCGAAGGAGATCTCGGTCGTGGCCTTGGCCGGAGCCTGGGCATTCACCGGGATCACCACGTCGGAGATGGCGGTGCCGGCGGTGACCTTGCCTCCACCGTCGGCCTGCATGCCCTGGAGCACGTAGCCGTTGGAGGGCATGACCATGCGTCCGGCCGAGTCGATCTCAAAGGAACCGTTGCGGGTATATCCCTGCACGTTGCCCTTCTTGACCGCAAAGAAGGCAGATCCCTGCAGCGCAAGGTCGGTGGTCACGCCGGTCGCCTCGAGGTTGCCCTGGGTGAAGATGTTGTCCACGGAGCTTGCCGACACGCCCAGGCCCACCTGCATGGAGTTGGCGCCGCCCGAGCCGTCCGAGAGCGAGCCGGGGCGGATGGCGCCCGAGAGCGTCTGGGAAAGGGCGTCCTGGAAGGTCAGACGTCCCTGCTTGTAGCCGATGGTGTTGACATTGGCGATGTTGTTGCCGATCACGTCCATGCGGGTCTGGTGGGACTCGAGTCCCGAGATGGCGCTGAAGAGGGAACGCATCATGGCGTGGCTCCTTGGTTCGAGGGTTCGGCCGACAGGGCCAGAAGTTCGCTGAGCTTGTAGTTGTTGCCGCCCACCGAGAGGAGCGGGGTTCCGTCCTTGAATTCCAGTCCGTTGACCTTCCCTTGCTGGAAGACCGCGCCGGAGGGCCTGCCGCTGGCGTCCACGACGCTGGCGGTGAACTGGCCCTGCAGCGGGAGGCCGTCGGCGTCCACCGGATCGATGTCGAGGGCGCCCGTGCCGCCGGGGCCCAAAATCTGGGTCCCGTCAGTGCGCTTGCCAGAAAGGGCGATGTTCTTGACCACGTTGCCCTTGGCGTCGGTGAGCAACAGGCGCGAAGCGGCGTCCCCCATCACCTTGAGGCTGGCGGGAGTCCCGCGGCTGAGGACGACCTCGGGATTGCGGACCGCGACCGTCTTGCCCAGGAACGAGGCGGCCGAGGCGGCGCCCATCCCGGCGGCGGCCGAAGCCTCACTTCCCGCGACAGTCCCTTCCGACGCGGCTCCGGGCATGATCGTCAGGAGATCGCTGAGCTTGTAGGTGGCGTTGTTGATGGCCAGGCAAGGCACGCCGTCCTTGTAGCTGACACCTTCGACGGTGCCCTTCTGGTAGACGCTTCCCGCCGGCTTGCCCAAGGCGTCCTCGATCGAGACGCTGAAGTTGCCGCGCAAGGGGGCTCCGGCCTCGTCCAGCGGCTCGAGTCGCACCGTGCCGACGCCCTTGGCTCCGAGGATACTTGAACCGTCGGCGTTGTTCCCCGAGAGGGCCACCGTGCGGACCACCTTGCCGGTGGCGTCCTTGAGCACCAGGTTTCCGGCGCTGCTGCCCTGCACCGGGAGCACAACCGCAGCCGGCCCCGTGAGGGAGACCTCGGTCTGACGGATCGAGACGGCCTTGCCGATGAGACTCGAGGCGGAGGTACCCGCCGAGCTGTTGGCCGCATCCGCCTGGGTCTTGGTCATCTCCGAGATGGACGACCCCATCTTGTCCACGCCCTTCTGGACGTTCTGCATGGCTTCCAGCGAGGAAAACTGGGCCATCTGGGCCGAAAGCTGCTGGTTGTCCTGGGGCGCCATCGGATCCTGGTACTTCAGCTGGGTGACCAGCATCGTCATGAAGGCGTCCTTGTCCATCGCGTCGTTGGACTTCTTGCCGACCCGCGAAGCCAGTTCGCCCTTGTCGGAGACGGAACTCTTGTGGGTGCCGTCCTTGACCGATGTGAAGTAGTCCTTCAGTTCGAGGGGTGCCGGTCCCGCCGAAGCAGCCGGTGCTGTGGTCGTCATGCTCATGGCCGCTCCTTCAGGTCAAGACGTCGATGCTGTTGAATCCGTTGCGGCGCCCCGTGTCGGTGCCCGCCGCGACGGCTGACGTGGTTTCCAGGACTCCGTTCTCCCAACCGCGCGAGGAGCGCTGGCGCCGGGAGGAATCCCTGGCCTCGTGGTCCCCTTGGGCGTTGCCGCCGCCCACCGAGACGGAAAGGTTCCCGAGTTCCAGTCCCTGCTTGGCCAAGGTCTCGCGCAGCACCGGGGTGTGCTCCAGGAGAGCCTGGCGGATGTTCTCGTTCTGGACCAGGATCTTGGCCTCGACCCGGTCGTTCTCGCCCATCTTGATGTGGACCGAGACCTGCCCGAGTTCACGAGGCCAGAGCTTGAGGACCATCTCGCGGTGGTCCATGCCCGGGCGCAGCTGGAACTCGTCGTAGACCTGATGGGCCAGGATCTCTCCGGCCGGGCCCGAAGGGCGGAAGGTCGCCTGGGGCTTGGCTTCGGCGCGGGCAGCGTCCTGGAGATCGGTGCGCTGGATCTGGAATCCGGTCGGATCCAGGCGCAGGAAGGCGGACGGATCCTCCTTCTTGGCAGCGAACGGCACAGCCGGCTTGATCTGCTCCTGGCTCCCCGCCTGGGCTGCGGCCGTTTCCTTGGCCTGCTGGACCGGCAGGAGAGGCGCGTCTTCCTTGGCCAGTTCCTGGATCGGAGTCGCGAAGGCTGCCGCCTCGACTGCCATCTTCTTCGAGCCCTTGGAATCCTTCGCTTCGGGCAGAGCGGATTCCGAAGTCTTCACGGGCAGGACCAGCCCGGTGATCTTCTCGGCGAGGCGTCCGATCTCGGCGGTCTTGTGCTCACGCATCGGATCGACCGCGGCGGGCATCTTCTCGCGGGGCGACTCGGCCTGGACCGGTGCAGCCGCAAGCGGCGGCACAGCGGGAGCCGATTCGCTGGACGACTTGGCCTGAAGAGAGGTCGGCAGCAATTCACCGACCAGCTGGGCCACATGGGGCAGAGGCTGGCCTTCCACGAGTCCCTTTAGACCGGCACGCAAGGCCACGTCCAGCTCGCGCATGTCCTGCGCCGAAAGCGTGGCGAGCTTGGCGGAATCGAAGGGAATCCCGAGAGCTCCCAGGACACGTCCGACCTGTTCCTGCCAATCCAGGTCGTCGTCCTCCCGATCATTCTCCTCCACGACCGTCACCTCGACCACCTCGACCTGCACATCCCGTGCATCCGAAGCCGCTTTGGGAACCTTGGTCTCGGGTGCCGACTTCACCGCGGCATCCGTCGTCGGGGGGAGCATCTGCTCGCGTGCCCCGGCCACGATGTCCCGGGTGCGGGATGCATCCTGGCGGGAGCGCACGGTCTGTCCCTTCCCGGCAGAACGATCCTGCATCGTCTCGGCGCGTTCCGCGCGGACCTGGGGACGAACGGACTCGTCGTGGGCTCCGCGCGGGGACAAGCCCTGCGCATCACGGTCGACCGGAGCACTGCTCTTGGCCTGGTCCTGAGCCGTTCCCAGGGAATCCAGGAAGTTGCGAAAGCTGCCCTGGCTGGCATGGCGGGAAACCACGTTCCCCTCCTTCGCGGCGCCCAAGCCTGCTGCGGCGTTGATCTCGATCATTTCGCCTTCTCCGGTTTTGAGGGTGGGGCCTCCTTGGCCTTCTCCGCCGCGCCTTCCTTGGCCGGCTTCGCATCCTTCCCCGCCGAAGCGGGCTTCTCATCCTTGCCCTTGGAGGGCACCGATCCCAGGAGCTTCGCCAACTGCGAGGCACGGGGTTCGCTCAGCTTGGAGACCGAGGCCAGGATCTTGGCCCGCGGGCGATCCTCGGCGATGGTGCGCAGCACGCCCACGGCCATCAGGTCGTCCAGTCCCGTCAGGATCTTGGCGGCATCGTCCGGCTTCATCCCCGAGAGGGTCGCGGCCAGCGACTTCATCCGCACTCCGTTGAGGCTGTCCCCCTTGCCCAGGATGCGCTCCAGGGCTTCGCGTTCCTTCGCGATGGAATCCCGTACATGCGTGACTTCCTCGCGAAGGGCCTCCATGCGCTTCTGCTCCTCGAGCGCCATCGCCTCGCGGCGGTCGATCTCGGCTTCCCGCTCGTCGGAGCTTCCCCCCTTGTGGACAGCTCCAGTATCGCGCCCCTCCGGTTTGGCGCCGGCCTCGGCATGTTCGGCAAGACGCGCCCTTGCCTCCGGCGTGAGCGGGGAGTCCCCGAAGCTCATATGGATCTTCCCGAGACCGAGCAACACACCCAGGAGAACCAGGGGGAAGCTCAGGAGGGACAGGAGTCCCAGCGCAATGACGTCTTTGAGTCGCATGTCGTTCTCCTTGATTGCAAGCCTTGGGCCAATCGATCCATTGGGAGTGTGGTCGAGGTCCCCGGGCAGACCTTGCCGTGTGCATCCCTCAATCTAGCGCACTCCCGGCAGCCTTTGCCTCTTTGCCCATCCTCAAGCAGGGAGAGATCCTATTGCATTCCCATCCAGCATTGGGGAGAATCTCGATGCAAACAAACCGCTCGCCTCTGGAGAGATCCCATGAAGATCCGGCAACAACTCGCCCTGCTCGTCGGCATCAGCCTGGTCGGCATCCTGCTGGTCCTGTCCGTCTCGCTTGTCATGATGTCAAGGATCAGCCTGGGCAGCTCGGCCCACGCATCGATCCAGCGCAACCAGGCACTGCTGGCCGACATGCTCCCCCCTCCCCTCTTCCTCGTCGAAGGGCATCTCACCTTCATGGAGCTGGAGAAGTCCGCGGAAGGCCACATGGCAAGCGCCGAGCGCGAGGAACTTTCCAAGCATCTCCACCAGCTCGCCCAGGAATATCGGACCGCCTGCTCGCACTGGAAGGGAGAGGCCATCGTCGACACCTTGCACAATGTCGTCACGGAGATCTGCAAGGACGACACGGCCTTCGTGTATCTCGTGGACAGCATGATGATCCCGGCAAGCGCCAACCACGACACGGCCACGATCTACCAGGCCGGCGAGATCATGGACCAGATCTACGACAGGAACGACGGGTACATCCGCAACTACGCCCCCCTGCTGACAGAGATGACCAGGCAGGACACGGAGAAAGCCCATGTCCTCGGCCGACGCACCATGCTCGCGTCCTTCTTCGTGGCGCTCCTCCTGGGACTGGGGTTGGGCCTGCTGGCCCGCAAGCTGATCCGCAGCATCACGATCCCCCTCAAGGAAGTGGTGGATGCCGCCGGGGAGCTCTCGCGCGGCAACACGTCCGTGTTCCTGTCCGAGACCCGCAAGGACGAGCTGGGCGAACTGGCTCGCGCCATGAACGGCGTTTCCTCGGTCGTGCACGGCCTGGTGAGCGACGTGAGCGAACTCAGCCGCGCCACCATCGAAGGGCGCCTGGACACCCGCATGCAGGCCGGAGAGCATCAGGGGGACTTCCTGGCCTTGGCAAACGGCATGAACGGGCTCCTCGATTCGCTCGTGGGGCACCTGGACAACCTTCCCCTTCCGCTCATGCTGGTCGACGACCGGCTGCAGATCCTCTATGCGAACCAGGCTCTCGGAGAACTGGTCGGAAAGACACCTCAAGCCCTGATCGGAGCCCCTTGCCGCGATCATCTGCGCACCGAGGGCTGCGGAACGGACGACTGCGCATCGCGCTGCGCCATGGGAACAGGCAACCTGTGCAGCCATCAGAGCCAGGCCTCGATCCACGGCAAGTCCCTCCATCTAGGCTATACCTCCCGTCCGCTGCGAAACCAGCAGAACGAGGTCATCGGAGCCCTCGAGGTCTTCATCGACCAGACCTCCATCATGGAAAGCCGGCGGCGCGAGCGCGAGACGGCCCAGGCCCAGAGCGATCTCGACAACAAGCGCACCGGATTCCAGGCCCAGGAGATCGAGCGACTCGGCGCCGCGCTGGAGGAGCTTGTCGAGGGGCATCTGGTCTTCGAGCTCGCCGCCCCCGAGGGCGACGCCGACACCACCGACATCGCCCACGCCTTCAAGGTGCTGCACCGTTCGCTTGCCGCGATGGTCCGCAACCTCAGCGACAGCTTCCGCGGCATCCGCAGCTCCACCGAGACGCTGGCCTCCTCCAGCATCGAGATGGCCGCCATCAGCCACCAACTGGGCGCAACCTCCGAAGAGACCACCCAGATGGCGGCCAGCGTCTCCAACAGCGCGAACCACGTGAACGACAACGTCCGTTCCGTGGCGACCGCCACCGAGCAGATGTCCGCGACGCTGCGCGAGATCGCCCGCAACACTGCCCAGGCAGTCACGGTCGGACGCGACGCGGTCGACGCGGCCGAGCATGCCAACACCCAGATCATCCGGCTGGGACGCTCGGGCGAGGAGATCGGCGAGGTCGTCAAGGTCATCACCTCGATCGCCCAGCAGACCAACCTGCTGGCCCTGAACGCCACCATCGAGGCGGCGCGCGCCGGCGAGTTCGGCAAGGGGTTTGCCGTGGTGGCCGGGGAAGTCAAGGAGCTGGCCCAGCAGACCGCCCGGGCCACCCGCGAGATCGGCACCCGCATCCACGCGATCCAGCAGGACACGACAGGATCAGTCCAAGCCATCGACCGCATCCAGAACGTGATCCGCACCATCCACGACCTGCAGACCTCGATGGCCGCGGCGATCGAGGAGCAGACCGCCACGACCCAGGAGATCGCGATGAGCGTCTCCTCCGCGGCACACAGCACCAGCGAGATCAGCAGCGGCATCTCGGGCGTGGCCGATGCGGCACGCTCCACCTCCAGCGGCGCCAACGAGACCCAGAAGGCCGCCGGGCAGCTCGCGCAGCTGGCCTCGGAGCTGCAGTTCCAGGTGGAGCGATTCCGGCTCGAATAGCCCAAGGCTCGGAGCCGCAAACGCAAAAGGCAGAGCCCGGCTCTGCCTTTTTCCGTCCTTCGATCAGGAAAGGATCAGTCAGCCACGATCTTCAGGCGGAATTGCCCGAGCTGGATCTCGTCGCCGACCTGCACCAGGCAGGCGCCGATCTTCTGGCCGTTCACATAGGTGCCATTGAGGCTGCCCAAGTCCTCCAGGACGTGCCAGGTGCCCGTGGGATCGGTTTCGATACGCAGATGCTGCCTCGAAACCCCTGCATTTTCCAACGCAACGGTGTTGGTGCGCAGGCGTCCAGCCGTCACCGAACCGGGTTCTAGAGGGAAGCGAGCGAACTCGCGATTGGAATCGAGAATCTCCAGGGTGGCCATTTGGGGAAATGTTATCAATTTTTGAATCAGAATGCGAATCTTGCGTTGGATATCGATCGTCCTCGTGCTGGGGGCTGCCGGCGGTGCCGGCTTCTTCTACTGGCAGAAGAGCCGCCCTCGGGCAGCTCCTGTCTCCTCCGTACCCGACGAGGAGAAGCGAGCCGCCGTGATCTACGATTCCTTGGGCATCGTGGATTTCGAGATCCGCCAGGCCCAGGAAAGCCAGGACTCCGTGCCGCAGGCCCTCATCGAGGAGCACGCCCGCCTTTGGGCCCGCTACACCGACCTGCGCAGCCGCCTTGCAAGCCTCGCCGACGATTCGAGCCTGCCGGCGGCAACCCGCGAAGCCGCCACCCTCGCCCAGACTCCGCATGCGAACGCCACGGATTCCGCGACGCCTCCCGCGACCGCCTCCGGCGCCATGACCCCGGTCGAGGGATTCCTGCGACTGCTCACCGGCTGGATCTGGTGCATCGCCGGCCTTGCCGCCCTGATCCTGGGCATTTTCCTCTGGCTCCTGCTGCGCAAGGCCCGCGCACCGCGCGAGGCAGTGAGCTTCCCGAAGGCCCGCACGCTGCGCGAATCGCTCGCCCCCTGGGAAACCCCCAATCCGGCCACGCGCGAAAGCTTCGGCGAGGAATCCTTCGAACCGCCCCAGGCTCCCGTGCACAACCGTGCGCCCGAGACCCCGTACCGCCCTTCCATCCCCCCCCTTCCCGTTCCCGACGGCACGCTCCCGCAGCGCACCGTGGACCCGACCTTCGCCGCCTCCTCATGGGAGAACACCCGCACGACGCCCCCTGCCTCGGCGGTGGAGCCCTCGGCCATGCAGGACATGATCCTTTCGCTCTCCAAGCGCGGGCATACCCCCGCCGAGATCGCACGCCGCCTGCGCCTGCCCCAGGATCAGGTCTCGCTGATCCTCAAGCTGCGCCAGGCGCTCTGAGGCCTGAATGGAATCCCGCCCCGTCACCCGGGATTCCCAAGGCAGCGCCCCTGCTGACAGCCTGAAAGGCAAGGTCCTGGGCCCCACGCCCGACGGGCGCGCCCTGCTGATCGAGGCAAGCGGCCAGGTCGTGACGGCCCAAGGCGACCCGAACACCCAGTCGGGCACTCCCGTGCTGCTGCGTCAGGGAAGCGACGGCAGCTGGAAGGCCATGCCCTTGAGCAAGGGCCTGCCCGAAGCGCTGCGCGAGGATCTCTGGAACGCCCTCTCGCAGGTCCTGGAGAGCCTGCCCGCAGCGGAAGCCGGCAAGGTGCCGCCCGAAGCCCGTGCGGCGCTGCAGCAGCTGCGCGAAGCCCTGGGAGGGCGGAGCGAAGCGATCCTGAGCACCTCCGAGCAGCTGTTCCATGCCCTGCGCCAGGTTCCGCTCCCCGAGGATGCCCCCGAGATCCTGCAGCAGGCCAGGAACCGCCCCCAGCTCCTGAAGGTCCAGCCCCAGCAGGAGGACCAGCCGCTTCCCGTCGGGACGAATTTCCTCGAGATCACCGGCCCCGACAGGGAAGGCTATTCGGCGCGGCTGGGAGGCCGCCCCGTGACGGTGCAGGGTCCCGCCGGGCTTTCCGGGAACCTCGGGCTGTGGGAAAGCTGGCCCGCCGAGGATTCCCGCCAGTGGCTCACGCCTTCGCGTCCCCAGGCCATGCCGGAGCACGCGCCGCTGCCCGCCTCGGTGGAGCTGACCGAACCCGCCCTCGAGGGCTTCCTGCAGCGCATCCTCCCCGAGAGCCATTCGGCCTCGGCACCCGAACTGACCCGGCAGACCCGCGAGCTCGCCGCGACGCTCCGGGATGTCCTGACGGATTTCGTCAAATCAAGGGGGCAGGATCCGGGCTCTCCGCCGGTCCGCGAGGTGGACACCCGCACCCTGGTGCGCCTGCTCGACGCCTGGAGCCAGGAGGATTCCCTCGCGCCGGCAGCCTTCCCGAACACGGCGCCCGAGGCGGACCGCACCCGGCTCGCCCGGCTGCTCGAAGGGGCGGTCTCCCGTTCCCGTCCGCTCGAGGAGGTGCTGCCCGAGCTGCTGGCCACGGTCCACGAGGCTCCTCAGGAACTGCCGACCCTGGCCGCCTGGGCCAAGCGCAACCTGCCCGAGCTGCTGCGCCCGCACTTCCCGCTGGGACAAGGCAAGGAGGACCCGCTCCAGGAACTGGCGCTGGCCTTGGCCAAGGACCTGGCCTCGCTTCCGCCCGACTCCCCGCGGCACGCGCAGCTGAAGGACGTCGCGCAAGACCTGCTGGGCAGCGACCTGCGTTCCCGCCAGGCTCCCGACTCCCCGGTCCAGATCCCCTGGCTCCAGCCGCAGCCGCAGCAGGGCTACCAGGAAGGCAACCTCCGCGTCCTGGACCGGCGCGGCAAGCGGGAGCCGTCCGAAGGCAGCCGCACCCGGGTCGCCATCACCATGAATCCCCCGCAGCTGGGGAAGGTGGATGCCAGCCTGGAGCTCGTGGGCAAACTGCTGCGCGTGGAGCTGGCCAGCGCCGATCCGGCCACCGGCGAGCTGATAAGACAGAATCTGTCCAAGTTGGAAGCCTCGTTCAAGGCGCTGGGACTCTCCCCTTCCGTCACAGTCGGCCGCGACGAGCCGGGACTTTCCCCGCGCCCCGCGCCGCCCGCGAACAGGCCCCGGCTGGACCTGCAGGCCTAGCGGTCGCGCAGCGAGCGCAGCAGCAGGCCGGCGCCACCGAAGCACAGCACCAAGATGGTCAGCAGCTCGAAGAGGTTCATGCGCGCCAGCGTGAAGTGCAGCGAGGTGATCACGCCGACCACCAGGGCCGCGAGGCCTCCCACCGAGAGCAGCCAGCCGATCGGGTTGCGGGCGTTCCAGAAGAGCATCGCGATCCCGATCATGACCGGCACCAGGATCATGCCTGAGGTCACCCCGAAGCCGCCCACCTGCCAGAGCCCGTACCCCAGCGAGAAGCCGCTGGAGACCTGGATGCTGCGCAGCAGCAGGTAGAGTCCGCCCGCTCCCATCCCCAATCCCAGGAAGAAGCTTCCCGTGCCGCCCGAAGTCCCGCCTGCACCCTTCATCGTCGATCCTTTCCGCAAAGTCCCAGCGCCTCGTGCGCATCGTCGAATTCTCTGCTCCTCAGAACAGGAGCCGTAAGCCTCCGACCCCACGGTAGCCGGGATTGAGGGTCGCCAGCTCCATGCCCAGCTCCAGGGCCGTCGCCGCCAGCATTCGGTCGATGCGGTCAAGGCCCGGGGCCTGCAGGCGGCTGGCCCGCACGGCGATGGCCGGAGTGATCCCCACCGGCAGCACCCGCAGGTGGTGGCAAGCGCTCTCGATCCAGGTGCGCCAAGGCATCGAGATGTCGATCTTGCCCTCCTCCAGCCAGCCGCACAGCTCGTGGAAGGAGATATCGCTCAGGGCGTAGGCGCTCTCGTTGCGCAGCACCAGGTAGCGCTCGGGCCCCATGCGCGGGCCGTCCTGCACCAGATCCAGGAAGACCGCGGTATCGAGCAGGATCATGGCAGCTCCCCGTTGATGCGCAGCACGCGGGCCAGCCCTTCGGGCGTGGTGTCCTCGCCCTGGTAGGGCAGCATCTTGGCCACCGGGCGGCCGTGCTTGGTCACCACGAGCATGCCTCCCTCGTTGCGCAGGTCGTCGATCAGCCCGAGGCAGCGTGCCTTGAACTCGGCGATGGGTACGTTCATCTCTTCCTCCCGAGGATGCGTTTCCACCAGGGGGCCCGCGCCTGCTCCGCTTCCCACGCCATCCAGGCGGCATGGAAGGGGAAGGCACGCTCGGCCTGGCGGAAGGCCTTGTGATGGACATTGCGTCGGAGTCCGCTCCCGACGCGCGGCGGCAGGGCGATGTGGAGCATCTCGTGGGAGAGCACTCCCAGCACCGCCTCGAGCGGCACCTTCGGCCCGTCGAAGCGCCGACTGATGGTCAGCAGGTCCGCCCCGCCCGCCTTGCGGTGGGTCGAGGTCGTCCCTTCGCGAGGGGTCCAGCGCAGCACGGCCTGGAGACGCCCCTCGAAATGGTTGCGGTTGAGCTCGTCGAACAGAGGGCGTAGGTCCCAGTGCCGGCCCTGGGAGCTCTCCCGAGGTGTCCGTTCCCCCGCATCGCCCAGCCACTCGAAGACTTCCCGCGCCGCCTGCTTCTGCCGCAGCCGCGAACCCGGCGAAGGCCGAACGACCGCCTGGACCCAACGGGCAAGCGCGTGGGCGATCTCCGGCGGAGGCGCTTCCAGGGAAGACGGAACGACCAGCACGGGATGCCCCGCGTCGCGTTCCAATCTCCAGCCCCGACGCAGGCGCGGAGCCACCTTCACGGGAACGCCCACGCACTCTGCCAGGGAGACCGGCCCGAGATCCATGGACAGCTGTGGCGTGGAAGTGGTCATGACGATTTGGTCAAGATAACCGATCCCGACTCGAAAATCAGCCGGATCCGTTTCAAGCCGTCCGCGCCCTTGAATCGACTCAGCCGAAGCTGGAAATCAAGCGTTCCAGTTGGGAGATCGTAGCGGGCATCCGCAAGGTCTCAAGACGCTGTGCCTGCGGCAGGAGGCAGGAATCCTTGGCAAGCCGATGCAGCACCACCAGGGGCTTGAGGTGACCGAACCCGCTGGGAAAGACCTTGGCGGGACTGTCTCCCAAGTAGATGCAGATGTCCCAATCCAGTGGGGACAAGTCCTCGAACGACTCCGATACCAGATTGCCCATCTCGGACAGCAGATGCCCCAGCGCCGAATGAGGATAGACCCAAGTCTCCTGAATCAGCACGAAGCGAGGGCGTGCCGTCGCCGCCGGAAGGCGATAGGACTCGGGCGCCAGCTGCATCCCCTTGAAGGCCTGCGTGGCGCGCGCCCAGGCCTCGTCGCACAGATGGGCGATCTCGGTCCGGTCTTCCGAACGGATGCGCGGCTCGATCTCGTCCCGGGCCGGCAACCGCATGTGGACATTGCGGGTCGAAACCAGTTGGGAAGCATGCGCCCACTGATTCGCCCCTTCCAGCCTCAGGGCATCGCGCGTGGCGGGAATCGGGGACGAGCTCTGGAAGGCGTTGGTGTGCTCCAGGATCGGCCCCACGATCTCATCGGGCAAGCCAAGCTTGCGCAGCACGGCGTTGGCGAACTCGCCGTAAGGGATTCCGAACAGTTCCTCCACCAGATGCGGCAGGATCTTGCCACGGCTGCGCGCGACTTCGCGCAGCGAGCTCCACCCCTCCTCGCTCATGCGCTGCATCAACAGGAGTTCCGGCAGGTCGTGGCACAGGCCGACGAGCCCGGCACTGGTCATCTCCGGACAGAAACGCTCCATCCAACGGGAACAGAATAGCGCATGGACCCATCCCCGCAGCAGATCCTCGGGAACCGCGTCCTCAAGGCCGTAGGTGCGGGTCTCCTCGAGGACCGCGCGCTGATGGGTCACTCCAAGGATCTGGAGGCAGTCCGAGATCTTCGCAAGGGGACGCTTGCGGGTCAGAAGCGAACGCGCCTTGGCCATCAGGTGCGACGAGACGATCGGATCGTTGCGCAACATCCCTTCGATGGCGTCCAAGCTGGACAACGACGAGGTACACGCCTGCAGGATCGCCTCCTTCGAGGCCGGCAGGCTCAAGCCGTCCAGCCCCTCGAGGAATTCTCCCAAGTCCATGTGGGCATGCAGGGACTGGCTCATGTCAAGGGCGCTGGATGCCTTCGTGCGGATCGGGATCAGGACACCGGCCTCTTCCAGACGCACCCGGATGCGGGCCAGCAGGTCATCCACCAGGAATCCCAACTTCAGGACGTAGTCGCGCACACCCAGGGAGAGGGCCTCGCCCACGAAGTTGCGGTCGGAATGCGCCGTGAGGATGATGACCGGAGTTTCTTTGAACTGAGGGCTCTTGCGCATCTGCCGAAGCAGCACGATCCCTTCGATATCGGGCATCGTAAGGTCCAGCAGAACGAGATCCGGCCTGTGCTGCGCCAAGGCCGAGATCGCTTCCATGACGCTCGATACCTGAAAGACCTGATAGCCCTGGTTCCCCAGCACGACATCCATCGTGTAGCGAACGATCTCCTGATCGTCGACCACCAGGATCTTGGGCTTTTTCCGGTCTTGGATGGACATCTTTGCGATCGTACCATCTTGATGCCGCGGCCTGCAAGCACGCTAACGGATCATTTCGCGACACCGACCCTTGCACCCATGCTCTCGAAGACCTGGGACAGCCGTGCAAGGCTACAGGGAAGCTGCAGCGACATGCTGCTCTTCCCGCCCGGGAAGTCGCATTTGCCCTCCGAGAGGCGGTGCAGGATCAGCAGCGGCTTCTGGTATGGAAACCCGACCGGCCAAAGACGAGCCGGATGGTTCCCGAGATAGACGAAGACGTCCCATTGTCCCGAGGGGATCGCTTCCGGACCGACCACATCCCCCAGCAGGCCCAGGAAATACAGGAGCGCGAATGCGGAACCGGTCCAGCCCTCCTTGCGCACCGCCAGACGAAGCCGCTTGTCGGGATTCCTGGCCGGTACGCGCTCGAGGCCCTGCGGAAGGAAATCGATCCCCAATCGGCACACGTCCTGCCAGACCTGATCCGCCAGCCCCTCCAGTTCATCGCGGGTCGGCAGCTCCGTCACCAATGCGCATTCTTCCTTGGAAGGGATGCGCAGGGCGATCGAGGAGATCTGGGGCAGGAGCAACGTCCCGGACCAGTGCCGCACCATTTCGAGAAGCCACGCGTCGTGGGTGGGCGAGATGGGCATGGCGTCCAGGAAGACGCTGGCGTATTCCGCGATCGACGGCATCAGGTAATCCGGCAACCCGGCATCGTTGAAGACCGCGTTGCAGAACTCGCCGTAGGGAACGCCGAAGAGCTCGGCCACCACGTCCGTGAAAAGATGACCCGACGACATCACGCGCCCGCGGATCTCACCCCAGTCCTTGGCGGAAAGGGTCGAGGCCAGGAGGATGGTGGGCAGATCGTGGAACAGCCCCACGAGCCCCGCGAGCTCGATCTGGGGAGCGACCTGCTCCATCAGACGCGAGCAGAAGATGGAATGTCCCCACAATCGCGCAATGTCCTGGGCGATCTCGGCATCCATGCCCGGCTCGAAGACGTCGCAGGACTCCAGGAGACTCTGCATGACATCCATCCCGAGCACGCTCACGGCCTCTTCCAGGTCCAGGATACGGGCCGCTGCCGCGCTGCACGCGCTGCGCAGGACGCGCAGGGAGAGGACAGGATCCTCGCGGATGATCTCGACGATCTCGGGAACGCTGGTGATCGAGGAACGGATCAGTCCCTGCACCTGGTCCCGCACGGCGGGGAGGACGCGTCCGCAATTCCTTCCCTTGATGGTCTCCAGGAAACGGGCCAGATCCAGCGCCGGACCGGCCGTCACCGGACGCGGACTCCCCGGGCGAGGTGCCGTGACGGGTTCCAGGAGACCTCTTTCCTCCAGGCGCAGACGCACGCGGGCCACCAGGTCTTCGATGGCAAGCCCTGCCTTCACCACGTAGTCGCGCGTCCCCAGCTGCACGGCTTCGATCACGAAGTTCCGGTCGGAGTAGGCGGTGAGGATGATGACCGGAGTCAGGCGATAGGTGGGGCTTGCCCGCATCTGGCGCAGCAGCACCATCCCGTCGGCCACCGGCATCGAAAGGTCCAGGATGACCAGATCGGGACGCTGGCTCGCCAGCACAACGCTTGCCTCCGCCACGCTCGAAGCCACCGAGACCCGGTACCCTTGGTTGGTGAAGACGCTGTCCATCGAATAGCGGATGATCTCCTGGTCGTCGACCACGAGGATCCTGGGGCGGGCATTGGCGGCGAAGGTCGGCATCACCTTCATCCTACCACCGGCACCACCTTTCGATCAAGGCCGGATCGCGTGGATCCTGGCGACTCCGTCCTGCATCCGCACCCGCACGTCGAAGGAAAGCACCCGCAGGTACCAGTCTCCGTCCCGACCGCGCAGATGGGCGGGCCTGGGGTCCATCCCCACCACCTGCTCCACCAGGGTCTGCGCTTGGGCAAGCGAATAGGTCGGCATGCCGCGCTGCGTAGCGACCGGCAGGAACGGCTCGATTTCCTGCTCCACCCCCTCGTCCCAGGCGACCTGAGTTCCCGGCTCGGCGGCCCGTGCGATCCAGCCCCGCGAGACCTCCCCGACCGGCACGTCGTTCTCAGGATGGAAAGGCCTGAGGTCCATCACCGGCGTCCCGTCCAGGATGTCCACCCCCGAGACCGTCACCGAAGGCTCCTCCAGGTCGACGAACTCGAGACGGCACAGCGAGAGTCCCAGGAAATTGGGGCGATGCGGTGAACGGGTCGCGAAGACTCCCATCTTTTCCTTGCCGTCCAGCCGGGGCGGACGCACCCGCGGCTTCCAGCCCTGCTCCTGGGCCCGGTCGAAGACGAAGGTGATCCAGACATGCGAGAACCCGGACATCCCCATCAGGCAGTCGCGCCACACGGCAGGCGGCTGGCTCGGGGAGAAGCGCAGGATCCCGCGCGCCAGCGGGACCAGCCCCGGCTGGCGAGGAATGCCGAGCTTCTCGGGAAAGCAGGTGCGCAAGGTGCCGATGGGCTCGAAAGCCAGGCTCATGGCTTGCGCAACTGCCAGGCGATGCCGATCCAGCCGGCGATCAGGAGCACGCCGCCGATCGGCGTCACGGCACCCAGCACCCGCACGCCGCTCAGGGCCATCGCGTAGAGCGAGCCCGAGAAGAGCACAACTCCCACCAGCAGCGCAGGAAAGGCCCAGCCGCCCGTGCGGCCGGTGACCTGGGCGTGGAGCGCCAGGGCCAGGAGCACTGCGGCATGGATCAGATGGTAGTGGGCCGCCGTGTTCCAGACCGCCAGGAGGTCGGCCGGGAGACGGTTCTTGAGGGCATGGGCACCGAAGGCGCCGCACCCCACGGCAAGGGCCCCGGTCAGGGCCGCGATCAGGATCTTCATGCCCACAACTTAGGTTCGGTCAGAGGCTCTGGCGCGACCCGAAGCTGATCATCCACGGCTTGAGGGCAAAGGGCGAGGCGCCTCCCCACGGGCGGGATATGGAGAGGTGGTTCACCACCCCGTCGATGCTGCGCGACATGCCAAAGCGAAGGCCTAACCCGAAGCCGGCCTTCCATCCCGTGCCTTCCCAAGGTTCGGGCGTGGAGGAGACCTGACCTGCCCCGGCGAACACGGCCAAGGCCGGCACCACCGTGAGCGCCTCCACCGGAGGGGTCCAGCGCTCTTCCACGGTCACGAGCATCCGGCTCTTGCCGGCGAAGGAGCGCGCCAGGAATCCGGGAAGGTTGTTGTCCTCGCCCAGCGTGTACTGAGTCCAGGCTTCGGGCTGGAAGAAGGCGGCATCGATGCTGGCCGCTCCCAGCGTCTGCCAGTTGGGGGCCGGGAACCAGCGCGCCTCGAGCTTGCCGATGCCCGTCCCTTGGTCCGGGCCGGTCTCGCCGCCCGCAAACCATTCGGTCGTGCCGGAGGCCGCGAGATACCAGTCCTTCCAGGGTAGCAGACTCCAGCCCATCGCCTGGCGCATCCAGGCTCCCGACTTGCGCTCCCCCTGGCTTGCCAGGTTCCAGAGCAGGGTCGATTCCAGGCTCCAGCCCAGCGGCACGTCTTCGGTCCACTTGAGGTTCTGGAAGTTCTTCGCGCTCCAGTAGCGCATCCGCTTGACCACCAGCGAAAGGCCCAGGCGCTGGTCGTCGCGGGAGGGACGCCCGGTGGCCCAGGCGCCAAGTTCAGGCCGCGAGCGGAAGAGCGGCAGGAGCGTCGCGGGGAAGGTCGAAGGAACCCGGGCCGAGCCGGTGCTGTCCTGGTAGAGCTCGCCGATCAGGCTCCCCTGCACCTGGACATCTTCGCCACCGGCCGCTGTGACGGCCAACTTCAGCGACTGCTTGAAGGAATTGGGATAGAGGATCCACTGGCACTCCCCCTCCGGACAACCCGAGGCCCAGCCTGCGCCCGACTCGGCCCGCATGGTGGTGGGAAGGTCGAAGGTGCGGGTGTAGCGGTTCTGGAGGCCGGAAAGCACGATGCCGAAATCGTCGTAGCGCGAGCGCAGCGGCATGCCCACCTCGAAGCTGCCCGAGAACCCGTCGCTGCTGCTGGCCGCCGAGAAGGCAAGGCGCCCGCGCGGCATGGCGAAGGCGTTGTTGCCGTAGTTCACCAGCCACGATTGGCGCAAGGCCGTGGAGGAGTAGAACCCTCCGACCGCCTGGCCCGTTCCCAGCACGTTGGCTTCGCTCACGCCCACGATCCAGGAGAACTCTCCACCGGCTCGCGAAACGCTCAAGGGCACGCTCAGGCTCCACTGGTCCCAGGTCTCGGCCCGCAGGATCTTCCGCCCCGTGAGCGAATCCGTCCGCGTGGTGACCGAAGCGTCGGCCAGGAAGCGCTGGGCCCGCAGGATCCGGCCCGTCTCCGAACGCCGCAGTCCATCGAGGGTGTCCCCGATCCCGCTGATGAGGAAGCGCTGCACCGTCGCCTCCTTCGTCTTGGAATGGAGGTACTGCTGCGCCCACTGATAGACCAGGCTGTCGGAGGAAATCAGCGCACTGCTGCCTTCGAGAGCATCGTGTCGGATGATCTCGAGGGAATCGGGGGTCAGAACGGAGGTGTCAGCGGAGACAGGACCTCCAGCAAGCAGCCAGAGGCCGAGGGAAAGGGCGTTCACGGAGTGAAAGTATTCAGAGCTGCCCCGTTTTTCAAAAAGAAAAGCCCTCCGTTCCTAAGAACGGAGGGCTTTATGCGGACGGGGAGATTTGAACTCCCACGGGTCTCCCCACTACCACCTCAAAGTAGCGTGTCTACCAATTCCACCACGTCCGCGGAATTTTTTCAGTTGCCTTGCGGCAGGCCAGGAACTTTAGCGGCACCCGGCATCACCGGAGCACCAGCATCCTGAAGCACCTTCGCAGCGCCACCCGACTCCAAGGCTTCTTTCACCTTGGAAGAGTGCGTCTGCACCAAGCCACCGCGGCTGATGATCACATTGATCAGAACCACGACCAGAAGAAGAGCACCAGCCCAACCCTTGGTCAGCTTGCTCACGAACGTTGCGGCACCCGAAGAGGTGAATGCCTGACTCCCGCCTGCTCCGCCAAAAGCAGAGGACAGACCGCCAGCCTTGTCATTCTGAATCAGGACCAAAAGGATCAGCCCGAAACAGAGGACGATGTGCAGAGCGATGAGGAGCCAATAGACGACGTTCATGGAGACGGAAAATGTATGCGAAAATCAGCGAATGGCAAGGGGTCCTTTGCAAAAAATATCAGAACGTGTCCAGAAACTATCATTCCAGCGGTGAGCGAACCAGCCGAACGATTCATCAGCCCTGCCCTCGGACCCACCGACCTGGAAGCCGAGAACATCCTGCGCCCCAAGCGTCTTTCGGACTTCGTCGGGCAGGAGCGGCTGCGGGAGAACCTTTCGCTCTTCGTGCAGGCGGCCCGCGAACGGGGCGATGCGCTGGACCACGTCCTGTTTGCCGGACCTCCGGGCCTGGGCAAGACGACGCTTGCCGGCATCATCGCCCAGGAGATGGGCACCCAGCTGCGCGTGACCTCCGGCCCCATCCTCGACAAGCCATCCGACCTCGCCGGCCTCCTGACCAGCCTGCAGCCCAACGACGTACTCTTCATCGACGAGATCCACCGCCTCTCGCGCACCGTCGAGGAGTACCTATACCCAGCCATGGAGGACTTCGCCATCGACATCCTGCTGGAGAGCGGCCCCTCGGCCCGTTCGGTCCACCTGCCGCTGCCGCGCTTCACCCTGGTGGGCGCGACCACCCGCACCGGCATGCTCACGGGTCCGTTGCGCGACCGCTTCGGCCTGACCTTCCGGCTCGATCCGTACTCGCCGGAGGAGGTCTGCACCATCGCCCGCCGCACCGCAGGACTCCTGAACTTCGAGCTTTCCTCCGAGGCCGCCTCGCTGCTGGGACGCCGTTGCCGAGGCACCCCTCGCGTGGTCAACCGCGTGGTGCGCCGCTGCCGCGACGTGGCCCAGGTGATGCGCAAGAAGGAGATCGACGAGGAGATCGTGACGCGCACCCTGGACATCCTAGGCCTAGATGCGATGGGCCTGGACGAGATGGACCGCCGCATCCTGCGCACCATCCTGGAGCGCTTCGACGGAGGCCCGGTGGGACTTTCCACCTTGAGCGCGGCCCTGGGCGAGGATGCCGAGACCCTCGAGGAAGTCTATGAGCCGTACCTGATCCAGCAGGGGTTGTTGCAGCGCACGCCGCGCGGGCGCATCACCACCTTGGGGGCCTGCCGCCACCTGGGCGTGCAGCCACCCCGGATCCTCGTGCAGCCCGACCTGTTCGCGCCCTGAAGCCAGATCGAGCATGAAGTTCCGCCCGCTCAAGTTCCTGAAATGGCTGCTCCTGGGAGCCTTGGCATGCGCGCTCCTGTGCCTAGCCGCTCTGGGAGCCTTCTTCTATTTCCTGGCCGTCCCCAGCACGGGCGAGCCGCACAGAAGCGAGTTCCAAGCCGATGCCCGCTGCGCCGAGATCCCGCTTGCGAAATGGGAGCACAGGCTCCAGGACCAGGCCCGCAGCGGCCGCTGGAACGCGCCCTTCGACAGTCTGCTGCAGGACATGGCAAGCCGTCCGGTCGCGCCTTTGAAAGGCCTGACCTGCGGCGGCGGACGCACCGGCGGCGAGATCTCGCTGCGCTTTCGCGACCATGCTGGAACCGATTGGGAGATCGAACTGGAAAAACGGGATGGCCGCTGGCAAGCGGCGTCGTTTGCCAACGTGATCTGGCTCGAAGGACAGCGCGGGTATCCGGGTAGGTAGGACATGCGCCGCTTCGATGCCGCAGCCCATACACCAACCATCGAGCACGACAGCTTCCAACGACGCGAAACAACAAGACAGCAAAGCGGGGGCGGGGGGGGCCACCGCCCCCAAAGGAGGTCGCGTCTATCGAGCCCGCAGCAGCAACGCCAACAGCTCGCGATCCAGACGCTCGGGATTCCGGTACTGGACGCTGTCCTGGAACAGGGATTCGCCGCGGCTGATCAGGCCGAAGTCGAGGTTCTTGTAGTTCCAGTAAGTCCAGCCGATCTGGTTCTCGGCGAACAGGTCCAGGATGTCCCCCATCCAAGCCAAGCGATGCTCCGGCGCCGGACCACCCATGTAGACCCCGAACTCGTTGCACGCCACCGGCACCCCGTATGTCTCGCGGAAACGGAACACGGGTTCGAGCTGCTCCGCCAGCCGTGCCTTGTCCCAGCGACCGGCATCGCGAGGCAGCTTGGACTGGCTGTCCAGGGGCAGCTCATAGGTGCCGGGGTAAGGGCGACTCACCTGGTACTCGGCCCAAGGTGTCCAGGGCGTGTGCTGGTGCGTGAACAGCACCGGGTTGTAGAAGTGGACGCTGTAGAGGATGTTGGGGTCGTCCAACGGCTCCAGCGTGGCGAACTCGGCTGCGGCATTCCAGAGGTTGGCACCGACGACCAAGGTCGATTTGGGAGCCTGGGCGCGGATCGCCTCGGCCAGTTCCTTCTTGACCTCGTTCCACACCCGGGACGACGGGGCCACGGGCTCGTTGAGAAGCTCGAGCAGGACGTCTTCGCGGTTCCCGTAGCGTTCGGCCAGGACCGACCAGACGCGTAGGCAGTCCTTGCGTTCCTGGGGGTTGGTGAAGAAGCTCTGATCGCTGGTGAGACCGTCCTCGAAATTGTGGCCGGGACAGCGATGCAGATCCAGGATGATCCGCAGCCCTGTGGAGAGCAGGTCTTCGATGGCCTGGTCCAGGAGCGCGAAGACCTCGGCCTTGGGACGAACGGGATCGGCATGGAAGAGGTCGCTCCAGTCCAACGGAAGGCGCACGTGATCGAAGCCCCAGTCCTTGATCTGACGGAAATCCGCCGGTCCCAGGAAGGTGCGCATGTGCTCCAGATCGCCGGGGAACCCGGCAGGATCCTTCTGTCGAATGGCGTCGATCTGACTGAACCACCCTCCTAGATTGACACCCTTCATCTGCGGACCTCCCCTTCAAACCGTCCATCCTGCCACACGATACCGTTTCGGTAGCAGGAAATGGAATACACGAAGAGCGCAGAGTCAAAACAACCCGCATGCGAACCGGCCGCAACAAAAAATCCTGGCCGTCAGGCAAGGCCTGCACGCAGGCGTTTGGGGGGTGGCAGCCCCCGGAGAACGGGGGGCTTGGGGGAACTCCCCCGGAGAAGGGGTGGCGGAAGACCCCGCGGCAAAGGACGGCAAGCAACACGAGGCCGCGGAGGCTGGAGCCAGGGGAAGGCCTTCCCCTCCACCTGCTCGTTGCCTGGTCCGGAAGCCTAATGCCGCACGGCGCCGAAGGTCCTCTCGTAGTTCTCGAGGTTGTCCTTGAGGGTCTGGATGATGGCGGCCATGTGGGTGGGCGTGACGATGACGCGGCTTGCGATCTTGGCCTTCGGGAGGCCCGGCAACAAGCGCGCGAAGTCGATCACGAACTCGTGGGGACTGTGGCTGACGAGCACGAGGTTGGAATAGATGCCTTCGGCCTCCTTCTCCCCCAGCTCGATGTTGATGGCGTTCTCTTCGGGATTCACGGGTGCGACCATTGGACAGACCCTCCTTTCAGGCGGGAAAGGTACCTTCCCGGAATGGACAAGCCTTGGAAGAACCGTTTTGTCGTGGGCGTGACCGGCGCCTCGGGGGCCATCTACGCCTCCCGCCTGCTCACCCACCTGCGCGCGGCCGGGAACGACGTCCACCTCGTGAGCTCCCCCTCCGGCGAGCAGGTGGCCCGCTACGAGGGCTTTCCGTTGACAGATTCCGTCAAACCCGGCGAGGACGGGCTGCCCGGCGCGCTCCATCGCCACAAGGACGACAACTTCTGGGCCCCGCCCGCCTCCGGGTCCTTCCGGCACGGCGGCATGATCGTGGCGCCCTGCTCGGCCGGAAGCGTCGGGCGCATGGCCGCCGGCGCCGGGGAGTCGCTCCTGCTGCGCTCGGCCGACGTCTGCCTCAAGGAAGGCAGGCCCCTCATCATCCTGCTGCGCGAGGCGCCGCTCTCGCTCATCCACCTGCGCAACCTCACCACGCTTGCCGAGGCCGGCGCCAAGATCGTGCCCGCAAGCCCCGGCTTCTACACCCATCCCGCATCGGTCGAGGAACTGGTGGACGGCGTGCTGCAGCGGGTGATCGACCTCTTGGGCCTGGAACTGGACATCGCCCCGCGCTGGCGCGAACCGGCCGTCTGACGCGCCTTCGTGTACCTTTCGTGCCATGCTTGAAAAGCTTGCCCTCTGGAGCAGCCTGGTGCGGCTCTCCCACACCGTCTTTGCCCTTCCGTTTGCCCTGGCCGGGCTCCTGATCGGATCGCGCGGTCTCCCCCACCCCTGGACACTGGTACTGGTGCTGGGCTGCATGGTCACGGTGCGCAACGCGGCCATGGCCTTCAATCGCCTGATCGACCGCGACATCGACGCAAGGAACCCTCGCACCGCCAAGCGCCACATCCCGGCCGGGCTGCTGACTCCGCAAGCCGTGACAGTTTTTGTCCTGGCCAATTCCGCCCTTTTCGTAGTGCTGGCGGGGCTCTTGAACCGCCTGTGCCTCCTGCTCTCGCCGGTCGCATTGATCCTGGTGCTGGGCTACTCCATGACCAAGCGCTTCACCTCGCTCTGCCACGTGTGGCTGGGCCTTGCCATCGGCATCTCGCCGCTGGCCGCCGCCATCGCGGCTTCGGGCTCGTTCTCGCTCGTGCCGGCGCTGCTGGGCCTAACGCTTTGGTTCTGGATGAGCGGGTTCGACGTGATCTACGCCACCCAGGACGAGGAGGCCGACCGCGCCTTGGGCATGCATTCGATCCCTGCCGCCCTGGGCCGCAAGAACGCGCTGCGCCTGGCCGCGACCTTCCACGCGAGCGTTCCCGTCCTGCTCTATTTCTGCGGACACTTGGCGGGCTGGGGCACGGTCTGGAACGCCCTGGTGCTGGGCATCGCAGGACTCCTGGTCTGGATGCATTTCTTCCGCAAAGGGGACGACCTCTCGATGCAGGACGGCTTCTTCCGGGCCAACGCTTTGGTGAGCCTTTTGGTGCTTGTGGGCACGGCGTGGGAAACGCTTTCGCGCTGATCTTCCCGTAGCCTTCGGGCGCCACCCCACCTTCCGTTCTCCATTTCGGTGGGGTCGCCGAGCTCCGGGCTCCCCGCTGGTCGGTGCCTGCGGCACCCGCGCGATGCGCGGCCCTGCGCATGGCTGGCGCATGGTCTGACTGGGCATGAAAAAGGCGCCCGGGTAGGCGCCTGGACTCAGACCATCCGCTCGGGAACCTCGGAGAGGTCGTCCGCACGATCCCAGGCGGGAGGGGGCAGGACCGGCACCACGGGCTTCTTGCGTTCCTTGGGCTTGTGGTCCTTGATGCGCTGCCACAGGCGCCACAGGAACATCAGCACCCCGATGACTATCAGGATGCGGTCGATCCACTTCTGCACCCGGAAAGGCAAGACGAAGAGGAAGCGCACGAGCGAGAGGATCAAGCCTTGGCCCCGCGCTGCAGGTGGGACAGGATCTGTCCGTGGAGGGCCTTGTTGGCCGACAGGGCATTGCCCTTCTCGGGGTCGACGGTACCGTCCATGGCGGTGAACACGCCCCCCGCCTCGGGGAGGATCACGGCCATCGGGGCCACGTCCCAAATCGACACGACCGGGTCGAGCATGGCCTCGGCGCGGCCGCTGGCCACCAGCAGGTGCCCGTAGCAGTCGCCCCAACCGCGGTGCAGCCCGGCGGTCTCGCGCAGTTCCTTCCACGCCTCGCCCCAAGGGGAGCGCCAGACGGTGGTGCAACTTCCATCGAGCAGGAGCGCGTCGGCAAGGTCCGGGACCTCGGAGACGCGGGTGGGCTTGCCGTCCAGGAAGGCGCCCTTGCCTTCCGTGGCCCACACGGTCTCGGAGAGGGCCGGCATGTGGATGATGCCCAGCTTGGAGACCCCGTTGTGCTGGAGCGCAAGCAGGGTACCGAAGAGCGGCATGCCGTGGATGAAGGCCTTGGTGCCGTCGATCGGGTCGATCACCCAGCGCCACGCGGCGCCCGGGTTGTCCTCGCCGAACTCCTCGCCCAGCACGGCATGGTCCTTCCAGGTCTCGTGGATGCGGGCCCGCAGGAAGGTTTCCGCATCGCGGTCGGCCTCGGTGACCGGAGTGTTGTCGCGCTTCTTGACCACCTCGATGCCGGTGCGGTAGCGTCCCAGGATCCCCTGGCCGGCTTCGCGCACCCATTCCAGCGATCGTTCGAGAGCTTCTGCGAGAAAGGCATCGTGGTTCATGAGAGGAATGGTAATTCCCATGGGCTATCTTTGCCGCCCATGGAACGCGCTCGCATCACCGGCCTCTGGCTCGCCCTCCTGGCCGGGACCGGAATCCTCGCGGGCCTCTCCTCCTCGTTCTTCCTGCAGGCGCTCGAGAGGATCGGGACGTTTTTTGTCGTCCATCCGCGGATGGCACTGGCCCTGCCGCTCCTGGGCCTGGTCTCGAGCCTCCTCTACGCGCGCTTCGGCGGCCTTTCCGGGAAAGGGAACAACCTCCTGATCGAGGAGATCAATTCACCCTCCCGAGCCGTCCCCTGGCAGATGGCGCCTCTCGTGCTCGTGGGCACCTTCCTCACCCACCTGGGCGGCGGCTCGGCAGGCCGCGAAGGCACCGCCGTGCAGATGGGCGGCTCGCTTGCCGACACCTGGGGGCGGATCCTGCGCATCCCCGCCTCCATGCGCCCCACCCTCCTGCGCATGGGCGTGGCCGCGGGCTTTGCCGCCGTGTTCGGCACGCCGCTGGCCGGAGCCCTGTTCGGGATCGAGGTCTCGCGAACCGGCCGCTTGGCTTTCCGTTCCCTGCCGGGATGCCTCCTGGCCGCGATCCTGGCTGACAAAATCTGTCAACTGACCGGGGCGCACCACACCGCCTACGCCATCACCGCCTGGCCCAGCCTCACGCCTCTTACGCTAGGGAGCCTCGCGCTTGCAGCTCTCCTCTTCGGACTGGGCGCCCGACTCTACTCCCGCACCGCCCACGGCCTTGCGCGCCTGGCGACAAAGCTCATCCCTTCCCCGCATCTGCGCATCGCGGTGGGCGGAGCGATCTTTGCCGTCTTCCTCCTGACGGTCCCCGGGGCGCTTCGCTACGCGGGCCTGGGCGTGCCCTTGATCGTCTCGAGCTTCCACGAGCCTCTGCTTCCCTGGGACTTCCTTGCCAAGGGCCTCTCCACCGCCTTCACGCTGGGCACGGGCTTCAAGGGCGGCGAGGTCACGCCGCTCTTCGCGGTCGGCTCGTCGCTTGGGAACGTCCTCTCCCAGCTCCTGCCGCTTCCGATGCCCTTCCTTGCGGGGATGGGCTTCGTCTCCCTCTTCGGCGCCTGCGCCAACACCCCTCTGGCCGCCGCCGTGATGGCCGCCGAGCTCTTCGGCCCCGCCGCCCTCCCTTGGGCGCTGGGGTTCTGCCTCCTCGCCTTCTCCGTCTCGGGACATCCCGGGATCTACACCTCCCAAGGACGCTCTTTTGACAAATTCTGACATTCCCGCCGCCGCTCCCGCCTGGAGGGCCCAGGACATCGCGATCCTGCACGAGGACGCCGCCCTGATCGTGGTGGAGAAGCCCATCGGCCTGCCCGTCATCCCCGGCCGCTACGATCCCGCGTGCCTGGTGAACCTCCTCTCCGAGGCCCGCGGCGAGAAGCTCTGGGTGGTGCACCGCATCGACCAGGAGACCAGCGGCATCGTGCTCTTCGCCCGCACCGCCGAGAGCCACCGCCACCTCTCGATGGCCTTCGAGCACCACAAGATGCGCAAGCGCTACCTCGCGCTGGTGGACGGCAGGCCCGAGCCCAAGTCGGGCGAGATCCGCGGCGCCCTGCGCCAGTTCGGATCGGGCCGCATGGGCGTGGACCCGCGCGGCAAGACATCCCTCACCCTGTACCGCACCCTGGGCAAGGCCGGCGCGCTGACCCTGGTGGAGGGCGAACCCCGCACCGGACGCCGCCACCAGCTGCGTGTGCATTTCCACAGCATCGGCACCCCCATCGCGGGCGACGGCTTGTACGGCGTGAAGGAGCGCCAGAAGACCTTCCCCCGCATGTACCTGCACGCCGCAGGGCTGCTGGTCCCGCACCCCGACGGGTCGCAGCTGCGCATCGAAAGCCCGCTGCCGCCGAGTTTCCCGCAGGGCCTCGAGGTGCCCGAATGGACGCCCATCCCGCTGCTGGGCTGAGGCGCCCGCGGGCCGCGCCCCCTGCAATTGGCTAGATTGGCGCTCCAGGACACACACCGGGAGAGGCATGAGCATGGACGACACGAGAAAGCCAGAATGGGCTCCGCATGACGCCGGCCACGAGTTCGCGAGCTTCGTCATGAAGGGTGTCGAGGGCGGCCACGACGGCAACCCCGACAGCACCGTCGTGCGGATCGCCACCGTCCCCAAGAAGAAGCGACATCTTGAGTTCGGCGACTACATCGATGGCATCCTCTCCGGCAACCGCACCATCCTCTCCCGCGCCATCACCATGGTCGAGAGCGTCCATCCCGAGCACCAGGACATGGCCCACCGCATCGTCCAGGAGCTGCTGCCCCACACCGGCAAGTCCCTGCGCGTGGGCATCACGGGCGTCCCCGGCGCCGGCAAGAGCACCACCATCGAGACCCTGGGCTGCCACCTGGTCCGCAAGTTCGGAGCCAAGGTCGCGGTGCTGGCCGTCGACCCTTCCAGCACCATCACGCGCGGCTCCATCCTCGGGGACAAGACCCGCATGGAGGAGCTCTCCCGCGAGCCCAACGCCTACATCCGTCCTTCGCCCTCCAGCGGCACTCTGGGCGGCGTGGCCCGCAAGACCCGCGAGACCCTGCTGTTGTGCGAGGCCTACGGCTTCGACACCATCCTGGTGGAGACGGTGGGCGTGGGCCAGAGCGAGACCTCGGTGCGCCGCATGACCGACTTCTTCATGCTCCTGCAGATCGCCGGCGGCGGCGACGAGCTCCAAGGCATCAAGAAGGGCGTGATGGAGCTCTCCGACTGCGTGGTGGTCAACAAGGCCGACGGCGACAACCTGCAGCGCGCCAACATGGCCCGCGCCGACTTCGAGCGCGCCCTGCATTACCTCTCCCCCGTGACCGAGGGCTGGACCCCACGCGCCCTCACCAGCTCCGCCTACACCGGCATGGGCGTGCCTGAGCTCTGGGAGACCGTCCTTGAGTTCGCCTCCCAGACCAAGGCCAGCGGCTTCTTCGACCGACGTCGCGCCGAGCAGAACGTGGGCTGGATGCAGGACCTGGTCGAGGAGCTCCTGCGCGAGAAGTTCCTGGCCCACCCAGGCATCCGCGAGCGCTACGACATCCTCCAACATGAGGTGAGTGCAGGATTCCGGTCCCCGACCCTGGCGGCCCTGGAACTCATGAAGAGCTTCAAGGCATGAGCGCCTCCATCACCTCCATCCTGCAACGCCGTGCCGCCGGGGAGCGCCTTTCCCGCCAGGACCTGACCGTCCTGCTCGAGAGTCCCGACTGGACCTCCATCGCGGCGGCGGGCCACGCCGAGCGGCTGCGTCGTCACCCGGCCAAGCGCGTGACCTACGCGTCGTTCCGCATCGTCAACTACACCAGCGTCTGCAACGTGAGCTGCACCTTCTGCTCCTTCCAGGACACCGAGGACTCGACGCGGGGATACACTCTGAGCCTTGCCGAAGTGGAAGCCAAGACCCTCGAGGCCAAGGAATGGGGGTGCGACGCCATCTTCTTCCAGGGCGGCGTGAACCGCCATCTGCCCCTCTCCTACTACGTCGACTGCATGTCGATGATCCGCTCCCACGGCCTTTCAGTGCGCGGCCTCTCGCCGGTGGAGATCGTGCGCCTGGCCGAGAAGGAAGGCCTCACCGTCCCCGCGCTGCTTGCGATCCTCAAGGATTCCGGACTGACCTCCGTGCCAGGTGCCGGCGCCGAGATCCTCACCGAGCGGATGCGACAGATCCTGTCCCCGAACAAGCTCGCCATGCAGGAGTGGTGCGACACCATGGGCGAGTGCCACAAGCTCGGACTGGGCGGCTCCTGCAACATCGTGTTCGGCTCCAGCGAGACCACCCAGGACATCGTGGAGCACCTGGGCGCCCTGCGCGACCAGCAGGACCTCACAGGCGGCTTCCAGGCCTTCATCCCGTGGATCTTCCAGCCCCAGACCAAGGACTTCCCGATCCGCCACGTGCGCTCGTGGGAGTACCTGCGCTTGCTTGCCGCCTCGCGCCTGTTCCTGGACAACATCGACCACGTCGAGGTCTCGGTGATGGTGATGGGTCGCGAGCTTGCCGAGCTTGGCCTGTGCGCCGGAGCCGACGACGTCTCCAGCGTGGTCTTCGAAGAGAACGTGCTGGCCAGCCGCGGCCTCAAGACCGTCCGCGCAGCCGAACGGTACATCACGGAAGCCGGCTTCGTCCCGGCCCGCCGCAGCATCGACCACAACCTCCTCTAGCCTTCGGATCCTCTCCCCGACCTCAAGGCCGGGGAGCAGGAGGCGGATTCGACAGATCGAAAGGGTCGGAAAAAGAAGAGCCAGGAATCGCGGACGCCGCCTCCAGGTACTCCTCCAGCACGCGCTCCAGCTGCGAGACAGCGATGGGCTTGGTTAGGTAGCCGTCCATTCCGGAATCCATGCAAGCCTTGGCCACGCCGTTGCTTGTGTCGGCGGTGAGCGCCACGATGATGGACCGGGGCAACCCGTTCTGCAGTTCGAGACGACGGATCTCGCGCGTGGCATCCCATCCGTCCATCTCGGGCATCTGGCAGTCCATCAGGACGAGGTCGTAGCCATCGCGACGCAAGTACGCATCCAACGCCTCCCGTCCGTCGGCTACCACGTCGCAGGCATGCCCAAGACGCTCGAGCATCCGCACTGCGACCTTCTGATTGACCTGGTTGTCCTCGGCCACCAGGATCTTCCATTGGGACCGGACGCTCTCCTCCACGATCGCCGACCGCCCCTTCGATTCTCCCGCCTCCGATCCGGAAGCCAACACAGACAACGCGTTGCGCAGCACCTGGAGCTTGAGCGGCTTGGGCAGGAACCCCACGAATCCGCAATCGCGGGCTCGCGCAGCCTCGCCCTTGCGAGGATAGCGGGACATCGCCACCAAGCGCGGTAAACGGTCCCCCGAGGCCATGCGCAAGGTGTGCAGGATCGGTTCCGGATCGACCGGCAGCTCCACCAACAGGAAGTCGAAGGGCCTCTCATGGGCCAAGGAACGCGACAGTTCCATGCCCGCTGCCATCGCATCGGGAGCCCCGACGGCGTCCATCCCGCACGACTCGAGCATCTGCAGCACCATGCGACGCTCCAAGGAGCGGGGGTCCAGCACCAGGACCCGCAGACCCTGCAGCTCGCCGTCGCCCAGATGCCTGCCTTGTTCGATCTCGGCGAAGGGAAGCTCGATCCGGAACCAGAACTCGAGCGCACTTCCCATCGCGGCCTCGACACCCAACGTCCCCGCCATCCGTTCCACGATGCGGCGCGCCACCGCAAGGCCCAGGCTGTCGTGTCCGCCGAACTTGCGGTACATATCGGCCGTGAAAGGCTCGAAGAAGCGCCGACATTCCTCGGCATCCAGACGGGTCCGGGTGTCCTTCACGCAAAAGCGAAGCCCGAGCGTCGAGATCGCCGGCACCGCCTCGTCGTCCAGCGACGATTCCTGCCCGCGTGCGACATCGATGCTGATATCCCCGGAGTGCGAATGGCGGGCGACCAGGACCAGGAGATTGAGCAGGACCTGACGCAGGCGGCTCGGATCGCCGACCACCACGGAGGGAAGCCCAGGATCCCACAGGATGGCGACCTGCTGCCCGCGGGCAAGCAGGCGGTCCGAGACCAGGTCCATCGCTTCCTCGACCATGGTGCGCAGATCGAAAGGGACCGTTTCCAGCTCGATGCGTCCCGCCTCAATGCCCGAATAGTCCAGGATGTCGTTGATCAGTTCGAGCAGGGTCTCCCCCGACTGCCTCAAGGTCTCAAGCCACTCGCACTGCTCCGCGTCGAGGTCGGTGTCGGACAGGAGGGAGGTCATGCCAATCACCGCGTTCATCGGGGTGCGGATCTCATGGCTCATGGCCGAGAGGAATTCGCTCTTGGCCCGATTGGCCCGTTCGGCTTCCTGCGCCAAGACGCGTGCCAGCTTCTCGGCCGACTCCGAATGTTCCTTGGCCCGGCGCAGCTCGAGGCTGGCCTGCTCACGCTCCAAGGCCTCGCCCAGGCTGGCCGCGACGGTCCCGAGCGCCGCGATCTCGGCACTGCCCCATCCTTGCCTCGAATGGGTGTCGTCGAAGCTCAGGAAGCCCCAGAACTGCTCACGCCCGTGGACCGGCACTACCACCACGTTGCCCAGTCCCCAGTCCTTCAACGCATCCTGTTCCCCTGGCGGGAAGTCCCCGATCTCCCCGAACACGGGAATACCGCAGGAAAGCAGCGTATGCCAGCGCAGGAGGTCCGGGGCCCAGGCGATCACAAGCCCGTCCTCGTGTCGGAAGGATTTCGGATCGGCCGCCCACCGGTATTCCATCGTGACGGTCGAGGCCTTCGGTCCCTCGCTATGGCTCTCGAAGAATGCGGCACGATCCGCCCCCAGCGAAAGCCCCATGCCCTCGAGGACTTCCGGGATCGTTAGGTCCCGGCTGCGCATCGAGACGATGGAGGTGAGCGCCTTGGAGGATGCGCTGAGCACCTCTTCCCGCTTGCGCAGCATCGCTTCCGCCCTCTCCCGTTCATCCACTTCCTTGAGAAGTCCTTCCATCGCCGCATTCAGCGAGACCTCGACGCTCGTGACGTACTGCTGGTGCTTCTCCGCGTAGGCGGCTTCGAAGGCCAGCTTTTCCTGACGGCGGAAGCGCAGCAGGATCGCCCCCCCGCACAGCACGAGCAGGAGGGTCTCCAGGAGCAGAAGCCCGTGTGCAAACCAGGCGGAAAGAAGTCCCTGGGTCGTATTGTCGAGAATCCAGTTCGTCGCGAGCATGCCCACGACAAGAAGGGCAGCAAGCGAAAAGACCAGGTGGCGGATGGCGGCAGTGAAGTTCACCCGTCCATTTTCGCATCGCGGCATCGGCGATGCAAGCCGCCTCCGAGGTCAGATGTCCCGCAGACCTTCCAGGATGCGCAGGTAGCTGGCGAAGCGCTCGGGGCGGACGGTTCCGTTCTCGGAAGCCTCGCGCACCTTGCAGCCCGGCTCGGTCTGGTGCAGGCAGTCGTTGAAGCGGCACTGGCCGAACAGGCTCTCGATCTCCGGGAAGTAGAGCTGCACCTGGTTGGATTCCAGGCGATGCAGGGCCAGCTCCCGGATTCCCGGCGTGTCGATGATGCGTCCTCCGCCGGAAAGCCGATGCAGGGAGGATCGCGTGGTGGTGTGGCGACCGCGCCCGTCCTTGGAACGGACCTCACCCACCTGCTCCATGGCCTTGGGGACCAGAGCGTTCAGAAGACTGGTCTTGCCCACGCCCGAATGGCCCGCGAAGGCCGACAGTTTCCCCTCGAGACGCCCGCGCAAGACCTCGATGCCGTCGCCGCTCTCGGCCGAGCCGCGCAGCACCGAAAGCCCCAGGCCCTCGTAGACGGACAGGTCGACATCGGCATCGCTCTCGACCAGGTCGCTCTTGTTGAGGAACAGGAGAGGCTCCACGCCGCCCAACTGGGCCGCGATCAGGAAGCGGTCGACAAAGCGCGGATGGAAGGCCGGACGCGCCGCCGAGGCCACGATCACCAAGAGGTCCAGGTTGGCGGCCACCACGATGTCCAGGTGGTCGCGCGCATCGGGGCCGGGACGCGAAAGCTTGGTCCTGCGCTCGCCGACGGAGGTGAGGATCCAGCCCGAACCCGGCGCCGGGTAGACCATGACGCGATCACCGGCGGCGACCAGCGACTCGCGGGTCAGGCGCAGACGCGGCGAATAGGCCACGTCCATCAGGGTGCCGTCGGGCATCTCCACGCCGCAGGTGCGGCGACTGACCGAGGTGACGACGGCTTCCACGCCCTCGCCCGCGACGTCGGGCAGCTTCTCCACCTCGACCTTGGCGGCTCCGGCCCGGTCGTTCCAGCGGATGCCGGCGCGCAGGTCCTCGGAGGCGAACCCTTCGCGCCACAGCACCTCGGCATCCACCCGTCGGCTGCGGGAAAGACGGCGGCCGGCCAAGCGGTTCTGGTGCGGATCCTCGGGAAGGTCGATCTCGTCCATCTTCAGGTCGCGGCCAGGCGCTCGGGGTCGAGCCGACGTTCGCCACGGATGAACTGCTGCACGAAGGGATTGGTCGTCTCGCGCGTCTCGTCGGGCGTGCCCACGAAGATGATGTGCCCCTGGTAGAGCATGGCGATGCGGTCGGCCACCTTGAAGGCGGAGGCCATGTCGTGGGTCACCACCACCGAGGTCACATGGAACTTGGACTGGGTTTCCAGGATCAGGTCGTTGATCACGTCCGAGGTGATCGGATCCAGGCCCGTGGTCGGCTCGTCGTAGAGGATGATCTCCGGGTCGAGCGCCAAGGTGCGGGCCAACGACACTCGCTTCTTCATGCCACCCGAGAGCTCCGAGGGCATCTTGGTCGCAAAGGCCGGATTGAGGTTGATCATGCCCAGCAGCGTGGCGACCTTCTCCTCCACCGAGAGGGCGGGGATGTCGGGATGGTGCTCCTTCAGGGCGAAGGCGATGTTCTCGCCCACGCTCATGGAGTCGAACAGGGCTCCCATCTGGAAGAGCATGCCCATCTTGCGCCGGATGGTCGAGTAGTCGAACTTCTCGGGCGTGGCGATCACCTCGCCATCCACGATCACCTCGCCCGCATCGGGGCGCAGCAGCCCGATCATGTGCTTGAGGATCACCGACTTGCCGCCTCCCGATCCTCCCAGGATGACCATGGTCTCGCCGCGGCGGATGTCGAGATCGACGCCCCGCAGGACGTCCTGCACCCCGTTGCTGGTCTTGAAGCTCTTGCGCAGATTGCGAAGCTCCACGGCATAGGCGTCTTGTGGGATCGAGACTCCAGGCATCCGAGATCTCCTAGAACAGCATGAGGAAGGTGATGAGGAAGTCGAACATGAGGATCATCACCGACGAGGAGACGACCGACTTCATGGTCGCCTCGCCCACGCCGCGCGCGCCTCCTGCCGACTTGATCCCATGGTAGTACCCCAGGATCGAGATGAGACCGCCGAAGACGGTTCCCTTGACCAGGCACACCAGCAGGATGTAGCTGCGGAAGAACAGGCGCATGCCGCTGACCATGGTGTAGCTGGTCACGCCCAGGCCGCCGACCGCCACGGCCCAGGAGCCGATGAGCGCCAGCGAGCAAGCGATCATGGTGAGGGTCGGGAGCATGACGATGCCCGCGAGCACGCGCGGTGCCGCCAGGTAGCGCAGGGGGTCGAGGTCGAGCACGCGGTAGGCATCCACCTCCTCCTTCTCCTTCATGGTGCCGATCTGGGCCGCGATGGAGGAACCGATGCGTCCGCTCATCACCAGGGCCGTGAGCACGGGACCCAGTTCCAGGAAGACCATCTGGGTGACCGCCGTGCCCAGGTAGCGCAGCGGCACGAAGTTCTGGAACTGGTACTTGGCCGAGACCGCCGCCACCATCCCGATGAACAGGGCGGTGATGAAGACCAGCGGGAGCGAGGCCACGCCCAGGTCCATCATCTGGGTACGAGCAAGCAGCCAGCCGCGCTTGGTGAAGGTGAAGCGGAAGAGCCAGAGGATCTGGAAGACCAGGCCGAACAGGTCGCCCAGCGTCGCGAGCATCCGCCCCAGCGCCCCGAAAAGCTTTCCGAAGAAGAGGGTCGTCGCCTCTCCGGTGGCTTCCACGACGACCAGCAGGGGATTGGTGCGGGCCATCAGAACTCCCCGTAGGCGTTGGTGATTTCCATGAAGCGGAAGCAGCGCGCCTCCCAGTTGAGCATGATCTCCTTCTGGGCGCCGGCGCGGTTCTTGCGGATCAAGAGCTCCACCACGTTGGGCGCCCCGACCTCGGCGTTCTCCTTCTCTTCCTTGTGGAGGAACATGACGACGTCGGCGTCCTGCTCGATCGATCCCGATTCGCGCAGGTGGAAGAGCTGCGGCTTGACATCGCCCTTGGCCGAGTCGCGGGAAAGCTGGGAAAGCGCGATGACGGGAACGTCCAGCTCCTTGGCCAGCTGCTTGAGACCGCGCGAGATCTGCGCGACCTCGTTCTGGCGGTTGTCGCCCTTGCTTCCGGCGGGCCCCTGCATCAGCTGAAGGTAGTCGATGATGATCATCCCCAGGTGCTTGCCTTCGTTGCGCAGCTGAGCCATGGCCCGCTTGCAGCGGCTGCGCAGCTCGAGGATGTTCAGCGCCGCCGTGTCGTCCACCAGGATCGGGAGGCGGTTGGTATGGATGTCGTTGAGGGCGTCCTCGTAGACGTAGCTGGGCAGCTGGCCCCGATAGAGCTGCGAGGCGTCGATGCCGGCCCGGATGCACAGCAGGCGCTCCACGATCTCGTGGATGCCCATTTCCATCGAGAAGATCAGGACGGGATGCTGGATGCCGTCGTGGTCGAACTGGCCCGAGGCGGCCGTGAGGGCGAAGTTCAGCGCCAGCGCCGTCTTGCCCACGCCGGGTCGGGCGCCCAGGATGATCAGCGCCTGCTTGCGGAAGCCGCGCAGGGTGTCGTCGAGCGTGGGGATGCCGGTCGGGATGCCGATGATGCCGCGCGTCGCGTAGCTTGCGATGCGCTCGTGCATGTGCGGCAGCACGTCCAGGATGGGGATCAGCGATTCCGCGCCGCGCCGCGACTGGACCGCCATGATCTCGCTGGAGGCGCGGTCCATCACCGTCTCGGCGTCTTCGCTCTCCTCGTAGGCGCTCTCCAGGATCTTGTTGGAGGCGGCGATCAGCTGGCGCAGGCAGGACTTCTGGCGGATGAGCTCGCAATGGCCCTCGGCACCGGCCGTGGCCAGCACCCCTTCGGCCAGCTCCATCAGGAAGGCGTCGCCTCCGACCGGCTCGAGCTTGTGGTCGGTGCGCAGCTTGTCCGACACCGTGACAAGGTCCACCTGCTTCTGGACCATGTGCAGGTTGCGGATGCAGGCGTAGACGATGCGGTGGCGCTCGTCGTAGAAGTCGATCTCCTCGAGGCGCTCCACGATGGTGTCGACGATGCGCGGGTCGCGGAAGATGGCGCCCAGGACCGAACGCTCGGCCTCAAGGTTGTGGGGCAGGCCCAGCATGCTCATGTTCATGCCGCGACCCCGGGACAGGACAGGATCTGTCGCAGGTCGGCCTCGACCTCGGGAGCCAGCGCCGCCATGCGCGCCAGGCGGGCGGGATGGTGGGTGGCGATGGCGGGAACCCCTTCCAGCACGAAGGGCTGGCCCCGGAAGGCCGGCCACTCCAACGCCTTGCCCACGGCCAGTTGGGCGGCCTTGTGGTCGAGCACCAGCACGGCCTTGGCCCCGGAGTGCTTCAGGAGCTGCGTCCAGTAGGGGCGGCAGCGGGTCGCCTCGATGCGTCCCTGCACCGTGGTGTCGGCGGGATTTTTCGGCGGGCAGCAGAAGACGGCCCCGACGGCCGGCTCGGGCAGGCCCACGGAGCGCGCCAGGTCGCGGAAGGTCTGGGCGTACTGGCCCGCGAGCAGTTCCCCGGTCTTGACGTCCTCGCCCCAGCCGAAGAGGGTGAGCACCATCCAGCTGGAGGTCTCGACGCTCCCGCTCCAGACCGTGCGTTCACGGTCCTTCCCCAGGATGCAGCGGCTGCACTGGGAGGCGTGGACGCCGAGCTCGGCACGGGTCGCGAAGGTCGGCACGGCCGCAGGACGCACCGGCGCCGGACGGATGGGTGCCGGAGGCGGAGGCGGCGCAGGACGCGAAGGCGTCGCGGGTCGCGCCATCGGAGCGGGCCGGGCGGGTGCCTCGGAAGGACGCGCCATCGGACGAGGCGCCGGACGTTCCGACGAGCTGCGTTCCATCGGCGGACGCACGGCGGGAGCCGGAGCCGCCACGGCTTCCGGCAGGACCAGAGGCTCGTCGAAAAAGACAGATTCTGTCCCGAGATCGCGCTGGGCACGGACCCAGGCCTTCAGGAGCGGGGAAAGGGCGGCGGCGCTCATGCCAGGGTCTCCAGGCGCGCGACCAGCCGTCCGGCCAGCTCCTGCTTGGGAATCCAGGCGGCATCGAGGGTCTCGGACGGAGCCCCGATCCAGGCCCAGATGCGGGCACGGCCGAAGCCGGCGTCGTCCCCTTCCTTGAGCGGGTCGTTGCAGACGCACAGGTCCACGCCCTTCTTCGCGAGCTTCTCGCGGCCGCGCTCCAGGCCACCGGTCTCCAGGGCAAAGCCCACGACCCTCTGGTGCGAGGTGCGCGAGGCGCACAGTCCGGCCAAAATGTCGGGATTGGGAACCAGCTCGATCGAGGCGATCCCGCGCGAAGCGGGGATCTTCTCGGCGGCGGGATTGGCGGGCCGGAAGTCGGCCACCGCCGCGGCACAGACGGCCACGTCCGCTCCGGGCCAATGCTCCAGGACCGCAGACTGCATCTCCAGCGCCGTGCGGATGCGCACCACCTTGGCACCCGCCGGGGGTGGCACGTCGCAAGGTCCGCAGACCACCGTGACCTCGTGCCCGCGCCGCAGGGCCGCCTGGCAGATCTCGGCGCCGGTGCGGCCGCTGGAGTGGTTGGTGATGACGCGCACGGCGTCGATGGGTTCCTCGGTGCGTCCCATCGTGAGGAGCAGCTTGAGGCTCTTCGCCGCCTTGGGAGCCAGGATCCTCTCCACTTCCGTGGCGATCGCCTCCGGGTCGGGCATGCGCCCTGCCCCCGTCTCGCCGCAGGCCAGCTCCCCGGAATCCGGCTCCAGCACGAACGCCCCGTCCAGCGCGAGCTGGGCGAGGTTGCGTACCGTGGCAGGGGCCGTGAGCATGCGGGTGTTCATAGCCGGGCACAGGAGCTTGGGGCACTGGCAGGAAAGCCAGGCAAGGCTCACCGAGTCCTCGGCAAGCCCATGCGCCAGACGCGCGGCGGTGTTGGCCGTCAGCGGAGCGATCACGAAGAGATCGGCCCACTGCGCCCAATCGATATGATGAGTATGCCGAGCACCACCCGTCTCCCACACGCTGGTCTCGACCGGAGCATGGGTGAGGGTGGCCAAAGCATCGACAGCAACCAGGCGCGTGGCTTTCTCAGTGGCGACACAGCGCACTTCCGCGCCACGTCGTTGCAAGCAACGCACCAATTCCGGAATCTTGTAGGCAGCGATGCCTCCCGAGATTCCGACGAGGACGCGACGGCCCTGAAGGGTCATGCGGCCCTCGTCCAGCTCACTCCTCGACGACCTGGATCTTCTTGTCGCGCAGGCGTTCGAGAGCCACGGTGGTGGCCTTCTCGCCCTTGAGGTCGTAGAAACCCAAGCGAGCCTGCTCGTTGATGAAGCGGGCTTCCTGGGCGGCCATCAGGACGGCCTGGAAAGCGGAGATGCCGCGGGCGTAGATCTCGTCCGGATCGTACTGGAGGTTGTCCATGTCTCGATTCCTCTCAAGTTGGATAGAGCGGAAAGATAGACTTCACAAAAGGAGCCCGCACCCAGGCGTGGGTACGGGTTCCGATCGAAAATCTGATCAGCCTTCGACAGCCTCGGTGGCTTCGACAGCTTCGACAGCGTCTGCCACTTCGGCCTTGGGAGCCTTGGCAGGAGCGTTCGCGGCGGCCAGCTTCTTGAGCTTGGTCTTGGACAGGGCCTTTTCGCCCTCGGTCTCGACGTTCTTGACTTCTTCGCGGGTCTTGCGCTTGGCACCGACGATCTCGGTGTAGCGGCTCTTGAAGCGATCGATACGGCCTGCGGAGTCCAGAAGGATCTGCTTGCCGGTGTAGTAGGGGTGCGAGGCGGAGGACACTTCCACCGTGATCAGCGGGTATTCCACGCCGTCGATGGTGATCTTTTCCTTGCTGTCGCGGGTCGAACGAGTGATCAGCTGGAAATCCGAAGAGATGTCCTTGATCACGACGTCGCGATACTTGGGATGGATGTTGTCCTTCATGCCTGACTCCTTGATATCCGAGCTTGGGTCGTCTCCGACCGTCCGTGGATGTGTGGGTGCCGGACGCGCCCAGCGCATCACTGGAGCTTCCGGCGAAAGATGGACCAATCTAGCTTCCCGCGAGACGATTTGCAAGCAGGATGAGAGACCGCGCACATCGGCACCGGAGCACCCCGGCGCGCCCCGAAACAAGAAGCCCCGCCGTTCCTTCCGGAAAGCGGGGCTTCGACCTTCGGAGGACGGATTGCCTCTTAGAGCGGAAGCGCGCTCCAGCGCGGGTTCTTGGAGGACATGTCCACGCGGTAGCTGACCACCTCGCCCACCGGATCCAGGCCCAGCTGCACGCGCAGGAAACGAGCGATCCACTGCTCGATCTTGAGCACCACGAGTTTCTTGCGCAGGCGGCCCTGGGTATCGCGGTTGAGGATCGTGGGCAGGGTGTTGAGGGTGAGGATCTCGTCGATGGCGGGATGGGCCATGTTCTCGCGGCCTTCCTCGCTGGAGTAGAAGTGGCTCACGCAGAACAGGATGCGCCGGGGCTTGCCCTTGCGCAGGCTCTGGCAGCACTTCACGATGGTCGAGCCGGTGCGGACCATGTCGTCGAACACGATCACGTCCTTGCCCTCGATGGCCTCCAGCGGAGTGGGCGACTGCGGGGAGACCATGATCTCCACCTGACGCTCGCCGGTGCGCTCCTTGGACATGATGCAAAGGCCTGCCTTGGGAAGACCCAGCGCCTGGTGCATCTGACCCACGAACTCGGCAGCTCCCTTGTCCGGGGCGCACAGCACGAGGTTGGCGCCCATGTCGTCGGTCTCGACGATGTCGGAGGAGGTGAGGTAGTCGGCGTAGATCTCGGTGGGACGCAGGTTGAAGAACTGCCCGCCGAAGGTCTCGGAGAAGAGATGCTGGACCGACTTGGAGTGGTTGTGCACCGTAACGACCATGTCCACGCCGGCGGCCTTGAGCAGGTCCGCGTAGAGGCGGGAAGAAAAGGGTTGGCCGTCGAACTTCTTGAGGTCCTTGGCATCGCGGGGGAAGGCGGTGCGTCCGTGCTCCGGGCGCGGGCCGCGGTCCTGGGCCGAGAAGAACAGGTCGGGCTCGACCAGCACGACCTTGACGGCCCCGTTGTCCTTGGCGGCGCGGGCGATGAGCATGTTGCGCATGGCCAGGGCCTGACGCGAATGGCCGTCCGAGGTGGTGCTCACGATCACGGCGGTCTTGCCGGCGAGCTTCTCCCCGATCGCAGCGAGATCGCTCTCGTCCGAGATGAAGCGGGGGCAGAGCTCTCCGTTGGCGAAGCTCTTGAGCGAGATCTGGTCGGAAAGATCCGCCACCTGCCCAAAACTGTGCCCCACATCGATGGCGAAGGGATCTTCCGAGACGTTTCCGACGATGATCACGTTGTCCAGCATGGGCGGGAAATCTAGTATCGCGGACCCGCTTGAGATTCCACGAGCCCACAAGCGGCGAATTCCCTTATATTCGAATCCATGTCCTCCTACCTCACCGCCTTCAACGGCCGGTTCCTGCCCGACGCCCTCCCCGGATACTCCTGGTCGACCGATCCTGGCACTGCCCTCCATGTGCATGCGGAGCATCTGCGCCGCGAAGACCCCTGGCTGTGCCCCGCCCCGATGGGAAAGCGCCTCTTCACTCTCTCGGAACCCGACAACCCCGAAGGCATGGGCGTCTCGGACGGCCAACCCGCCACCCTTCCGATGGAGTCCACCCGCCGCAGCATGGTCCAACTGCTGGAGACCACCCTGCTGCGCGCCCTCCTGCGCGCCGGCGAACGCGTGGACCTGGGAGGACGCTTCCTGGCCATTGGGTCCCGCCAGCTTCCCGGCAACCGCCTGGCCATCGACGGCGTCGAGCTTCGCCTGGCAAGCGGCACCGCCTCGGGCGAATGGACCCTGTGGATGCACCCGCTGCGCCGCGTGGTCGACGCCCGCCCCCTGGCCGCCGCCGTGGCCGAACGCAAGGGCCGCGCCTGCACCCTGTGGTTCGCCCTGGACGGTTACTCCTGCGAAGGCGCCCAGCCCAAGCTCACCGACAACGGCGTGCAGGTCCAACTCAATCGCCATGCCCGATTGCTTGCCCCCAACGCTCCGGTCCTTGTGCTGATGGGCGAGGAGCAGCCCGACATCCAGCCGCGCCAACTGATCGAGGCGGCCCGCCGCTGGCTGGCCCTGGAGACCGTGCGCGAGGCCGGGTTCCAGTTCTCCTCCACTCCCCTCTCGCTCGAGGAGACCGGACTTTCCCGCCTCCAGCTCGAACTTCCCGACGCCCACGCCCTGGACGTGCAAGGGCACGAAGTGGAGTTGGGCGAGCACTACCACAAGGCGCTGGGCGGAAGCCTCTCGCGGCGCGAAGGCGTTCCTGCGACCTTCCACCTGCAGGACAGCAAGGACGAGGCCCGTACCGCGGAGCTGGCCACCTTCCTCAACCTGAAGGCCCAAGACTGGCAGACCGGCCTGCAGTTCGCCGTCGAGCCGGTCGGCGACTCGGTCGGCATCTCGATTTCCAACCACGGCAAGACGCCGATCCACCTGGATCCCAACTCGCCGCTGGTCACCCAGACCCGCTCGCCCCGCGCCCTCGGGCAGCTCGGCGCCGTGTTCCTGGAATGCACCCGCCTGGCCGGAGGCCAGCCCTGGCGCCTCTCCGGCAGCGCCCTGCGCCCCACCCTGGGCCTGTGCCACGCGCTCCTGCACGGCCGCCAGAACCACCTGGCCGCGGTGCTCTTCGACGCCACCGGCAACCCCGTCGGCGGCACCGTGCTTCCGTTGCGCCTGGCCGAGCTCCAGAACGCCGACTTCGCCCGCGGTCTGCGCCGCCGTCTCCCCGAGATCCCGGAAGGGACCCTGGTGCTGCTGGCCGAGGAGCTCGACACCTCCAAGGAGTTCCTGGACGAGCTGCGCCCCGGCCTCTCGGCCGCCCGCATCCTGCGCCAGTCCCTGCCCTGGGCCCTGGACGCCGGCACCTACGACTGGCTCGTGCCGGGCGAGGCGGTGGGCGACGAAAAGCACCTCTACGCCTGCCTCCCCCATCCCGGCGGCGGCGCGCGCATGCTGGGCGTGGACGTGGTCCAGGGCGACCTCACGCCCGCCGAGATCCTGTCCACCAGCCTTGCCCTGGAGCATGCCTGGGCACCCGGCCGCGTGGAGCCGCGCCTGTCCCCGGGACCGCTCGAATGGGCTCGCGGGCTGCTCTTCCAGCGGGCGCGCTTCGAGGCCTTCCTGGGCTGACCGCTCCCTCCTCCCTCTTGGGGGAGATCTTCCGCCGAAGGGCCGTTCCGCATCGGGGACGGCCTTTTTTGCTTGCACACCCTTTGGAGGGCATCGGGCCCTCTTCCCGCCCTGTTCGCCCATGTCTCCTTTTTGACAGGATCTGTCATGGGCTCGCCAAGCCTCCTCGTCTTCGTCAGATTCCGTTCGTCCTGAGGAGACACGGAGTGTCGTCTCGAAGGAGGACGGAATCTGCCTGCGCCTGCGGGGTCTTGGCCCTGCGGGCGACGGTCGGGGGGAGTCTGACGTCATTGTCCTGCGGACGGGATTGTGTTCACCGTTCGTCCTGAGGAGCTGGCGAAGCCGGCGTCTCGAAGGATGATTCATCCCGTTGCCACGTTCTTGAAACCGTTTTGCAGGCGCTCCGCCCGGGGTGATTTTGCACTGCGTGCCCGTTGCTCTGGACCTCCGGCCCAGACCCGGCCAAAGGGGCTGTCCGCGCCCCTTTGGAAACCGCGGCCAGGGGTTCCACCCCTTGGAACCCAACAAAAGGATCGCCAGCAGTGAGCGGCAGCAGAATGGCAACCTCACGAAACCCGCTTGCGAAGGCGATGCGCCTTCGACGCAGGACCCAATCGCCTCAGCGGATAAGCTGCAACAGCATCGCCTCGGCACCACTTTCAGTTGGCAACGGCAACCTTGTGCGCTCGATAGGGCAGCTTGCCCCACGCGATCAGGATCGCAACATGGATGCCCCGTGAAGGGTACTACACATGGCCACTGGCGTGGCCATTGCGTAAAGTCTGTCGAAGGGATAGCCGACCCAATGGCCTCAGCTGGTGAACTGCAACTGCATCGCCTCGGCACCACTTTCAATTGGCAACGACACTTGTGCGCTCGATAGGGCAGCTTTCCCTGACAACGGCGGCGCTTTGCCGAGGGCCGCAACATGGATGCCCCATTCAGGGTACTACACACGGCCACTGGCGTGGCCATTGCGTAAAGCCTGTCGAAGGGAAATGCCGACCCAATCGCCTCAGCGGATAAGCTGCAACAGCATCGCCTCGGCACCACTTTCAGTTGGCAACGGCAACCTTGTGCGCTCGAATGGGCCGGGGCCGCTTTCCCCACACCAATCCAAACCTACATTGACCTCCATGGCGCGCTTCTTCAACACCACCGGCCCTTGCTATCCAGAGCGGCACTACTTCCTCCCGCCGGAGACGCGGCTTCGGAAGTCCAGCCTGGAGCGATACGTCAGGGACCAGATGTACTGGGTCCTGCATGCCCCCCGCCAGACCGGAAAGACCACCTTCCTCCAGACCTGGATGCGCGAGATCAACACATCGGGAGAGGCCATCGCCTGCTACGTGAGCGTGGAACGCTGCCAAGGGATCCCCGAGGTGGAGCGGGCCTTGCCGGGGATCTGCGAAGCCGTATGCGAATATGCCGCCAAGATGCTTCCGGCCGAATGCGTGCCGGCCTTGGCCAAGGACATCTCCCCTGTCGGAAGCCTCTCCGATCTCATGACCCGCTGGGCCGAACTGTGCGCCCCCAAGCCCCTGGTGGTCCTCTTCGACGAAGTGGACACCCTCGAAGGCCCCGCCATGATCTCCTTCCTGCGCCAGTTGCGCGGGGGATTCGCCAGCCGCGGCACGGCCAAGTTCCCCGTCTCGGTGGCCCTGGTGGGAATGCGCGACCTGCGCGACTACCTCGCCCACAGCAAGGACGGGACACCCGCCAATCCAGGAAGTCCGTTCAAACCCGAAGGCAGGGATGCCGAGAGGGTAGCTGTTGTGCAACAACAGCCCGAAGGGAACCAGCCCTGGATGGGCTGGTTCAACATCAAGCAGGACTCGGCCACCCTGGCCAACTTCTCCCGCCAGGACGTGACCGCGCTCCTTGCCCAGCACACCGCCGAATCGGGACAAGCCTTCGAGCCCGAAGCCGTGGAAGCCCTCTGGCATTGGACCCAAGGCCAGCCCTACCTCGTGAACAAGCTGGCCGACATCTGCGTCGAGGAGCTGACGCGCCGCGATCCGGCCAAGCCCATCACGGCCGAGATGATCCTCCTGGCCAAGGAGAACCTCATCCAGGCCCGCACCACCCATCTGGACGCCTTGGCCGAGCGGCTCAAGACCCCGGAGGTCAAGAAGGTGATCCAGAACCTCCTCGTGGGTGATCCTTCTGTCCTTATGGGGCGCAACGATCCCGAAGTCGAGCTGACCATGGATCTGGGACTGGTCGCATGGAGTCCCGAACAGGGCTTGCACATCGCCAATCCCCTCTACCGCGAAGTCCTGCCCCGCGTCTTGAACCAGGTCTACCACGATTCCATCGTCAAACCCGAATTCGCCTGGAAGCACGCCGACGGCACCCTGGACATGGATGCCCTCCTCAAGGAGTTCCAGAAGTTCTGGAAGCGCCATTCCGATACCTGGGAATCCAAGGCCGACTACACCGAAGCCTTCCCCCACCTCCTCCTGATGGCCTTTCTCCAGCGCATATTGAACGGCGGCGGGCGCATCACCCGCGAGTACGCCGCGGGCCGGGGCCGCATGGACCTCTTCGTGGAATTCGCAGGCCAGGGCTTTGTCATCGAGATCAAGCTGGTCCATCCCGGCGACGGACGGGCCACCACCCTGGAAGAAGCGCTCACGCAGGTCTCCCGCTACCGGGCCACCGTGGGCGACCGCACCACGCCCACCTACCTCGCCCTCTTCGACCGCACGCCCGCCGGACGGACTCTCTCCTGGGAGGAGCGCCTCACCTGGGAGGTCCTCGAGACCCAAGGCGGGCCCGTCACGGTGATGGGAGCCTAGGAAGCCAGAAGAAGAGGAGGGCCCTCTTCCCGCCCTGTTCGCCCATGTCTCCTTTTTGACAGGATCTGTCATGGGCTCGCCAAGCCTCCTCGTCTTCGTCAGATTCCGTTCGTCCTGAGGAGACACGGAGTGTCGTCTCGAAGGAGGACGGAATCTGCCTGCGCCTGCGGGGTCTTGGCCCTGCGGGCGACGGTCGGGGGGAGTCTGACGTCATTGTCCTGCGGACGGGATTGTGTTCACCGTTCGTCCTGAGGAGCTGGCGAAGCCGGCGTCTCGAAGGATGATTCATTCCGTTGCGATGTTCTTGAAATCGGTTTGCAGACGCTCCGCCCTGCACCCGGATCCTTGTTCATGCACTGGCGTGCGGCCGTTGCTTGGGGCCTCCAGCCCCAAACCCCGGCCTAGGGCCACTGGCGGCCCTAGGAACCGCCACCAGGGCGTTCCGCCGCCCTGGACCCCACGAATTTTCGCAGCACACCAAGCCGACGACCACCACTCACGGTCAGCAACCTCGTGCGTGCATGACCCTCAGCTTGCCCCACGCGATCAGGATCGCAACATGGGGCCCCATTCAGGGTACTACACATGGCCACTGGCGTGGCCATTTCGTCTGCATCCTCACAATGATTCCTTTACCGAGGCGAGACGCCTTCGACGCGCGACACAGAAGTCAAAGAGGCAGATCGTTCCTTTCAATTAGCCAACTAACACTCCCGAACCAATCCTATTTCAAATACAGCCATCAAAACCTGTTAATCTGGCGTAGTTCATCAAGATCTTCGTCATCATTTCTCAACTTCCACTTTAGAGAAGCCACAACATATGCAACATACTCCGCAACCCAAATAAGAGGGATAAAAAAATGCAGCACAGTCACAAACAAGATGGCAAAAATCACATTTCCGATGAGCAATGCCGTTAATGCCACAAAATGAAACCGAAGCGCAGCGAACCGTTCACCTCGTTTCCGAAGAAAAATAAGTATTCCTGTATGAACAACAAAGACTCCCACAAATTTCCAGAAACCCAAGAACGCTTCTTCATTTCCCATTCAGCACCACCTCTTTCAGACATCCGCAAGCATTACCCAAAGAATCCAGCACAAGACCATTCAAGCATTACAAACAAAGTTAAATCACATTCAAAGGTTTCCACGATCAAGCACACACATCTCCATTCGCGTTTATGAACAAAATGATCATATTAGACAATCACGCATCGAATTCGCTCGACAGCATTCAGTAAAGATCCCTAGCGCACCAAAGATAGCCCATTCTACCCAATGTTAGGCCAGCCAGGAGTCTGCGCGTCAGATCCAAGCCAGCCATCCGAAAACCGCATATTTGGCAGTTCCTAGTGGAGTAAAGTGTCGAAATAGGGAAAAATCAGGCCCCATAAAGCGATCTGCCGCAAACGCTCCTAGAAGGCGTCTTGCACTGCTAGGTGGAGCGTCATTAGTGAACTTGCCATCAGTCATGGAGCAAGCAAGTCGGATCCAACACTCAATTCAATCAATTCGACAATCCAAGAATTGAAGCAACCTGCACTCTATTAGTATTCACTTCATGCACATAGCGCAGATCATAATGATTTAGCATCGGCGATCCAGATGAATAAAATCCATTCAACCCAGACTGCACTACTGCAGCTGCCTCAGTTAGAAGCGAAGGACTAGACCCATACTCAAAATCCCACAAATCATCAACTCCAAGATCGATATCGAATGAAAATTTAATCTCATTTCTGCCAGCATCAAAAACTGCACTGACTCCGTTTTTCGCATCATTTGGTTGAGAAATCGTGCATTGCCCAACCGCACCAAATGCGTCAAGATTCGACGCAAACGGAGCAGGGTAGAACTGAGCATATACATGATGCTCAGATTTCCAAAAATCGAGATCCGGAGATCCTGAAATGGTAGCAGCATCAATTTTGCGTGTTTTAACTATTCCAGGATTTGCTATCACATCTTCATAGATTAACTTCAAGACGCCACTTTCTTTCAATTTAATCATGATAAATGAATCCCATCCATATTGAAATTTCCCCAAAAGCTTCGATGGAACAGACATTTTGTCCCATGTAAACAAACGTACGTTTCTATCAATACAATTCTCATCAGGAGCATAACCCAAAGGGTGCGTAACCCTATCCTCCGCCAACACATCAACAACCCCTGTAGATTGAATAGGCGCTCCATATATCGGATCAATAGATCCACCTTTAAGCACAGAGTAGTACAGTGATGAAATTGATCTATATGTCAATTTCATATCGGGCGTTTTTATCTGGCTAATATATGTTGTCAGTGTTTGTCCCGCAAACGCCAATCGCAGGAACTCATCCGCACTTTCCCACGCATCACGACCAACAACATACAACGAGATTGGCGTCCCATTATTTGTCTTAAGAATATCTACAACGTCCCCCGTTTTCGAATTTTTCAAAACAACATTAGCGTTAGCATCTCGCGGCAAGAGATACTCCGTCTTCCCATCCGATATAGGAAGTTCTCCAGAAAATGGTTTAACTCTCAAAACATATGTTGATGCATTCACCTGTGACAGCTTATGATAACCAAAATACACATCACATATATCGCATTCTTTTGTCAACACAACCTGAAGATTCGTATATCCGTCTTTTCCAGCAAGAATCAATTGCGTCGGTTTTTTTGACTTATACAAGTTTCCAACCCACTTACGCGAATCATTACATGGATTCATTGATGCAACATCCTTTACAGAGAGAATTTTTGCATCTACAACTGGCTCCCGTTTTACAGCGGAACCCAACTCACCTCGAGGCTCACCAACGCTGGACATTTCTAGATCACCAAGTATCTCAGAAATCGAAAAATTCGGATACGACGACCATCCAATATTATCTGAATTTACATTTTTCGACTTCAACCCAGCCGCAATAATTGCAGATGCTGAAGCATCTATGTCACCTGAAAATTCAGGTATTGAACGATCAACGATGCCATATCCCACAGCACCATTCGGTCTTTTTTTTAGAACATTCAACTTTCCACGTTCGATTCCATCTTGCACACCCACCACAGCGAATACGTATGCATCTACCGGCAGCACTTTCGTTGCAGCAGTATTATCTTGCAACAAATCACCGTTCTCATAAATATTCACAAAATGAGGATATCCATTCGCGACAGAAAAGCACACATCAACGAGACTTTCAATCGTATTTGGCTTCATTCTAAAATACGCATTCTTCATCAAGGAAAGGTCATACTCTTCAACATACCCCCCGTTCGACCTCAATTGAGAGCCGAATTTATAACCAATTTTTTTCATTTCATCTCGCAAACTCCAATCATTTGAATAGAACACCTGAGTTGTCGAGTTGCGCACAGTATAATTATACGGCACATATACTTGCGGTTCTCCATTCTCTTCATACACAAACGCCGTCCGCAACTGTTTACCATCCAGATCGGAATAATTCCCAAAATAAGTAAAATCTTTCATTCGACTCAACTTCATATTATTCAAAATACGCACTGGGTTATACCACTTATCGCCTTGTCCCTTAAGCTTTACATTCGCATTACCCCATTCACCATTGAGACCCAAAGACACAAACTGAAACAACGACGCATTTCCATCAAGAAGAATATTTTCCTCATCTCGCGTCGTGCTACATATCTTCTTCCCACTCTTCGTGAAAACAATGTCCGGATGATACAATGCATCGCCATGATCATAATACCCAACCATTCCTTCTGTTTTCATCGAAGCCACACCATTCTCACCGGGAGGAATATACGAAATCGCAAAATAATCACCTTGATAATCCAGCTCTCCGAACGATTTCATATTGCGTCCATTTACAACAGCATCATGAAATGGCACAGCCCCCTTAATCCAAATTCCATCTTTCCGCGCGGCCTCTACATGCTCCCCCAAAGAATACAAATTATAGTCATCATCCAAACTTCCATTCGCAACTAGAGGAAGTGCAGACATCTCACTTCCATTGCGATAAAAAACCTCGACATTTTTGCTCGCTTTTATTTTTGCGCTTTTCATCTTCTCCCAAAACCCGCTTTCGATTGAGTTTTTTAAGCCCAATCGAACATAACCATCATAATAGGCAACAGCATCAATATCATTCACAAAACCAGCACTAACCCCCAGATGCATCCGACTGCGATTATTTTGAAATACAGTCCTTTGCAAGAGATAATCAAACGTGCCCCCTTGGCCATTAAGACTTGAAATGCCATTATCAAAAAAACGGGCATCATCGCCAACAACTGAAAACATCGACGACACAAATCCCAAACCAAGGAGCGATCTATTATCCCAAAGCAACGCCCCAGACCTACTATAAATCGAGCTTAACATCTTGCTTTTTTCTGAATTTTCTGATTCAAGGTGGATTTTCATAAAATTTCCATCGCCAAACAACTGAGGAGAAGCCAGCTCTATCGCATCACCATCTACAAAATTCAAGTTTGGAATCCACAAACCAATCCTTCCAAGACGAACTCCATCATTCTTCTTCAAAACAAATGCCGAAGGTGCATCGAATCCCAACACAGAAGGGACATCAGAAAGAGAATTTATAGAGGAAATATCTGCTACACGCACATTTTCTTTGCATTTACTTCCAAAACAAGCCATAGCATTTTTGCCACGAATAGATACCATTGAGATATCATCATTATATCCCTGATAACGCAACTCTATCATCAAACCCTCACTATACACACCACCAGCCCCGTTCAATTTCATCTTGGCAGCAAATGCTTGATATCCATAAGCCAATCCATTATGCAACTCAATTGGAATGCCATTCTTATTCGCAAGGCGCCAATCAATCTTTCCAGCTTTCATTTCTTCCCGAAAATCACATCGATAGCCAGCCGAATACACGTAATATGCACCCGATGCAGGGATCAGAATATTAGCAACAACCTGATCACTCGCATACTGTGCAGAATATGCACGCATATCTCCTATTGACGTCAACCTAGTATTGCCATAGAGTTTCCCTTCAGGCAAAGCCGATTTAGACAATATGAATGCCACCCGACTAGGTGGTGCGGCTCCTTCTTCATATCCATAATGTAATTTTGCTGTCCCCGTTTTTCGATCTATGGAGACATCATCAACATAAATTGGAGTATTTATTGCAGAACGCTCCAAATCACCACATTGCCCTCCTACGATCACCCCAGGTTCAATCGGTGTAGAGCCAACTTTTGCAGCTATGAATAGCAGAGTTAAGCAAACATATGCACGCATCTCACTTCCCCACATTCACTCGGCGGGCCCAGCCGCGCTCGGGGGTGTATTCAAGCACAATTCCCTTCACGCCATCTCTCACTGGCCGACCTTGAAGATCCATACGAAGCGCCGCAGTGGGACGCAATGCATGGCGCGAATGAATCCCCGTAGAAACAGGAGTCTTTGTAGATCCCAGGTACAAATAGGTAAGTTCAGAATTATCAAATCCAGGACTGATAGCCGCATAAATAGCCGTATCTCCAGGATTCAAATTGAACACGTATGGTGCACCAACTGGACGAATACGTTCCATTGCCTGCGAAGGCATCCGAATTACGATAGCAACAGCCGAGGAAGACGACGCTTCATAAGTGATCTTGAAATTCCATCCATTTCGAATCACATTTGTATTCCCTTTATACATATCTACCTGAAAGGTCCCGCCAGAGGTATACCCATTTGAATTCCCCGTTTCTACTGTATCCAATCGAACTGTCCCGACTGGCGAAGAGCTCGTCTTGAATCCTGCATAATAGCGATCAGAGCACTTCAAGTTGAGGTAAAGACAGCTCACTTCGTTTGCGAACTCAAAATTAAACGCAACTTCATCCAATTTCTGCTTCAACAGAACATTATGCATCCACGTCATTTCATCGATCAATTTTCCATTCACAACCATCATGGTGCGATTTTCCCATAGCGTCTTGACGATCCCATCCCCGAAGGCATTGACCAAGGCACTCACCATCGGAAACTCTGCGTATTCTTCGTTTTCCCAATACGAGAAGGCGGGCATCTTGACAATCCCAATGAACTTCTGCAAATACTGCCATTCTGCATGGATCTCCGGATAGGCTCGAGTGGAGAACCAGACGGCAGACATCTCGTGGAAGGCGTAATAGAAGCCTTTGTCATAATACTTCTGCAGCGAATGGAAGAACTCATGTGACAAGGTCACCCGCCAACCCAAGTCCGGGCGAAGCGAGTAGTCGTACAGCACCGAGTCGATCTTGTTCGCCGAATTGAGGGGGCTTACCTTCACCTGGAAGGCCTTGCCCGTGCTCGAATTCACGAAGTCGTTCTCCACCACCACTTCCATCCCATCGGGGGTGGTCGTGTCCTGGCCCGGCTCCGTGCAGAACCCGTAGACCCCGCTGGTTCCCCAAGTGCTCACGAACGTCGCCATGTCGCCCACGGCGATCGGATACTTGCCCGTGGGTACGTCCACCCCATACCCCAGCTCCCGCTTGGCCGGGACCGGCACCGGATAGCCCAACGTATCGATCGCCAAACGCCAGATCCGCTCCAGCTCGTTTCCGATATCCTCCACGGCATCGGGAACGCTGTTGCTGTTCTTGTCCACACCGGCACCCGCGATCGCATGCACTCCCGTCTTGCTGTAGAAGACGGCAAAGTGCGTGGTCTCGTATTTGAGCACGGCATCGGCTTGGGAGCGGGCTGCCAAGCCGACCGCAGGCTTGACCAGACCACGCGTGGCTGGATCAAGGCTCTCCCAGCCCCAGGTGGGGGCTTGGGAGGCCAAAAGGAACAGGCCACTCAGCAGCAGGTTGCGCTTGATCGTCATGGGTTACTCCGCACTTTCCGTTTGAGTCGCAAGGATGCGCTCGTCGTTGCTGGCATCCGAATCCATCAGTCCTACCGATTCCATCGAGGCACGCGAAAGGCTCGCCTTCGCACCCGCATCCACGAAGATTCCAAGAGGAAGGTCCATCCACTTGCCCGCAGCAAGTTCAGGCAGCAGAACGCTCTTCAGCAAGCTACCTGCTGCGCTGCGCACTTCAAGCAGCACACCGGCCGGAGCCCTCACCGTGCCCGCATTGGCAACACGCACCGTCAGGCCACCACCGGTCACCTGCATGCCCGAGAGGCTCAGGTCGCCGCAACCCTGAGGGTGACGCGCAAGGTCCTTCCAGGCGAAGGTCCTGAAGGCCGCACTGCAGCCGCTGGCCCAGGCAAGCGTCCCGTTGCCCAGCGTCAATTGGCGGCAGGTTCCGGTAACGGTGTACTGGTCCAGGAGGCCGTCTTCGTCGGCGTCAAGGCTGAGGTTGCTTGGTGCGCTACCCAGCTCCCAAAGGACACGCCCTTGGGGGTCCAGGACGGATGTTCCCACAAGGATCTCCGCGGAGCCTCGGCCATCCAGGTCACGCACCGCAAGGTCCTCGCTGCGCGTCGCGCCATCGACCCAGCGGCACCATTCCAAGGATCCCGTGCCGTTGGTACGGCACACCTTGCCATGGCTGACCCAAAGGGCGTCCGTGCTGTCCCGTTCCGTCAAGCGGCCGTCCCCGTCGGTGTCGCGAAGGTGCGCACGCACCACGCTTGTCCCTTCAGGGAGGTCCTCAAGCGAGATCCCCGAGGGCCGCTCGGTGGTCAGGGTGCTCCAGGCCATCCGTTTGCGGTCGGTGCATAGGTTGCCACCCTTGGCAAGGTAGTCACCCACCTGGATCTCCGGCGTTCCAGGCGTCTCGATCCAGGCAAAGAACAGCTCTTCCGGATACTCGCGCGCAAGACCATCCACCTTGAACGTCAGCGTGACCGAGTCCCCGGCTCCCAGCTTGGGAAGGATTTGTGCTCCCAGCGCCTGGTCAACACCGGTATAGACGGCATCGCCATCCTTGTCGCGGAACAGCACCATGCGACCTCCTCCCGGGAACGCCTTGCCGCCGTTCTGGCGTAGCCGCACCCGCACGCTCCCCTTGGCAAGCAGGGAGGTCACATCCACCACCACACTGTCGGCATCGAGCCTCTCGGCGCGCAAGGCGACCAACGGAAGCCGGCTCTGCACAGAGACCGTCACCTTGGCCCCGAGGGCACTGTCTGCGTACTGGATCAGCCGTTCCTTCCCAAGCCCCAGGACTTGGGTCACCAGGTTCGCTCCTTCCCCTGCCACGGAAGAAAGGCGCATCCGGTACTGGGGACTCTCCAAGGTATGGGCCGCCGCATACTCAAGCTCCAGGTTCTGGACCTTGTGCTGCCCACCCCTCAAGCTGCCATCCCCGCCGATGCCTCGGACTCGCATCGTGCCCAGGTTCCAGTCCGGCGCCACCACAGGCAGCTCCTCGGCCCACAGGGCATAGGAGACACAAGGGCCAGGCAGCCATCCCGAGAGATCCTCGCTCCAGGCGACGTTCCTGAGCTCGCGACTCCAGTGTGCCCAATTGGCTCCAGCCGCATCCTTCACTTCCACCAGCCTCCAGTCGGGAGAGCTTGGCACGCGCCCCGTGAAGGCGCTCCAGAGATGCAGCCGCACAGGTCGTGCATACTGCGCCTTGGCAAGCCCGCTTGCACAGCTGCGAGGCACCACGCCCCCTTCGGTCATCAAGCCGGAGGGAACCGTCGTCCCGTTGGGCAGGACCAGGAGTTCGTTCTTGGGCACGATGCGCAGTTCAGGCGAGACCCACTTGGGAGCCACCGCCACGGCCGGCAGGACCACCGCCATGCCGTCCACCATCAAGTCCTTGGGAACGGACACCGGAAGGGTCGTGGGGGCATAGATGACCCATTCCACGAGCTTCCCGTCCCCATCCGTACCCGTGATCGTCTGGACTGCCACGGCTCCCTGACCTTCCAGGTAGTGCGCCAAGGGAGAATCCTTCAAGGCCACCATCAAGGTCTTGCCCGCAGGCGTCTCGAAGACCATCTGATTCCCCTTGGCCGTCCCTGTCATCGTCTTGACTTCTTGCCCTTGCAGCAGCGGCACCATCGTGGTGGGCCGGCTGTTGCCTGGCCCAGGCCACGAGGCCAACTGGTCCAGTGCCGTGCCGGTGCCGGTGGAGTTGGCAGTCCCTGGCAGCACGAACCAGGCCGGGGCCGTGCCGGTGCCCACCTGGAGCATCTCTTCGCCCGTTGCGGGCAAGGTCTTGCACCAGACGCCCCATTCCCCTTGATCGGTCAGGAGCGAGCCTTCGCGAAGCCAGTCCCCGCCCGGCAGCTCCTTTTGCTCCACCGCGCACAGCTTCGCACCCGGCAGGGTGACAAGCTGACCTTGGGAGGTCTCTCCTGCCATCCGTTGCCAACGCAGGCCGGGCAAGAGCGCTGCACCTGTCCAGTTCGCAGGCACCTGAAGCACAGAGAGGTCACGATCCTGCCAGGGCGTCGCGCCAGGCACCAGCCTCCGGACACCCAGTCCGGTCCCGATCCGCTCCACCTGAGGGCGAACGGGCTGCGTCGCGTCCCACGACTGCCACAGCATCGAATGCTGGCGTTCGCTCTCCCAGCGCAGGGCCCAGGCTCCCGCACTCAACGGGGCAGACCAACGCAGCTCGTCGCACCAGATCCCGCCGCAGGTCCAGGTCGCTTCCAGCTTCGGGAAGGTTCCCTTGTCCTCAGCCGTCCAGCTTCGCTTGGCCACCTCGGCACCGTTCACCCAGAAGCGCACCTCCCCCGTGGCACTGCTCCAATCCACACCCACGAGCATGGGTTCGGACGTTTCCAGCACCGGCAAGGTCTTCCAGGTCATGTTTCGGAAAGTCATCTGCAAGGCGCCGTCGCCAAGCACTTCCCATTTCAAGGCTTCGCCGCCCTTGGCAGAGAATAGGGTGGATGCCGCCCCCGACCACCGCAGCCACATGGAGCTGGACCAGCCGGTGCTACCGGCGAGAGTTTCAAGCGTGCGATCCACAGCTTGCCCTTGAACCAAGGCGGGCGCACCCACCTGCCCCTTGTCCGTGGCACCCGTCGCCAGGCGCAGGAGGCCACTCCAGGGCGAGGCGGGCACCGTCTTGTCCCCGAATCCCAGGATCAGAGTGCGGTTTGCCTTCCTCTCCAGTTTGTCCAGGGCGAACCAGACATCCCAGCGCTTGGCCACCGGATCGTAGATCTCCGTCTCCTGGGGTACCACCAGGCCTTTCTCGTCGCGGATCACCGGAGCCGTTGCCTCCCAGCGTGCCAGCTCCTCGCCGGAGCGGCTCAGGTGCAGCAAAGGCGCAGTGACCGGTTCCTGCAGCAGCGAGGCCAGACGTTCTCCGTCCAAGGTCAGCGGCTGCGTCTTGATGCCCGCGTCCTCCAGGGAGATCGCCTGGAGAGTCCAGCTCTGGACCGGTTCATAGACCGTTTCGGTTCCACCCTGAGGAAGCCTGACAGCCCACGCCATGCGCGATTCAAAGCTGCCTTGGGTGCTCAGGTCCAAGGTCCACTCGGAAGGGCATGCCTTCCACTGCGTTTGGTTCCAGCGGCATTCCTGCTGGCCCCGGCTCGATCCGTCCATGCCCCTTGTGGCACGGGGCGCATAGCCCACCGTCAGGCGCGTGCCTAGCGGCAAGGTCGCCTGACGTCCCACAGAAATGCCGTCCTGCAACAGCTCCAGGCGGCGTGGCGGCGTCTTGACCAGGTCCCATCCCGACCAGGTGTTCTCGTCCGTCTCGGCTTCACGCAAGCGAAGCTGGATCACATCGGGCTGGGAAAGCGCACCAAGCGACGGCAGGCCTCGGTGCCAGACCGGCACCATGCCGCCATAGGATGTGCCACGGCTCCACTCGATCCGTTCGCTGCTCGCCAACGTCCATGAGGCCGGCAAGGCATAGACATCCCGGACCTGATCCTTGGCAGAGATCGGCTGGTTCACACCCACCTGCTCGCTCCAGGTGGTCAGGAGCAGAGGAGTGGGCCTCTCGGCAGCGCTACGCGCTGGGCGCACCCGGAAGGAGGAGTGCCAGGTCTTGCCTTGGCACTTCAAACCAGCCGAAGAATCCTCGATCGAGAGTAGGATCTTGACAAAAGAGGTCGTCTTGAGGGTGCTGGGCAATCTGAACTGCACCTTGTCCGGGCTGACCCAGAGCGAATCCACCTTGAGGGTGTCCCGCTCGTCCACCACGAGGCGGGCCGTGAAGTTCACCTCCTCGGGATGGTGGATCTCCGAGAACTTGGCAAAGACCATCCCTCCGGCGAGAGGACTCTTGGGATAGAATCCGATCCAGTCCATGCCGTATTCATAGTTCTTTTCGATCGTAAGTAGAGAGTCGTCCTTGCAAGCAAGGCGTTCCACATTACGGACATATGCCACTTTCTTGGTCCGGCTCCAACGCGTGCTGTCCTTGGTCAGATTCGAGACTTCCAAAGTCACGCTGTCCAGATCCCACTTCGGCAGCGCCCAGCGGATCTTCTTGCTCTTCAGCACTCCATTCTGGATCAGGCTGTCAGGGATCACCAGCTCCGTCACGGTCTTGGCCGGTCCATGCCAGACATTGCCCTGGTAGGTCGTGAAGCTCATGGGCGTGCCGTTCGCATCCAGGAAGCGGATCTCAGGGTTGCGTCCGTCGCGCTTCCACAGACCCGAGATGCTCAGGCTGTTGCGCTGGGTCCGTCCACCGATCAAGTAGTCGGGGTCCATCACATCCAGCTCCGGCAGCGGAGGATGCACCTGCACAGAAAGGACCGATTCCTGAAAGGCATCGTCCGTCAGGTGCCCTTGGTTCCAGACGCGCACGCGCAGGCGATACGTCCCCAAGCCCGTCGCATGGCGCACGACCTTGTCATCACGGCAAATCGTGGTGTCCAGTCCGCTGGGGCAAAGCAGATCCTCGGAGGGAGCCGTCACCACGAGCTTCGTCCTGAAGCTGCTGGCCGTCTTCCATTCCTCCTTCAGGAGCGAGACCTGCGGATAGCCCAGCGAGTCCGCCTTCGCGACCAATGCGCCCTCGGCATCGACCCAGGCAAGCTCCGCACGCGTCCAGTCGCTGGCCAAGTGCCCTGTCTGCACCGCACCGGTGCCGAACTCGATTCCCGCTTGGGCAGAACCGTCCAGCGGCAAGCGGATCAGCGTGGAATCCGGCTTGATGACCGTTTGCGGTGCCGTCGCGACAGCCGCCTGGCCCAAGGCGGCTCCGGAAGTCCAGACCGCCTGCTTCGTCTCGTCCTCGATCAAGCCTCCGCGCTTCTTGAGCACACGCAGACGAGGAACCACCGTGATCGAAGTCGGCACCGCGAAGGCGCGTGCCATGAACGCCTTGTCCGTCGCCTCAGTGATCTGGCTCATCTGGATGGTGGCGAAGCCGTTCCCTCGATCCGGGTACTCAGCGGTCGTCGCCAGCGTCTTGCTCCACCGGGCATCGCGCCCAGCCCAGCTCGTGCTCGTCGTGCCGTCGGCATAGCCCAGCTTCAAGGTGTACCCGACCACATCGCGATGGGCAAGCGGGTTCCAGCGCACGAAGAAGGTGCTTGTCTCGCTCTTCTGCGACTGGGTCCCGGTCAGGGCCGATCCGAAGACGGTCAGCCCCTCCACCTTTCCGGTCACTTCGTTCTCCAAGTCGAACAAGGCGGCATTGGTCCGGTCTGCATCGGCTCCGGAGGCCGTGGCCCAAGTGCGCGTCTGGTCCAGGAGGATCTCCATCCCCTCGTCCTTGTCGTTCTTGGGATCCCATTCCTTGGCCAGGGTTCCCAGCATGAACGCGTAGGTCCCCGAAGGCAACTGGGTGTTCTTCAGACGGCAGGCATTCAGGAGCAGCGTCGTGGGTTCGGACGGGCTCGCCGTGGCACAGGACAGATCGGCCAACGATGCGGTCGCGGAATTCGCACCTTCAAATTGGCTCAAGTCGAGTTCCTGCGGAATCGTGCTGTCCGCCTTGCTCGTGTCGTAGGCGTAGCCCACGGTATCCATCGAAGCCGCCCAGACCTTGAGCAAGTGCTGCTGCTTGACAATCTCGATGGACCCGAGGTCCGCTGCAGTCCCTTCTGCGGCCTGCTTCAGGTACGCTTGCTCCCGCAGGTCGTAGGTGCGCGAGATCGTGCGCGGTTGCCTCTGGAAGCGACGGATCGATCCCGAGAAGCAGACATCCTTGCCGTCGGCACAGGCCGTCGCCTTGACATCCACGACAGGATCCGCCAGGCTTGCAAAGATCTGGACATCGTCGTCCTTGCGAAGGATCGGGGTCGATGCCGCCTCGCTGGTCTCCTCCTCGGTGAGGGGAGCCGTGCCCCGCAGACGCGGGATCGCGATGTAGGGGCGCAATCCAGTGATTCCCGGATTGGTCCAGGTCATGGTGTGGATATTGGCACTGTCCGACCAGGTCGTATTGGCCGTGTCCTCGTAGGCCAGGGCAGCCTGATACGGCTCGTTCTTCACGACCGCCGTCCCACCCAAGCCTCCGGTGCTGACCTGCCCCGGCGACACCGTCGGGTTCACCAAAGCCAGACGGGCCCCACGCCAATCCGTACCCACCGCCGAACCGACGGCCACCGTGATCACTTCCCCGCCCTTCAGATCGATTCCCAACGGCAGCATGCTGTATTCGTTGGTCGAGATCGTGGAGCCGTCCACGAGGTTGGTGCTGTTGGCAAAGGGCGATGCCAAGCTGTACTTGCCTACGTTGCCAAGAATGAACCCGCCGACATAACCGGCACCCCATGTCTTGCCCAGGGCACGCACGCCGGTCGTAAAGCCGTTGGAACCGTTCTTGAAGGCGCCCATGCGCGTCACGACCGGCCCGACCCACCACCGCGACCGGGGGAACTTGAACCACCTCGACTTGATGATGGCCGCACGGTTCAAGGCAACCGAAGCACCGGCCTCCGCCGCGAACTTGGAACCTCCATCGTCCCAGATGTCCATCACGAAGTAGCCCTGGACGGCCAACGGCGTCTCGAGGGACACCGTGACCTTGCCGTGGACGACCGATCCCCCCTGGAGGATCGCAAGACACGCCGAGGCATCGGCCTTGCCCACGATCTTCAGTTTCCCGTTCAGGCCGAAGTTGAACTCGTTGATCTGCACCCAGAACCCGGCCGAGCCGTTGGCGATCTCAGGATTCTGCAGTTCGATGAACAGCGCCAGCTCAAGCTTCATGCCCTTGGGGAGATCCTGTCCTGTGCATTCCTTGGCACAAGGCGGCGCATAATCGCCGTCGTAGAATCCACCCTTGAGCCCGGAAATATAGGCGCCGGTCGAGCCGATCGGGATGCGCGACCCGGAAGCAAGCTTCAAGGTCAGCACCGCCTTGCAGATGCCCACCCGGCAGCCGTCTTCGCTGGGTGCCTGCATGGCCAGCTCGACGGCGATGTTCTGGATGGCTCCGGAAAGGCTCATGGATGCACTGCCCTCCAGGGTCCATTTCCCGGGAGTCTTGACTTTAGGATCCGTTGCACTACTCACACCCGGCTTGTATAGCACCGCCAGATGAGCGTCGTCGAGCCCTTGCTTGGGAGCGATATGAATGGAGGGCACGCTGAAGCTGAACTTGGGCAAGCCTCCCAACCTTGGGTGCACATAGGGCGCACTTCCATTGAGCACGACACTGAAATTGGTCGGCAATTCCTTGCCTCCCAACGCCTCAGGCAATTTCACCGACACATCCGTCAGGGTGATGCCACGCTCCTCGGACAGAAGATTCTCCAACCCGAAGGTGGAGGTGACACCAGCCCCGATGCCGGGGATCTGCAGATAAAGCTTGGTCGAAGTGATTCCCTTCAACTCGAAGGCAGGAACGCTAGCTTTCCTGTCCTTGTAGGACACATTGGTGATGTCAACGCTGTATGACTCTTCCTTGCTAGGCTCTGCATCCGACCAGGTTGCCTTGATGTACTTGGCTGCAGCACTGAGATCGACCTTGATCAGGCCAACCGCGACATCGATATTGCTGCCGGAACCTGTCACATTGATCCCTGTTGCCGTAGCCTTGAAGTCTGCAACATCGCACGTCAAGGTGCCGTTCACCAGGCTCCAATCGAGCTTGAATGCATCTTCCGAGGACATGTCCTTCGAGAAGGTGAACTTCACATCGGAATTCCCCTTGCAGACATCACCCGCGTTGAGCTTGAGCTTTGGGGTGGCCGTGACGGCAAGCTTGTCGTCCTTGAGACTGAATCCGATGCTTTCGAGGTTGAAGCCGATGACTGGCCCGAACTGCCAATCGGCATCCTTTCCCGTAAAGGTTTGAGATCCTTCCGCTTCTTTGACCTTGATTCCCTTCGTCCCGACCGTTGCGACGATCTTTTCCACATCAAAATCGAGCTTTTTATCATCCCAAATCGGTCCGTTCGACTGAATCTTGACATTCGAGATCTCAAACCCGACTTGCCCACCGGTAAACGACAGTGCGACTTCTGGATTTGCGTTCGGTGCGACAGCTTGGGGAATGAAGATGTCAGGATCTGAAGAGCCGATCGGATAGATCGCGATCTTGCTGTCAAGTTCAAAGCAAGCGCCAGCCTCGATGCTCCCATCCATCTTCACCGCGATGAAGCCAGTCCCCTTAGAGTTCTTGCATCCAAAGGTATAGGTCTTGTCCCTGATCTTGATCTGGCTTGCGGTGATCTTGAACCCCGATTTCTTCGGGTCTTGATTGGCCATGAACGAGACCGTGGCGGGAGCACCATCCCTACCCAACAGGTACACCCCTTCGGCCAGCTCCAAGCCATCCGGGAAGGACTTCTCACCCGACGCCGTGACGGCGGTAAAATCCACATCGTCCTCATCAAGTTTGCCACTCAGCTCGTCCAGGAAGAAGCTGGTATTTGCCAGTCCCTTGATCGGGAAATCCTTGGTCAGGAGCAGCTCCCAGTTCTTCAACGAGAACCTAACGGCGGCGTCTTCATACTTCACGGAAAGAGGCCACCCTTGCGTCTTGAGGCGTATGATCGCGGGGCCCTCATCGGAACCGACCGGTGTCATTCTGAACATCTTCTGGATCTTTTGGGCAGTCCAGCCCACATCCATCGAGAAGCCGATCGGGGATGTCTCCAGGCTCACCTTCGCACCAACCTTGGGGGAGATGCCGGCCTTGCCGAACTGGGCATTGAAATCCATGCGCGCACTCTTCAGCGGCAGCTTGGTGCCTTTCATGCCAAGCAGGTCGAACATGCTGCCAAGCTCGATCAAGGTGGAGGCTTCAAGCCCCAGCTTCGTCTTCAGCTTGCCGTTCTCGAGCGTGGTCGAGGCATCCAACTGCACCTCATCCACCACCAAGGAGCCCAAGCTTTCCAATCCGACCTTCTGCAGCAGGTTGACCCCCTCGGGCACAGGGATGCTTGCACCCACGGCCACCGGCAGTCGCGTCGTGGTCAGGACCACGGTCTGCACACTGTTGCCAGGCTGGGTTTTCTCCGCCGATCCGAAATTCAACTGGACAGAAGGCCGGAACAGCCGCACGAAGACGCGCCCGCGATTTGCCATGACCTGGTACTTCTTGGTGGGAATGAACGAGACCAGGTCGAATCCAGCAAGCTTGACATCGGCCTTCGAGAGGTCCGCCGTGAGGTCACCGATCGCATCCACATCCTTGAGCTGGAACTCGCCGCTCAAGTAGAGCTCGACATCGTTCAAGCTCTGGACGATCGGTTCGCTCGTGGTCTTGGTCTTGTTCGTGAAGAATTCGCCCAGCGTGACCGATGTCGAGGAAGCCTGCACCAGCAGGCCATCGTCGCCCGGCTCCACCGACAGGTTCGCCTTGATGGTCGTGCTACCCCCTGCATCGATGGAGACCTCTTGGCTTCCATTGGCTCCGATCACAGCCTGATCGAACGACCCAGGCCCAAGCACGATCGTCTTGAAGGGCAGGGCAAACCGATCCTCCGGCTTGTTGCCGTTCACTCCGATCGACCAGCCATCCCTTTGAGGTCCTGTCAGGTAGAGCTGCCCGTTGACGATCGGATCCAGGGTCCAGCCGTCTGTTGCGGAGCGGGCATACTTCCAGCCGGCAACACCTGCCAAGCCAAGAGTCTGTCCCAATTGCAGGGTTCCGCTTTGGCTGGTCGTGACGTTGTCCCCCGCCAAGACCGGCTTTCCGTTCATCACCGTCGCCGTGGACGTGATGCTTCCACCGGTGAAGCCCTCGATCCGCTGGAACTTTCCACCGACCTTGGGCGTGACTTGAGTCTCGGGGAAGAGCACGTCGATCGTAAGGTTCGTGATGCCCGCCTGACCGAAGGTGTAGCTCTTGATGTCATAACCCCAGAGGGAGGCACCAAAGACCTCCTTCAAGGAGGATTTGGTCACATCGACCGAGGTCAAGGTTCCGAAGGCGCCTTGCGCTTCGGGTGTGCCGCCAGTCCACTTCCTGGTCGGAGTCCCAAGCCATGTCAGTGAATACGGATCCTTGAGGGAATCGAAGGCAGTTCCCATCAGGGACCAAAGTCCCGAAGTCCTCATGTGAAGAGGGAAGGTCAGGAAGGGTCCTGAGAGCTCATCACAGCCTCGAAGGCTCATGGTCAGTGTCTGATCCGCACCAAGGCGTCTGATGGTCGAACGGCAGGCCTCGATTCCGAATGCCTCCTCATCGGTGCTGGCAAGCACGTTCCCGACCCAGAAACGGTCCTTCGCCATTTCCAGGTCGCCTCTCAGACCATGGTCGTCCCACTGGAAGGCATTCGAGTTCCTGACGGGCCGCACTTGGTCGTCATAGACACGGGCGGTTGCGATCTCGAGCAGACCTTGCCCAGGCTTGTAGGCCAAGCCCTGGATGTCCAGTCGTGCCGCCCAACGCCCGACCGTCAACGGATGCTCCGACTGATCCATGCAGTTCGAGACGGCACCACCAGCGTAATGGCAATGCTGCGAGGCGAATTCGCCTCCTGTCACGCTTGCAAGAACTCCGTTGCTCACGGTGATCTTGGCCCTGCGCAGCACGAGCTCATTGATGCCCGTGTCGTCCTCCTGAACCTGCATCGCAGGAACGGAGAGATTGGCGAAGGTCTCGCTTCCCTCGCTCCAAGACTGGAGCACATGAAACTTCAGCGATGCTGCCACCGGCCCATCCAAGATCACGGCGGAGCTGTTGCTAGGCCGATCATCCGAACGAACCTGGAAGGCCACAACAGAGGAAGGGCCCCTGGAATTGTCGGACTCGACCCAAACCTCGACAGCCATGCGCGAAGCCTTGTCCAATTGGCCAGGAATGGCTGCGAACCCGGTCAAGTCAGGAATCTGCCCTTCCCACGCACCGGTCGTGGAATTCGCAACCATCGTGATGGTCTGCTGAGGATTCGTCGCAAGCCCTGCATCGTCCTTCTTGTAGAAGCGCGCCTTGATCTCTCCCGTCACACCGGCAGGCATCGCTTTGGCAAGCGTTGCCGTAAGCGTATGGTTTCCGACCTTCAGCCAACCCGAAGCATCCCATGGATCGATGGCAAGTCGCACGCTTGGCAAGGCTACGCTCGGATGCAGCGTCGATGCCGAGAAATTCACCGCAGCAGCCTCGTTGCCCCAACGATCCGCCGCCGAGATAATGAACTGGTGCAAGGTTCCTGGCGTGAGATTCGGAGCCACAAAATGAACTGCTTGGGGGCTTTCCTCACCAACCACGGGCAATCCGGGAACATTCGCGGTCATTGAGGTCACCGCTTCCGGTACCAAGGCGATGCCGTTGATCCGCGCACCAGGATGACTCATCCTGATCTCAAGGATCTGGACACCCGTATCAAGTATCAAGCCATCATTAGGCGTAACAACAATCGGCTGGCGCGTCCAACTCCCGTTCGTGGAATAGGCAGTCCCGGATACCCACGAGTAATCCTCTTCCTTGCCCGAAATGGGCCTCAGCCGGAAGAAGAAATCAGCACGGCTCACACCGGCATTTTCGTCAGGAGCCACCCAAAGATTGACACGGGTCGCCTTGTTCACCTTGCCTCTGACCAGATACGCAACCCGTGCCGCCGTCACCGGATCGATCACGGCATCCGTAATGGCCGCAGGGTAGAATCCGCCTCCGATCCCATAATTGAGCCACTGATGACGGAACGAGGGCGCCTTCGTGCTGCTTGGCGTCGCGCCACCTAGCGTGGAGGCATAGGCCGCCTCAAGTGTTGGGCGAAACGCTACATACCCGTTCTCGTCGCTTGCGAAGATGTTGCGGGCAGGGACAGCGATCGAGGTGGACGATGCACAACTCGATCCGGGTGTCCAGCTTGCTTTCACCGTGGACGCGGCAGTGCCACGGTAGGCACTTCCCGCGCTCTCAAGTCCTTCGACCTTCAAGTAAAGGGAATCAAGGGTACTGCGTTCGACAGACACCGTAAGCGACGGCAAGGGGCGCAAGTCATGGCCACTGGTCCATCCGATCGCACCCGTCCAGTATGTCTTGGTTTCCTTCGTATCCGCTTCGGTCCGTGAATACCAATCCGTGTGGCAGGAAATACCCCAATAGCGGCAGTGACGCTCCGACCATGTCACGACATGGCTGCCCTTCGTGATGAACTTGATCGGTTCAAGATTGCTGCCATGCAGCGCCGTCGCATTGGCCAAGAAGTCCGCAGGAATGTCCTTGCGAGCAATCCGCACATTTAATCCCGCATTGTTCGCAAGATCATTGAAGCTGATCGAGGTCGGCACCACCGGTGTTGCGCTATATGGCAACAGAAGCGTCGTGTTCTTTTGCCCGACGGCATCGATCGTCGTCTCGGTGGTCCTGAGCAGGAGATCTCCCGTATTCTCTTCCTGCGACAAGACGGCATCGCTGAAGGCTCCATCAGGAGACACGCGGAACCAGTCTTCCGTAGCCACATCCGCACCGAATTCGTTCACGTAGTCGAATCGGGCGCTATAGATCTTGTCCTTCTCAAGCCCAAGTGACAATCCATACGTGCGCAACTGCGATCCAAGCGGCAATGTCGATGGATCTGCTGTCGGTGCAGAATGATTGGTTGCCACAGACCTGAAGGAAAGAGCGCGAATCTCTGCGAACCCATCTACAGACAGGCCGATCGAGTTCCAGCCTTTCTTCAGATGAATCGTGCCAAACTGATTCCACTTTTCCTTGACCAGCCAATCGTTCAGTGCCCAGCTCTTTCCTGAGTCGAGGGTAAGCGAAAAACGACGAGACAATCCATTTGTCGTCCAATACATGTAGACATCGTAGTCACCCTCAGAAGAAGCCCAGAACTTCCACTGACTTCCCGCAGCGCCGTTCCCGTAATCAGGAACAACCATTCCAGCCCCTGGTGCCGACTCCACGAAATTATCATATCCATTGAGCGAATAGGCAGACTTCGAATCTAGTCGATACTCCAGCAGATCAGACTGAGGTCCGAATTCACCTTGCGCGCATTGCACATAGCCAATATTTCCATTTGCCACAGAGACATCCGTGGAAGGAAGACAGACATTGGCCCTCATGACCGAGCCGTGCTGCAGATCCGCCTGAATCTCCCATTTCACGATTCCATTCGCATCGATCGTCCTTGAATCATCCACAACAGACGGCGCATTGATTCCCACGACATTGCGGCGATTCGGATACTTCGACTGGATCGCATAGCCTGTACCGCGCAAGACATTGATGCCATCCAAAGTCATGCGAACCGTCACCTTGTTCCACCTTCTCCAGGCAAAGGCCGAGGTGATTTTTTTCAGATCCGCTTGCTGATTCAGTGCAGCCTTGGTCCAGCGTAGGCTCCAATCGTTCCCCGAGTGCGTGTAGGTGCCAGCCATCACCGGCAAGACAGCGATATCCTCGCCATTTGCCTGGGTAGGATCGATGTTGCCATCGGTCCAAGCCAGACGAATGTTCAGCGGGTATTCATTGGGAATCTCGTTCTTTGCCTTGAACTTCAAGACAAGATCTCCGGTACCCTGCTCTTCATTCAAGGACAAGGAGTTGCTCTCAATGAAATCAGACGGAACCAAGCTGCCTTGGAACGTGGCGTCCGCATGATTGATGCTGAACTGACCCGTACTGTTCTTCAACATCCAGCGAGGGTCATTGACCTCGACGAGATAATCACCCAACTCTAGATTATCGAATTGATAGGCACCATTGGCTGCCTTGCTCAATGTCTGGCACGCCGCGGCAGAGACCGACGAGGCCAAATGAATGCACACATTTCCTGTGACCGAGGGAAGCTGATGGTCTCCCAACTGAAGCGTTGCCTGATAGATACCGCTTGGTGTCACGACGGATCGCAACCCACCGCCGACCGCACCCTTCGGGCTTTTCCCTTTGACACCAACAAGATATGTGGTTCCATCCACCAGATCAGAGACATCTTTCCTTGTGTCATTCGAATTCAAGGGAATGCTCTTGACCTGCACATACTCATGCGACAAGGCATCATAACGGCTGACGATCAAGTCCGTGGAGATTGCATCCGCAGCATTCCATTCCCAGGACACGGAAAGTGATGGACTACGCTTCTTCACATCATCAGGGCGATAATTCACCCCAACAGACACATTGGCCTTCGGTCCGGTAAAATCGATACCCGATGCCGTGAGTTTCTGATTCTGGGTCGCTCCACCGCACGCAACATCCAACGACAGACCAAGAGCACCTTGGTTGATCAAATTCTTGATCATCTTGGTCGTACCGTTTGCCACGCTTGCGCTGGAGATCAACGCACGGTACTGCCCATCGCTCCAGACCCCTGCATATTCTTGCGGGGACGACAGCACCTGGAACGTTGCAGGAAACGACAGATATCCACCCAACGGATCGGCAACACCCATCGAGGACTTCGCCAGACTTGCCGCCTCTGCGCAAGTTCGCACAGAAAAATCCACCTGGATATCCGAGTTCAAGTCTTGGACAGCCTTCGCCCCAAGAATCTCAAAGTTCGGGGATTGCACGATCACATTGATGTGCGCGACAGTGGTCGCCAACCCAGGATCCGTCACCTTCAAGTCGACGGGGTACGTTCCTTTCAAGCCAAGCGGCGCATTGACGACCAGGAGATGCCCTTCCAAAGTCAACGAGAGATTCGCTGGCGTAGAGGCCAAGCGCACGATCTCCCAGTTCAACGTGCTAAGGGCGTTGTCTGCATCCATCGCAAACGCATTCGCACCGGTCTTGTCGAGATCGATGCTGATTGGCTGCCCAGCAGTCAAGCGAATCTCTTTCGCAAGGACAACAGGCGCGTTGTTTGAAGGCGTGACATGGACAACCAAGGAAGCCGTCTGCGATGCCCCATAAGGGTTCTGCACCGTCAAAGCAATCGAGAAGTCACCATTCCACGTGCTATTGACATTCCCGATGGTCAGTTTGCGATTTGCCGCGTCAAATGACACCAATCCGGCGGGAACATTCAGAAGTGGAGACATCGACCAGACGAGGCTGGACGATGCAGCATCCGAGGCAAGGGTCGTCAGATCAACGACGATCGGAGTCGCCCCTTCCAGATACGTGATTTCCTTAGGGGGATTGGGAGAGAATGTCGGATTTCCCTGATACTGCACAAAGCTCAAGGCTGCTGTGCTTCCTGCGTTCCAGGAGATCTTCTCCGGCTTATACGATGTACCGGCTTGAGAAACCGAAACATCGTACACCCCAGCAGGGATATCCGTGAACGAAACCGTTCCATCCTTAAGAGGAGCTGATTTCGTGGAAGGCCCTTTCAAGGTTACGACACCTTGCATCGCCAAATCGCTCGAAACGCTCGCAGCCGCAGTAGTGCTCACTGTAAGCGGATAGGTTTGAACCGGAGTCGGTGGAGTTGTACCTCCCCCTGCATCCTTTGTATATGTCCATAGATATGAGTGCGGCTGAGAGCGTTCTAAATAGATATCTTTAACTTCTAGCTTACCACTCAAACTCGTTGCATCACCGACAAACATCACTTTCAGGACATTAATACTCAAACGTTTGCCATCCATTAAGAGCTCTGGCTTTTTTGCCATCACATTTCGATAAATCGGATCCATCACCAACCGATTTTCTTGATAATCCGAAGAAATCGCGATATTATTTCGAGCATAATCCAGCCCAAAGATCGTCCCTGCTTCTTTTCCATCCTCAAATGCCCACACTCTAAATTGCCGATTTCCTTCAGATTTCGCTACGGTTACCAATTCAGAAAACTGCGACCAATCATAACCACCATCAACAGAATACTGCACACCTGGATAAACTCCACTTTTCGTCCCCGTCGAAAAAACTCGACTATTCGCGTTCACATTAACAGCAATACCGCCATTAAATGACCCATGTGCAGCAGACAAATAATCAGTTCCTGCACCATCTTTCACAAGATAAACATTTGCGCCCCCTGAGTACGTCATAGAAAAATCCGCACCAATATCATAATCCTTTTTCAAATCACCCACACCCCAAAATTTCAAATTCATCGATGGGACCGCGCGCACACCATCAAACACAGCATCACGAAGATTCGACTTGTAATTAACGACCGTAGATAACCGCACACCATCATTGCTATAGTAAGCCAACTGTGCATCAAATCGCGCATTCTTCGCAGCACCAGACATTCCAGGAAGCAACATATTTTTGAAGGAAATCACCCATTCCTTCCCAGCAGAAACCTCAATTACGCTTCCATTATCAGAAATCGCCAAGCCATCCAGCAGCGCAACGAATGGCACACCAACTTCCGACTCTGCCATCCCTCTTTTCCAAGTCTTTGCCGGCTTCCCAAAATACACTGTCGCACTTTTGTCAACGTATACGCCGCCGCTGAACCCCACATGGCTTACATCATCCAGCAAAACCACACCAGATTCAGGAGTGATCACACGTTGAGAATTTGCACTATTATCTAGCCACGAATGCGTCCAATCGTTCAATTGATCCGCTGAAAATGCCGTTTGTAGAAGAACAGCAACCAAAAGAACGAGCATTCGAATCACGTTATTCATTATTTCTCCAACGCTTTCCAAGCAGAATCATCGCGAATCCAAGTCTTAGCCTGATCGGCATCTAGCCACAACGTCCCAATCGGCAGATCGACACGATCCGGAACTCCCTTGCCAAGCACCAGTCGCTTGCCGCCTTGCAGTGCAAAGGGTGCTGTCGTGAGAGCCAAACGCGGGCCAAGCACGCGGGGAATTCCTGCATCCAGAACGATTTCCAGATAAAGAGTGCTTTGCGAAGCCACCGTGACTGCCAGCCCCTCAGGATCTGCATACCCAAGGGCAGTCGTCCATTCACCACTCTTGAGGGCCACAGCAGGATGAGCCTCTGACCATAGCGGATCTCCGCCTTCATTCTGGCTGAACAAACGGAATTTAAGATCAACGAAATCAGCGTTTTGCGCCTCTTCCGTAGAGAATTTCCCACCAAGGGAGATCTGCATTGCCCCACGTCCATTCTTCTGAAGGACAACAAAAACAGGAGACGATTCAAGGAGTTTCCCATGAGCATCTTTGACTCGAACCCAGTACCGTGAGGCCGTATCTGCGGGCGAGGCGATCGTCAAGGAAAATTCAGCGTCGTTCTGTCCTTGCAAAGGAGCCGATCCTTTGAACCATTGGTAAGTCAACGGCTCATCCCCCACAGCAAACACAGCAAAGTGCGCCGTGCCTCCCAATGCAACCGTATCGTTCTTGGGCGGCACAAGCATCTGCAGCGCCTTTGGGATCTTTTTCACATGCAGGATTGCTGTCCGGCTAAGCGTGGAACCTGTCGAGGTTCTGGCAACACAGACCAGTTCATCTCCATCCTGCGCTGCACCTACCCGGTCCAACACCAGAACCGGGTTCGTAGCGCCCACCAAGGCGACACCGTTCAACCTCCATTGGTATTGAAGATCCGTGCCGTTTGCAAACGCCCTTGCCTCAAATGTTGCCGATCCGTCCTGATCAACCGTCACATCGACAGGCTGGCGAGAAAAGATCGGTAAATCCTTCTTCTGAACAAGATCAGAGGATTGAGCAGGGGAACCGTCCGCATTGACTGCACTCGATCCAGAAGAGCCGCTTGCACCATTTGCACCAGGACTTCCTGGATCCGTCCATAGCGTCCCATAGATACGATTTCCCCATCGATCAAAGACCGGAATCCGGGGATTTTCCATAAAATTCGAGGTTCCATGAATATGAGACCAGTCATTTGAATAATCCCACACCGAATAATCCGAATAATATAATCCCAAGCTATTTCCCGCAGGATTGGGGAGATCCGAACCTGGAGCAACGGTCACATCCGGAAAAGCATAACGCAAGGAATAGCAATGACCTCCCAAAGCAAAGATCTGCACTTCTTTCGCAACACCGTACCAGTTATTAAGCTGTGGCACTCTTCCATTCTCTGTACAGAAATAGAACTCATACGAGAAATTCGACAAGGAAGACACGCCCGTATTCTTCAGGATGATTCGCGGACGAGCCATTTCCTTCCCATTGGCTTCATCCTTGTACTCAATAACAACGGCTGGTCGAATGGCTCTTGTACTGGTCATCAACCATTCTTTTCCAGCCAGAAGGGAGCCATCTTTACCGAAGGCTCGAACATACGGAATAGGCGCATATTCGGAGCCGCTGGCAGGAAGTGCGACATCACCTGTCACATCCCAATTGAAAGAAATTCGATCAATGGAGAGGGCGAAATAGTATCCGCGCCCATAACCTGCATAGGAACCTACAGCAACAGTCTCTGTCGAGGCAAATTCGACGATCCACCAACCCTGCCCCAGAGAAATCAATGAAGAATTCAATCCAGGACAATCCCAACTATTGACAATCGGCTTCACACCATCTGGGGCCCTGAAGGGAATCTGAAACTTCCATCCACTTGCGAGACTCGCCGAACCTGTATTCTTTGCCTGCAAGCGAAAAACTGCAAACTGTGCAGTCGAGCCAATCTCTCTTTTGGCCGTCATCTCTAAACTCTGCCCCATCCCCGTACTGCTGACGAAGTTTGCCGTCACATAGCGAGCACCATCGAGATTAGGCAAAGAAAGGAATGGCGTTGCTGTCTTCTGCTCTCCATTGACCGTCAATGACTGCAGAATCGCCCCATCATTCGCTTCACATCCTATCCATGCAGTATCGCCAGCATAGCCAGTTCCTGTACCCTGGGGTACACAGCGACCGTTTCCGTTCACAATGACCTGGACTGGATAACTGGGCTTGGACGAAAAGCTTGCTTGGATCGTGTGATTTTTCCCGTCTGGAAGAAGCGTCGGATACTTGTCCGCAGCTTGAAGCACACCATCGACCCAAACCTGAGGACGTTGATGCGTGGCATCTTCTTGGCACCAGAAATCGAGCCGATCCGTAGGAACCAAAGTCACAGTTCCAACGACATTGCATCGCCCGCCGGTGCCGACACTGACGGCAACGGACGATTCACCCGCAGGTGAAGCTGGTGGAGCCATATCCGCAATCGCGCCCCAGATCAAACGACCAGTCCCATCCCACGCCTTGATCTTGTGATTCAAGACTTTTGTGCCAGCATTCCCATCAAACGACGGTGATGCCGCATAGTCCCATTGCATGTGATTTCCCACATGGACGCCGATCAAGGCTCCATTGTCCCAATTCCATTCTTTCCCCGCCTCGAGATCTTGATCAAGGGAAAGCCAAACATACCATTTCGTGTCCGTTATTTTTTCAACAGAAACATTGACCGTTCCCGTTCCCCAAGCTTCTGCAACAGGAATCTGACCCGAAGGCACAGCCAACTCATATGCGACCTTCGGCTTTGTCACCGGTGTCGTGCCGACATTCTTCACATAGATGCGAAGGCTTGCCCAACTTTTGTCTTGAAGATTGAGGGCTTGGAGACTGACTTCGACCTGCGCGAAAGACGCCTTCGCAATCAACAAAAGGCAGGCCACACGAATAAGCCAGTTCAAGGTGCCGCCACCCAGCTTCGGATGCCACGGAACCAGACTTTGCCAGTGCCAGTGTCGGTGTAACGGGTTCCGACTGGAGCTTCCAACCCAAGGGCAACGGGACTCCCTGCCCCCTTGAGCATATCATTCCCTGCCGACAATGCGTAAGGCATCGCCGTCAAAGGCACGCGAGGAGCCAGCACTTCGCGTGCGTCTTCCAATCCGATACTGAATTGCGCAAAGAGAGGTGCAGCATCCTGGACCAGCTCTGTCAAGATGCCCTTGGTCACTCGCCCGGTACCGGCCCGCAGCACGAAGCGTCCATTCGCAATGGAGACCCCACGTCCCTCTGCGGCAGAGAAGGCTTCTACGTAGACTGGACCTCCACCTTCCAAGCTGCGGAAGATCTCCAACTGCATGTCAATCGACGAGCTCCCTGCTTCACCGATCTTTGCACCGGAGAGATCACTCAGATCACCCGTGAAGGTCATCATCTCCCTTGTCGGCCTGAGCACACTCAGTTGCACCGTTGCGCTGTTTCTGGTTCCAAAATCGTTCGTGACGATGCATTGGATGCGACTTTTGTCATTATCAAGCTGCACGTTGCGCAGGACAAGCGAGTCGCCAGCCACTCCTTCTGCCACCTCTGCCGAGTTCACGAACCAACGTACGGTCTGGCCACCACTTTGGTAGATACGAAACACGGCACTGTCGCCTGCCTGGACTGTCCGAGACTTCGGCTCAATCAGAATCTGCGGCAAAGTCATGCTAGCCCTTGCGGAACAGCCGCAAAAAATGAGCGCCAGCAGGATCCGCTTGGCCCCAAGGCTGGTCGTTGGCAGTGCTTTGAAAGTCATGGAAATGCCCCGGGGGTGGTGCGACTTGGTGCATGCGCACAAGGCTCCAGCAACACAACGCATTCATTGACACGCGGTTACCACAATCTTGAACGGTTTTTCACATAATAATTACTGAAATTCATCTGGGAAGTGCTGCAACAAAAACGCCTCAAGACCACCACGTCAAGCGCCTGAGATACCCGTTGGGATGAACGCAAAAAGGGCCCCGGACACCCTGACCAGTTGACTGGCCAAAAGGTGCCCGAGGCCCTATATTCCAAAAATGCCGCAGAAGTGGCGGTGAGTCGAGATGGCGTGCGACCAACACTCAATCGACTTTCCTGGCCCCTCCCGTAGGCGTACCTTGGGACCGTACTCTTCCTCCTAGAAGAGTACGGTCTTACTGTGCGGAAGTTCCGGAGACTGCGCTCGAAGTTGTGCTGTTGTTCTTGCCACGGCGAGGTGTACGCCGGTCCATGAGACGGGTACCACCAGCAAGACTATACTGGTTGGAGTTGCGCCCGAAGAAGCCCAGCATTCCGGCACGAGCGCGGATACAGACTTCCCGGATCGTGGCGGTCTTGGCTTCAAGGTTCATCTGGACATTGCTCAAGTCCGCCACCATGCTGCTTTCCTTGCGGCGCAGGGTGTCGAACTCGGAGAAGAGCATCTCCAGCCCTTCCACATTGAGATCGGAAAGCTGAAACTGGCTGTTGACCTTCCAAACCTCCAGGATGCTCAGGACTTCGTTGCGAACTTGATCAGGATTCAATCGAGGCATTGTCATGCTTCTTTCTAGGCACTGGTATTCAACCATCCCTCGTGCCAAGGTGATGATCGTTTTGCGCGTTGAACAGGAACCCGAGCCTAGCCCGATCCGGTAAACCGAAGCGATTCAGAGCGCTCCCCAGGTTCTGCTTGGGAATATACGGCGCCCCCACATTGATGTCAATAGCAAATTGTCACTCCACAAAGCGAGCGCTAACAAAGGACGACGCGCCACAAGAAATACGCAAACACAAGAGACACACCCCAACATATCAACATTTCATGATTCAATGATGGGTCATGATTCCACAGCAAACGAGCCAACAGTTCATTCACATTCTATCCCACTTGCATCGAAGCAAAGAGAAAACGCACACATATTCAGCACATTGTCGGGATTCCGCAACGCCCTCGTTTCACTTCGGCTTTCAGAAACGATCCTGCATCTGCCGGTACAAGCCTTGCACATCAGTGGACAGACCCTCCACCTGTCAGTACAAGTCCTGCACCTTTGTGGACGGACCCTGCACCTGTCAGTACAAGCCTTGCACCTCAGTGGACAGACCCTGCACCTGTCAGTACAAGCCCTGTACCTTTGTGGACGGACCCTGCACCTGTCAGTACAAGTCCTGCACCTTTGTGGACAGACCCTGCACCTGTCAGTACAAGTCCTGCACCTTTGTGGACAGACCCTGCACCTGTCAGTACAAGTCCTGCACCTTAGTAGACGGCCCCTCCATCTCTGCGCTTTCCGGATCAACCAACACTCCCCGGCGAGACTGTCCCGCCGGGGAGGTGGGCTTATTTCCTGGCCTTCTTGGCGGCTTTGGGCTTGGCATGACCGCCGCTGCCGCCGTGGCGTACCTTGCCGCCGATCCAGGGGCGCCCTAGGCCTAGACGCGCCGTGGCGCACCATTGGGGGTACTCGCGCTCCAGGCGCTTGAGCAGACGCTCGGCGTCCGCCTGCCTCTTGAGGGCCAGGTAGCATTCGATGGCCTCCTGCAGGGCCTCCGGCGTCTCGCGGCACTGGATCGAGCGCTCGGCATCGGCCAGACCCTGCACCGCCTTGCCCGCTCCCCGCTGGAGCATGGCACGGGTGAGCCAGGACAGCGGATGGCCCGGGAACCGCTCCACCGCCTCGTTCACGAGATCGCGCGCCTCGTCGACATCCCCACGCCCCAAGGCCGGTTCGATCTGCATCAGCAGGAGATTGAGCTCCTGGTCGTCCCCGTCCACCTGGGTGTTGCGCAGGCTGGGGTCGAGCAGGTTCTTCGCCGGCTGCAGCAAGGCCTTGCGACGGCGCGGATGCTTCACCAGCTCCTCCAGGCGCGCCTCCACCCGGTCGGCCATGTGCCCCCAGGTGTAGCCCGCCAGCACCGCCTCGCGGCCACGGGCACCCTTGGCCTTGCAACCGGTCCGGTCCTCGTAGGCCGCACGCATGAGCCGCGCCAGGGCCTCGACATCGGGCTCCAGCAGCCACGGCTGGCCGGCGCACTCCATCTCCCCGATGCTGCGGCCCGGAAGGTCCTTACGCACCGCAGGCACGAACCACGCGCTGTCCGGGGAGCAGAACTCCTTGGCAGGCCCGCCGTCGGTGACGATCACCGGAAGCCCCGCGCTCATGGCTTCCAGGATCGGCATGCCGAAGCCCTCGCCGCGGTACGGATGCACCAGGCAGGTGCAGGCGCCGTAGAGGCCCGGCAGCTCCTCGTCGGAGAGCGGCTCGTCGATCACGATCAGCTCGGGGTTGCCCGGGCGGGAACCGAAGCGCTCGAACAGGTCGTCGGCGGTCTGGCCCCGGTAGAAGGTCTTGCCGCCCATGTCCTTGACCACCAGCGTCACGTCGTCGGTGTCGCGGAAGGCGCGCTCGTAGGCCGTGAGCAGGATGTCGATCCCCTTGCGGTAGATGGTCCCGCCCACGAAGAGGAAGCGGAAGCTCTTGGGAGACGGGATGTCGAGGGGCTTGGCATGCGGACGGAACCTGTCGGCGTCCACGCCGTTGGGGATCACCGCCACGCGCTCGGCGGGCATGCCCGACTGCACGTAGCCGCCCTTCACGAACTGCGAGGGGACCCACAGTTCGTCCAGGTCCTCCTTCCAGGCCTCGACCCAGGCCTTGGGCACCGGACCGAACTCCCACGGCTGGATCGCCACCCAGCGCCCTTCCTCGGGAGCCACCAGCTGCGGCGGCCACTGGTGCCGCACGTGCACCTGGGCACTCTCCTCCAGCGGGGCGAGCACCAGCTGAGCCAAGGGGGCCAGGCGGGAGCCGGGCTCCGGGCGGAACTCGTCGGGTTCGTAGGGCTGGAGAGCCATGTCGTGCCCGCGCAGGGCCAGCTCCAGGCAGACCTCGCGGTTGATGTGCGCGAGCGAATGGTGGACGAACTGGGATCCTTCCCAGCGCACATGCAGCGGCGTCTCGGCCATGTTCCGTTCCGTCCCTTCCGAGTTTGACAGTTCCTGTCCAAGCATAGCATCCCGCAGGCCCTCCTGCGCGATCGCCGCCGACTCGCGCGGCAGGAGCTTGAGCCGCTCCAGCATGGCGTGGGCCGTGTGGACGGGGGTCCAGCGTTCGCGCACATCGGCACGCCCGCGGGCACCCTTGGCGCGCCCCTCGTCGCGATGCTCCTTGGCGTGGCGCAGCGCCTTGGCGAAGGCCTCCACCGAAAGGCCTGCCCAGCGCTGGTCGGCCGAGAGGAAAGGGTTCTCGAGCAGCGCCTCCTCCGAAGGGGGCACCAGGCCCTCGGGCGGGACCAGCCAGGCGTTCCCCTCGTGCAGGAAGTCCAGCGGGCCGGCCCAGGCGGTGGCGATGCAGGGGCGCCCTGCCGCCATCGCCTCGAGGTACGGGAGTCCCCAGCCTTCGCCGCGGCTGGGGAGCACGAAGCAGTCGCAGGCCGCGTAGAGGCCCGGCATCTCGCGCTCGGGCAGAGGATCGGCCAGCAGCACCACCGGAGCCATCGACTCCCAGGAGAGGCCGCGGCTTCGCAGGAAGGCTTCCGCCTGCTCCTGGATCGGGGCGGCGTTCCCCGAGAAGGGAGAGCACCGCAGCACCAGCTGCACGTCGTCCTCCGGCGCGAAGGCCTTGGCCCACGCCTCCAGCAGGACGTCCCATCCCTTGCGCAGGCTCCACTGGAACACCGAGAGGAAGGTGTACCCGGCGGCCTCGGGAAGGACCCGGGGCGTGGCGGCGCGGTACGGTCCGGGGTCGATCCCCTCGGGGACCACGAAGAGCCGCTCGGCGGGCACGCCCGCCTTGGCGAAGACCTCGCGGTTGAAGGTCGAGGGGACCCAGACCTCGTCGACACCGCGCAGCTTCGCGGCCCAGCCCTCGGGAAGGCGGTCGGCCTCGAAGGTGCACCAGGCCACGCAGGCCTTCTGCTCGGGACTGCGACGGCGCGCCTGCTCGTACACGTCCAGCAGGCCGCCGCCGTCGGTGGGAAGGTCGCAGCACACCAGCACGCCGGACTTGGGCGGGTTCTGCACCAGGCGTCCCCAGCGGCGGGCCGCCGGCTCGTCCTGCTCCAGCCCTTCCAGGAAGGACTGCTCGTTGAAGAGGGGGTCCAGCGAGACCGGCACGCCGATCTCCGTCAAGCCCAGGACGGCTTCGCGTCCCTGGCGGGCATGGCCGCTGGCGTTGAAGAGCGGTCCGCACCAGCGCACCGGACGACGGCGCGCCTCGACATTGTCCGTCACGGCCAGGCAGCACGGCACCGGAGCGACCTCGGCAAGCCGGGAGCGCTCGGCGGGAACGCCGGCGCGGATCTCCTCCAGGCGCAGCGCCGCGAGCGGGGCGATCTTCTTCCAGTCCCAGCGCGCGACCATGTCGGCGCGGGCCTTCTCGCCCAGGGCCCTGCGCCCGTCGGGCGAGGCCGCGGCGCGGCGCATCAGCCCGGCGAGGTGGTCGGTGCTGGGCCGCGCCCACTTCTGTCCCCGGTAGAATTCGAACTCCTCGCGGATGTCGATCTCCTCCAGGGCCTCCACGTCCAGGAGCCACGAGTTGGAGTCGTCCATGAAGTCGAGGTTGCCGCTCCAGCGGGTGGCGATCACGGGAAGACCCGCGCTCATGGCCTCCATGTGCGGCCTGCCCCAGCCCTCGCCGCGCGAGGGCGCGAGGTACACGTCCGCGGCCGCGTACAGGCGCGGCATGTCGCCTTCGGGGATCTGGGCCGCAAGCACCGTGATCGGGGCGCACGCCTCGCGGGACGTCCCCCGCGAGGACAGGAATTGACAAATCCGGTCCTCGACCCACTGCGCCGGGTCGCCCTCGACGGCGTTGGCGGGATAGGCGCGCAGCACCAGCTCCACGTCGTCCCCCGCCTTGAAGGCGTCGGCCCAGGCGGCCAGCAGCACGTCCCAGCCCTTGCGGTGGGTCCACTCGAAGACCGAGAGGAAGGTCGTCCCGCGACGCTCGCCGGGAAGCTCCAGGGGCGCAAGGCCCGGACGGAAGCGCTCCGTGTCCACGCCCTCGGGCACGCGCAGCAACGGAACCTTCACGCCCGCCGCGCGGAAGGTCTCCAGGTTGAACTGGCTGGGTACCCAGATCTCGTCCATGGCGTTGCACTTGGCGATCCAGTCGGCGGGCAGGCCGTCGGTCTCGAAGGTGGTGCGCCCGACATGCGGCTGACCGGAGATCCGCGAGAAGCCCGGTGCCGGCAGCACGAACACGAAGGGCGACTCGTTGCGCCACTGCCGGTCCAGGCATTTCGTCAGGACCTGCCTCGGCGCCTCGGCGAGGTCGCGCACGAAGGTGGCCGAATGCCGACCCGCCGCCTTGACGGCCGGGGCCATGCCCCGCGCGTCCAGATCCAGCAGGAAGGCGCGGGCCTCGCTCGCGTAGCCGCTGGGATCGAAGACCGGCGAGACCCAGTTCACCTGGGAGACGGGACGGGGCCGCAGGTCCACGGGCGCAGAATCCTGCGCCAGCATCTGCCTCCAGACGGCGATCGTCCTCTCCGCCACGCGGTCCCACGAGAAGCCGGCCGCACGGGCGCGGCCCTTGGCGGCAAGCTCGATGCGCAGCGCCCTGTCCCGGCACAGGCGCAGGATCGAGGCGGTGGCCCCGGACAGGTCGTCCAGCTTGTGCAGCAGCGCCGCATCCCCCACCACCTCGGGAAGGGAGGCCGCATCGGAGCAGACCACCGCGCAGCCGGCCGCCATGGCCTCCAGGGCGGGAAAGCCGAAGCCCTCCAGTCGCGAGAGGAAGACCAGGGCGACGGCCCCGGCGTACAGGGCATCCAGCTCGGCGCGTTCGAGGTATCCCGTGAAGACCACGAGATCGCCGATGCCGGCGGCACGCAGCTTGTCGATCCACATCTGCCCCATCGCGTTGGGGCGCCCCGTGACGGCCAGCTGCACCGGCCGCTCGCGGTTGGCGTCCAGCACGGCCTGCAGCGTCCCCTCGAAGTTCTTGTGGGGATCCATCGCCCCCACGTAGAGGCAGTAGTCCCCCTTGAGTCCCAGACGGGCACGCAGGGCCGCGGGATCGCAGGCCTTGCCGGCCGCGGCTTCGCGGTTGAGCCCCGCGCCCACCACCGAGACCCGGCCGGAAGAGGCCTCCAGTCCCAGCTCGCCGCGCAGTTCGTCGGCCGTATGCTCGGAGTTGCAGAGGAAGCGCGCCGGACTCTGCTTGAGCAGCTCCAGGCGGGTCAGGTAGGCGGGCCATCCCACGCCCAGGGCCTCGCGGTAGAAGCGCAGCGGGATCAGGTCGTGGAAGAGCACCGACATGCGGGGCTCCTCGAAGAACGAGAGCGGCGAATCGTAGTCGATCTGCAGGCCCATCGGATCGGGGGTGTGCAGCAGGTCGAAGCTTCCCGGCGCGTAGCGCGCGGCCGGAAGCCATTCCACCGCAAGGCCCTCGAAGCGGCCGGCCCAGGCCGGATCCGGCACGTCGCCGGGGATCACCGCCACGATCCGCAGGCCGGAGTCCCGGCGCAGCAGCGCCTCGAGGTGGTGCAGGGCGTAATGGCCGATGCCGCGTCCGTGCGACTGCGAATCCGACAGGGTGCGCAGGTCGTAGCCGATCACGGCGGGCCTGGTCGCGGCCTCCTTCGCGGCCAGCGGAACCGGGAAGCCCGCAGGAGCCTCGAGCTCGCGCAGCAGCTCGATGTCCCCGACCGAACGGGCGAGATCGACGGCAAGCGTGACCGGGTAGCCCGATCCCGGGAGCAGCCCGTGGACCTGACGCAGGTAGCCGCGGGCCCGTTCGATGTTCCCGCCCAGGTAGTTGTCGCGCGCGAACCCCACCGCGTTCATCATCGTGAGCGGCTCCCCGAAGAACTCGGAGTGGCGGGGGTCGTCGTGGGTCACCACGGCACCCGGCAGGCACCCGATGCGCACGTCCGCCTTGCTGCAGTCCTGCGAGAAGATCACGTCGTCGTACTGCCCGAAGCCCAGCTCCTCGCGCCAGAGCACCCGGTCGAAGACCGTGCGCTTGAGGATCCCGGCGCCGCCCGGGAGGTACACGTCCGGATCCCAGGCGTCGTAGGGAAGCAGGTAGTGGTCCGCCGAGCCGTGCCCGCGGAAGACCGCCCAGTCCCAGTGGCGGGTGCCGTCTGGATTGAGCATGCGGGGGCACAGCACGTCCCAGTCGGGACCCCGGTCGAGGATCGCCTGACAGAATCCGTCATGGAAGACCATGTCGTCGTCCGAGATCACCACCACCTCGTGGCGGGCGGCACGGGCCACGCGGTTGCGCAGCTGCCCCGGTCCTCCGGTCCCCGGCACGGCGCACTCGGGCGCGTGCAGGACCTCCACCCCCGGCTCGTCGAAGCCCTCGGGGGGGATGCCGCACAGCAGGATCTGCACGTCCTCGATGCCCTGGGCGCGGACGGAGCGGATCAGGCGGCGGATCTTCTCCCCGCGCACCCCGTTGGAGATGAGGCCGAAGGTGAAGCCGGGCTTCCAGGCGGCGGGTGCCCCGAGAATCTCCAAGCTCTCCTTGGCCAGCGCACGTCCGGCGTGCCCGGCGGGACTGGTGGCCAGGAAGCGGTGCCAGTGGTCGACCGCCGCCTCGCGACGCCCCGAAGCCTGCTGGAGCCGCGCCAAGGCGAGGTGGATCTCCGGATCGCCCGGCATCAGCCAGAGCGCGCGATGGAGGTGCTCGATGGCACGGTCCTTGAGATCGCGCCGCATCAGGATCCCGGCCAGGTCGCAGTGCGAGCGGGGGTCCAGCTCGTCGAGCTCCACGATCCTGGCGTACTGCGCCTGTGCCTGGGCGAGCCGTCCCTGCTCGACCTGCATCCACGCCAGGAGGCGCGCGACCTCGCGGTCCTTGGGGCAGCGCTCCGCCAGTTCCTCCAGCACGAGCAGCGCCTCGTCCCGGCGTCCCTCCTGCCAGAGCGCATCCGCCGCCGCAAGCTGCGCATCGGCGCCCTCGTGCGCCTGCATGGATTCAAGCGAGGTCTCCAGGGCCCTCACGTTCCTGGCTCCGAGGGAATCGGGTCCCAGCACGGTCTCGACCACGCCACGCGCTTCTTCCAGCAGGACCTTGGCCGCAGCCATGTCCTTGCGCTCCAGCGCCGCCGCCACCTCCCCCAGCAGCGCCTCGCCGTCCCGCTCCGTGGGCATCGCCTCGAAGTGCTCCGCCAGGTCGTTCACCAGCGCGGCGGCATCGCGCCGCGCCGCCAGGGCGGGAATCCCGCCGAACCCGAAGAGCGCATCCTCCCAGGCGCGGGAGACCGCCTCCCAAGAGAAGCCGCTGGCCCACAGGCGTCGTCCGCTCTCGCCCAGGGCGCGTGCCATCCCGGGCTGCCCGAGCAGGCCGCGGACGGTCGCGGGGAAATCCTCGAGAGCCACCACGAGGCCGCCCGCCAGCTCGATGGCCGAGCCGCAGGTCGGCGTGGCCACCCAGGGCACGCCGTGGCTCATGGCCTCAAGCAACGAGAGCGGCGCCACCTCGGCGCGCGAGGAGAGCACGAGGACGTCGGCCTTGCGCAGGCAGGCGGACACGCCCTCGGCATCCATCGTCTTGAGCTGATGCACCCGCGGGTCGCGCGCGGCCAGGGTGTCCACCAGCCGGTTGTAGGCGAGGTCCGGTCCGGGACGGCCCACCAGCAGCAGGCGCCAGTCGCCCGGCAGGGAACGCATCCCCTCCAGCAGGCCGGGGTGGTTCTTCTCGGGCCAGTAGTTGGCCACATGCACGATGGTCGGACGCTCGCCCGCGAGCTCCGGCACCTCGGGCAGGCGCGAGGCCTCCACCGGGGACTCGGCGCCGTTGGGGATCAGGCGGAAGTCCAGCCCCTGCTCCCGGCAGAAGCGCGCATCCTCGCCCGTGGAGGTCAGCAGGCAGAGCCCGTCGGCCTTCCTCAGGGCATCCAGGTAGACCGATCTCCAGGCCGTCTCGCGCTCCAGGAAGGCGCGTCCGTCCGCGTTCACCAGCGGCTGGACCAGCACCCGGGTCGAGGCAGGGACCGTCGCAAGCGAAAGGGCCAGGCTGATCCAGTTGCCGGGACTGGCATAGAGGACCACGGCATCGTAGCTGCCCGACTCGAGGTCCCGCTGCAGGCTCCTCGCGTACTCGTCGTAGCGCCCCGCCTCCATCGGATCGCCGGGCACCTCGCGGATGCCCATGCCCGCGTGCTCGAAGCGCGTGCGGCCGGCGTGCTTGCCGGTCGAGACATCCACCTGCGCACCCGCCTGGACCAGGCGCTTGCCCAGCTGCTCGACCGAGACCTCGAGGCCTCCGCGCGAAGGCCAGAAGTGGGTGCAGGCCAGCAGCACCCGCGGAGCGGCGGTTGCCCGGGAAGGCGAAGCCTCCGGGGACTCGGCGTGTCGGTTCAGGGATTGGATCATGACCAGCAAAGATGCCTCTCCCGTCAGGGCATGCGCCTCTTCCAGAAGACGCTTTCCGTTTCCGATCTCCCCGCGCGCCAGGGCGCGCTCGGCGCCTTCCAGCAGTTCCTCCGCGCGCGAAGCGGCCACGGGCCGCGCCTCGAGGGCCGCGCAGCGCGCCTTCGTCAAGGCGTTCCCCAGGAAGATCGAATGCTCGCGCAGCTTGTCCTTCCAGTCGAAGCTCCTCCGGACCGAGGCCTTGGCCGCCTCGCCCAGGCGGCGGCGCAGGGACGCATCGTCGCGCAGGCGCTCCACCGCGGCGCGGATGGCCTGCGGAGTGCGCTCGACGATCAGGGCGGAGACGCCGTCCTCGAGGTACTCGGGAACGGTGCCCACGTCGGTGGTCACGATGGCCCGCCCCATGCAGGCGGCCTCCATCAGCGAGTTGTTGTGCCCTTCCGACTTGGAGCTGCAGACGTAGACGTCGACCTCCTCGTAGAAGCCCTTCATCTGCTCCAGGGTCAGGAGGGTGTCGCTGTAGCCGCAGAAGCGAAGCTCCACGCCGGGGAGCTCGCCCAGCGGGCGGATCAGCTCGTCGAACCCCTTCACGTTGGTGGCACGGTTGCCGGCCCACCCCAGGCGGATGCGTCCGTTCTCCCCGAGCCCTTCGGTATCGGCCTGGAACAGCTCGCAGCGCAGGCCGTGAGACATCGACACCACCGAGGGAAGGTGCGGCTTGAAGATCGCCTCGAGCTTCCTCGACACCACGTGGACGGCCGCGAAGCGCGTCTCCAGGAAACGGCAAAGGGAAGGCACCTCGTAGCCTTCCCAGCTCACATGGCTGCGGATCCCGGTCACCCATTTCCAGGGAAGCCGGGCCTCGCGCGGAGCCTGCGCCCATTCCAGCGGGTAGATCAGGTCCCACGCGTCCTCGTCGAGGGGCTCTCCCTTGTAGGCGATCGAGATGTCGAACTCCTCGGCAAGGCCGGCCTGGAGGGTGCGGGCATGGCGCTCGAAGATCCATCCCGGGACGTCGGCGATGATCAGCACCTTGGGGCGCTTGGCCGCCGGGGCCGCCGGCGCGGTCACGATGCGCTCCGCACGGGACGCCTCCTTGGGAGCCGGTGCGGAGAGCTGGCGCAGCCACTCGTCCAGGAAGAGCAGCTGCCAGATGTGCGGTCCTTCTCCCGACTGCAGCACCTGGCGGATGCCGCCCTCGTCGAAGAACCCGCGCAGCGGGGAGCCCGCCTCGAGGAAGCGCTCGGCCACCTGGTGCCACACTGCGGTGCCCGGACGGAACCACTTGGAGACGGGGATGGCAAAGCCCATCTTGGGGCGTTCCAGCATCTCGCGGGGGAAGTGGCGCAGCGCAATGTCCTTGAGCACGCGCTTGCGGTCCCAGGAGCCGTCGGCCCCGCGCACCATCGAGAACTCGGCCGGCACGCGGCAGGCGACCTCGGCCAGGCGCACGTCCACGAAGGGAGTGCGCACCTCCAGGCCGTGCATCATGCTGGCGATGTCGACCTTGGTCAGGATGGCCGAATGCAGGTAGGTGCGCACGTCCATCTGCTGCACGCGGTGGAGCGGATGCTTGCCCTCGGTGCGTGCCCACTCGGTCGCGAAGGCCGGCGGCAGGGTCGGACAGATTCCGTCAAACTTGCCCAGCCACAGGCGGCGGCGCAGGTCGGTGTCCATGTACTTGATATGGCCGATCCAGTCCTCCAGCCGGTGCGGTCCGGGCCTTCCCCCGGCGCCGTTCATCCAGTTGCCGTGCGACCAGTAGCCGGCGAACAGCTCGTCGGCCCCGTCGCCCGAGAGGACCATCGGGACGTGCCGGCGGGCCAGCCGGGCCACGTGCCAGGTGGGGATGGCAGAGGAGTCTGCGAAGGGCTCGCCGTAATGGCGCACCAGCTCGGGCAGCAGCGAGAGGGCATCGACGTCGATGGTCTCGAAGTGGGAGCGGCTGCCGGTGGAGCGCGAGGCGATCTGTGCCCAGGCCGTCTCGTCGAAGTCGGGATCGACGTTCCCGATCGAGAAGGTGTCGACCGGAGCGCCCAGCACCTTGGTCATCTTGGCGACCACCAGGCTCGAGTCCACGCCGCCCGAGAGGAACGCGCCGAAGGGCACGTCCGAGACCAAGTGGGCGTCCACCGTCTCCTCCACCGCCGCGTCGATGCGCTCGACCCACTCTTCCCGGGTCAGGCCCTCCTCGGGGGTGAAGTCCATCTTCCAGTATTCGCGGGGCTCGTGGACCTTGCCGTCGAGATCCACGAGCAGGCTGCGGGCGGGCGGGAGCTTCCTGATCTGGGCATAGCCCGAGCGCGGGGCCGAGACATACTGCAGCCAGAGGTACTCGTCGAGGGAGGCAGTGTCGACCTCCGGGCGGAAGCCGGGAACGCGGCGCAGCGGGGCGAACTCGGAGGCGAAGGCGAAGGCCTCGGGGGTCAGGATCCAGTGCAGGGGCTTGATGCCGAAGGGGTCGCGGGCCAGGAACACCGTGCCCCGGCGCCAGTCCATCACGCCGAAGGCGAACATGCCGCGGAAGCGCTCGACGCAGCGCTCGCCCCACTCCTCCCAGGCGTGGACGATGACCTCGGTGTCGCAGTGGGTGCGGAAGCGGTGGCCGCGCCCCTCGAGCTCGCGGACCAGCTCGCGGAAGTTGTAGATCTCGCCGTTGAAGGTGGTCCAGACCTCGCCGTCCTCGTTGACCATGGGCTGCCGGCCGCCCTCGGGATCCAGGATGGACAGGCGGCGGTGGCCGAAGGCGACGTTGCCGCGCAGCATCGTCCCCTGCCCGTCGGGGCCGCGGTGCGACAGGTCCGCGACCATCGCATCGATGAGGGGTTCGGGGATTCCCGCGCCGCGCCGGTCCAGGATGCCTGCGATTCCGCACATGTCACAACCTCGTTCTGCAATGGGGAGGCGCGCCCCGTCGGGTGCGCCGGTCCGGAAAATGGGATCAGGCGGCCGTGCCGATCCAGAAGAGATGGGGTCCGGTCCCGATCGCCGGCATCAGCGAGGCGCCGGCCGGAAGGGACTGGATGCGCCCGAAGTCGGTCACCGCGCAGCCCACGGTGCGGAACCCGTGCGTCTCCATCAGGCGCTTGAGCGAGACCGCGTCGAAGGCGCGCTGGTGCTGCCAGCGGTGGAAGACCGATCCGCAGCCGGGGCAGAAGACGTCAGCCATCTCCAGGTCCTCGTCGTTGGGCGTGGTGAGGAACACCAGCCCGGACGCTCCCGCGAGGCCCCGCAGGCACTCGAGGAACCCGTCCATCTGCGGCTCGAGCACGTGCTCGATGGTCTCCACGCAGGTGATGAGGTCCCAGCGGACCTCCGGCGTCCCCTTGCCGTCCACGATCTGCACCAGCTCGCGCACGTTGGGCCGGTCCGCAAGCCGAGCACGCGCCTTGGCCAGCGACCCCGCCGAGACGTCGGTTCCCCAGAGCGAGCCTCCGAAGGAGGCCATGGCCTCCAGCAGGTAGCCGGGCCCGCAGCCGAAGTCAAGGACGTTGCCGCCCATCTGGACCGGGGCGATGTCGGCGATCAGGCGCGCCACGCCGGCGCCGACCTGGCGGGAGAAGGACTCCACCACGCCGGCCTTCGAGCCGGCCGTGTAGTCCCAGAAGTCGCGCACGCGGTGGTCGTCCCATTCCATCCGGTGCGGCATCGTGCCGGCGTCGGTTCGCATTCCCATCACAGCCTCCACATCCGGAAGCCCGCCGATTCCAGCGTCTTCCCGTCCAGCATTCCCTTCACGTCCAGGAGCGGCGCCCCCGGCTCGAGCATCCGTCCGAAGTCGCGGGCCTCGAGCGTCCGGAAGGCCGCGTGCGAGACCGCGAGGATCCCCGCGTCGCAGCGCGGCGCGCCCTCCAGCGGTGCCAGCTCGATCCCGTACTCGCCGCGCACCTCGTCGGGGTCGGCCATCGGGTCGCAGACCACGCAGCGGATCCCGAAGCGCTCCAGCTCCTGCACGATGTCGATCACCTTGGTGTTGCGGATGTCGGGGACGTTCTCCTTGAAGGTCAGCCCCAGCACCAGCACCCGTGCGCCCTTGAGGGGACGGCCCGCGTCGATGAGCAGCCGCACGCACTCCTGGGCGATCCAGGCTCCCATGCCGTCGTTGATGCGGCGCCCCGCCAGGATCACCTCGGGATGGTAGCCCACCTCGACGGCCTTGTGGGTGAGATAGTAGGGGTCTACCCCGATGCAGTGCCCGCCCACCAGGCCGGGGCGGAACGGCAGGAAGTTCCACTTGGTGCCGGCGGCCTCGAGCACCTCGCTGACGTCGATGCCCAGCCGGTGGAAGATCAGCGCCAGCTCGTTGACGAAGGCGATGTTGAGGTCGCGCTGCGAGTTCTCGATCACCTTGGCGGCCTCGGCCACCCGGATCGACGAGGCCCGATGGGTCCCCGCCGTCACCAGGCTCCCGTAGGCGGCGTCCACCAGGTCCAGCGCCGCGGGGGTGGATCCGCTGACCACCTTGAGGATGGTGCGGAAGGTGTGTTCCTTGTCGCCGGGATTGATGCGCTCGGGGCTGTAGCCCACCCAGAAGTCGCGGTTGAGCCTGAGCCCGCTCTCCTTCTCCAGGACCGGGGCGCAGTCCTCCTCGGTGCAGCCGGGATAGACGGTGGACTCGTAGACCACCACCGACCCTTTTGACAGATTCCGTCCCAGCATGCGGCTGGCCGAAAGGAGCGGCGAGAGGTCGGGGCGCTTGTTGCGGTCCACCGGGGTCGGCACGCAGACCACCAGGAAGTTGCAGCCGCGCAGCGACTCGGGGTCGGACGAGAAGGACAGAAGCGGCAGGTCGGCAAGCTGCGTCGCGTCCAGTTCTCCTGTGTGGTCGTCGCCGCGGCGCAGCGCCTCGACGCGTTCGGCGGCGATGTCGAAGCCCACGGTGGGAAAGCGCGTGCCGAAGGCGGCGGCCAGGGGCAGGCCCACGTAGCCCAGGCCCACCACGCCGACCTTGAGGTCCTCCAGGCGGGGAAGCGTCGTCGTGCTCATGCGATCCTCTCGGGATGGGCCCGGTACCATTCCAGGGTGCGGGCGAGGCCTTCGGCCAGGGTCGTCCTCGGGACGTATCCCAGCAGGGTGCCGGCCAGGGTGATGTCGGCCATCGAGTCGCGGATGTCCCCGGGACGGTCGGGTCCGTGGTGCGCCTCGACCGTCGAGCCGCAGGCCTCCTTGAGGTGCCGGTACAGCTCGTTGACCGTGGTGTTCCCGCCGCAAGCGACGTTCACGACGTGGCACCCGGGCGCCACCGTCCCTTCCAGCGCGGCCAGGTTGGCCGCCACCACGTTCGCGACGTAGGTGAAGTCGCGTCCCTGCTCGCCGTCGCCGTGGATGGTGGCCTGTCGTCCTTCCAACAGGGCCGCCACGAACAGCGGGATCACGGCCGCGTAGGGGCCGCGCGGGTTCTGGCGCGGGCCGAACACGTTGAAGTAGCGCATGCACACGAGCTCCATCGCCCCGGTCGCGGCGAAGGCCTGGGCGAAGAGCTCGCAGGCGCGCTTGGAGGCGGCGTAGGGAGAGAGGGGATTTCCCAGGTCCGGCTCGCGCTTGGGAAGCCGCACCGAGTCGCCGTACACCGAGGAGGAGGAGGCCATCGCGACGCGACGCACGCCCGCCGCGCGCGCGTGGCGCAGCACGTTGACCGTCCCGTGGACGTTGTTCGAGGAATACAGCTCCGGGGACACCACCGAGCGCGGCACCGACCCGAAGGCGGCCTGGTGCGACACGGCCACCACGCCTTCCATCGCCTTGGCGCAGTCGTCGTCGGAGAGGATCGAGCCTTCGATCACCCGCAGGTCGCCCGAGAATCCTTCGAGGTTCGCGCGAAATCCCGAGGAGAAGTCGTCCAGCACGGTGACGCTGCGGCCGTGCGCCAGCAGGGTCTCCACCAGATGGCTGCCGATGAAGCCGGCCCCGCCGGTCACCAGGAAGCGACGCGCGCTCATGGCGCGTCTCCCGGGCGCTCCGCCGCGTGCGACCCGCGGGCGCATCCGGTCCTTGACTGCGAAACGGGCATGGGCATCGACCTCCAGCAAACGGACGGCGTCCGGCCTTCTGCGGCGGCATCAAGGAACATGATGACGCTCCGGGGACTCCGCTTGAAACATAGCACGCTCACAGGCTCATGTCGGGGAAGGCGAACCCCATCCAGACAGATTCCGTCAATCCCTCGCCGCGGCGCACCAGCACCGGCGAGGCCATCGAGACCTCGGTCTGCGGTCCGACCGAAAGGCTCGCGAGCACGGCGCGCGCGACCGCATGGGAAGCGTCCAGGGCCAGGGTGCGGCGCAGGTGGTGGACGGCGCGCTCGCGCAGGCCCCGGCGCAGGCAGATCCCCGCGAGGTTGGCGTGCGCCTCGGCCGAGGCGGGACGCAGCCGCACCACGTCCATGTAGGCGACTTGGGCGCCGGCGAGGTCGCCTCGCGAGGCCAGGAACCACCCCATCGCATTGAGCACCAGCGGCGACTCGGGCTCCAGCTCGTGGGCCTGGCGCAGCGCCGTCTCGGCGGCCTCGTGGTCCCCGATCTCCATCGCCATCTCCGCTTCGCGCAGGCACACCTCGGCCAGCCAGCGGGAATCGCCCAGGGAACTGCGCAGCCCTTCCATGATGGGCTCCAGGCGAGGCTCCTGGTAAAGCGTCCAGGCAAGCTCGACCAGCTCGAGGGCCGTCAGCACGGCACCCTCCTGCAGGCGGGAGGTCGCATCGTCCAGGAGGGTCTGGAGATCGAGGCGGGAACCGGGCTGCTCCTGCCCGGCGCGGACGGTTTCGACGGAAGGCTGCGTGTTCATGTCCGAAGACAAAGCACAATGCGGGCCAATCGGAGCCGATGCCCCAGACGGATCCCGCCTCCGCCGCGCAAGGCAAGACCTGCCGCAGGGGGCAGAATCTGCCGCCTTCCCCTTCTATGCTCCTGGGTTGGCCTGGGCCAGCGGGAAGAACTGGATGTTCACCTGGTAGACCCGGTCGCTGGGCGCGTACTTGGCGGCGATGTCGGAGAGCTCCGCCCGGAACTCGTGGATGCGCTCCCGCACCGCCTCGACGCCTTCCTTGTTGGTCCCCAGGGTCAAGGTGGAGATGTTGCGGTTCTCCTTCTTGATCCGGTCCAGCGCCTCGATGGCCATCTGCAGCATCGAGACCTGGTAGTTCTTGATGGCCTGGGAGTAGATCTCGTCGGCCGTATGGAGGTTGGACTCCTTCTGGACGTAGAGGTTCCCCTCCTTCTCGATCAGGCCCAGGTTCAGGAGCAGCTCGACGGCGTAGCGCGCCTCGGTCGGGGTCACCTGGGGGATGAGCTTCTGGCCCAGGAGCTTGAAGTCCTCGCCGAAGTCCACGAAGGTCACCAGCTCCCAGATGGGGATGATGAACCACTTGTTGAAGAGGTCGTACTGCTGGGCCGAGAGGAAGGCCTTGGGGTTGGGCTTGGAGATCTTGGCCAGCTTCTCCAGGAAGTGGTTCTTCTCCTCGAGGGTCTTGGCGTTGTTGAAGGCCACCAGGAGCTCGAAGAACTCGGCCTCGCGCCGCCCCAGCCCGATGAACTTGGAGAGCTTGACCGCGGCCGGCAGCGAGATGTCGCGCTTGCCGGAGGTCACCGCGTGCAGGAAGGAACGCGACTTGAAGCCGGCGTTGTCGGCCAGGTACTGGAAGGAGAACTTCTTGTTGCGCGCCTTCTGCTCCTCGACCCAGTCGAACAGGAACTTGTGGTAGTCCCCGTAGTCGAAGATCGAGATGGTGGTCTTGACCGCCTTGGGCTGGGCGGGGGCCATCAGAACTGCCCGGTGGAGAGCAGCACCAGGGTGCAGGCCTCGAAGGCGTCCACGCCCTTCTCCCGCAGGGAGGCCATCAGGACCGGATTCTCGGTGCCGGGGTTGAACACCACGCGGCGGAATCCGTAGGACAGGATCTGTCCGGCGGCCTCGTCGGAACCCTTGGGGCCCACGTACACCGTGAGGGTGTCGACGCCTTCGGGCAGCTCGCCCACCGTGGCCGTCACGGGCACGCCGATCGCGGGAAGGGAGGGGCTGACGCCCACGACCTGGTGCCCGGCGGCGAGCAGGCGCTCCTGGGCCTTGGCCGCGTAGCGGTCGGGCTTGGCCGACGCTCCGAGAATGGCGACTTTCACGAGAACCTCCTGTGGACCGGCGGTGCGTCTGTGCGCAGCCCGCGGTGGGGAGAATATAGTCGCCCGGGGAGGCCTGAGCCGCTGCGGTTCAGCGCAACTGGACCAGAAGGCGGCCCTCGAACCCGAAGTGGTCGAGGGCGTCGATGGAGCTGAAGGAGCGGAAGGCCCCGGCCCGCACCCGCACGCCGTAGCCGCCGTCCAGGCCCAGCGTGATCTTCTCGCGGGGATGCCAGCCCGGCACGAAGAGGTCCAGCTGGTGCGCCCCGAACAGGGAGAGATACGGGCTTCCCAGCCGCGCCTCGGAATTTGTCAGGATCTGTCCGGCCAGCCAGCCGGCTCCGCCCCCGAGGAGGCTGCCCGAACTCCCAGCCCCTGCCCCCAGGATCAGCCCCGTCAGGCCTGCGCCGATCGGGAAGACCGGCTGGATGGAGACGTAGGTGCGCCCGTCCTCGAGGCTTGCGATCGTGGAAGTCACGCCCGAGGCCAGTTCCCAGTCGTGCTCCCCGATCCCCAGCATGGCGTGCATTCCCGCCTCGCGCTGGGAGTTCCCGCTCAGGTCGAGGTTCACGGTGAGGTCGTCGGCCCCGGCGACGGCGGAAAGCACGAGCAGGAGGGCGGGCAGCAGCGTGGAAAGGGGCTTCATGGTCGGCAAAGGTATTCATGCCGGGCGCGGGCGTCCTGCCGCGTGTGAGCGCGGTCACATCGCGCGAGGGACGGCCAGCGGCCTGGATTTGTCGTTTTCTGTCCTGCGGACGGCGGTTGCCTTGGCACGGCGTACGGCGGTTCCTTCGGGGCTCCACCCCGGCAGTTTTCTGCACTGGCGTGCCGCCGTTGCTTGGGGCCCCCTGCCCCAAACCCCGGCCCAGGGCCACTGGCGGCCCTGGGAACCGCCACCAAGGGATGGCATCCCTTGGAACCCTGCATTTTCGCAGCACGTCCAACCGACGGCCACCACTTGCGGTCAGCAACCTCGCGCGTGCATGACCCTGAGCGTGCCCCACGCGATCAGGATCGCAACATGGGGCCCCATGCAGGGCACTACACACGGCCACTGCCGTGGCCATTCCGGAAAGCGAGTCGCAGCAGCACACGCAAACACAGACACAGCCCTATGCGCCATTCCATTGACAGGATTCCCCGCCCTGATCCAGCGCCTGCATCACCGCAATGCTTGCAGGAACCTCCCCAAGAGATCTGGATGATACCGGACGCCAGCCTGGAGTGAGTCCTATGAAAGCTTGAAAACCTACTTACGCCGCCCTTGCCCTCACGTCCTCAAGCACGGCACAGATCCCATCCAGGTCGGCGGGACTGAAGAGCTGCTCCGGTCCGCTTGGCGCCATGTCCGTGAAGGGCGATTCGTAAAGCCGGGACGCGTCCATGATGCCGTGTTCCGTCAGATGGTCCACGATCAAGTTCACGAACTCGGTCTGTGCTCCTGACAGCGCTTTGCCTGACTGGAACAATCCCAGCGCCTCCTTGGCGGCCCGTCGATCCAGCCCGACCAGCGAGCGCACGAAAAGCCCCAAGCCCTGGCTTTCTGCCTTGGCCTTGGCGAGGTCATTCGGAGATGCACCTGCATTTTCAGCCAGGATGCGCTCGAGTTCCTCGAGATCGGTAGCAGTCAACTGCTGGTTGTTGCGCAGCTTGTAGATGACCATGTGCTCTTCATGAGCTCGCAGGAAAAGTCGTGCTTTGGCGCGGAATTTCTCGAAACCATCGGCCTCGAATTCGGGAAGGCTTACCTCTTCGCCGACGCCCATGGTGTCTTCGAAGTCGGTGTAGACGATCTTGCGACGTCCCTTCTCGATCAGCTGCACGAGGCCACGCAGACGCTTGCGCACCCCTTCCAGCATCGGGACGGTCACGTCTTCCCACCATTCGTCCATCTGAAGGGATTGGAGCAGCTCCAATTGCTGCCGGATCGAAGGAATGCTGGATTGCGCCTCCAGCAGGTTGGCGATCTCCTTCACGCGGTCTCGAAGCCTGGCGAATCCCGGTTCGGCCCTGAGGACCGAGAGTTGGAGGTTCAGCAGCAAAAGATCAAAGCGCTTGGCTTCTTCGGCTTCTTCCTCGATGCTTGTCGGCAAGCCGGAGAGGCCTTTGTGGAGCTCTTCGCGGTCGATCTCCGTCAGTCGGTGCCAGGATTCAGGCTTCGCGAATCGTTCCACCAAGAGGCGCTTGGGGCGGACCAGGAAGTTGTCCAAGTTCATTCCCGCCACTTCTTGATTCAAGCGCGAGGCAAGGGTGTCCCTGACGCCACACATGCGAGACAGAGGGCCATCTGCGGCCATCTTTGCGGCCGGATCCTCTGCAAACAGTTCGTCCAGAGCACCCAGCAAATCAAGGCGGGTCCTGAACAATCGGCAGCTCAAGGTCAGACCTGTCGAGCCACCAGTTTCCGGAGGATTCTCCTTGAAGTATTCGAGGTTCTGGCAGTAATCGAAGATGGTGAAGAATTCTTTGTGCTTGTCCGGACCGAATACGTCCGGGCAGAGGCGCGTGCCTCGACCCACCATCTGCCAGAACTTGGTCTTCGAGCGCACAGGCTTGAAGAAGACAAGGTTCAGCACCGAGGGCACATCGATGCCGGTATCCAGCATGTCCACCGAGATCGCGATGTGCGGCTCCGCATGGGGAATCTCAAATTCATCGATCAGGCTTTGGGCATACTTCACCTCATTGGTGATGGTACGGGCAAAGCTTCCCTTGAGGTGCGGATAGTTCGCATCGAAGCGATCTTGGATGAAGTCGGCATGCGCCTGGTTCTTGGCGAAGATGATGGTCTTCCCCAAGCGATCCCCACCTGCCACCTTCTGCCCGTGAGTCATCAAGTGCTCCAGCACCTTGTCCACGGTATCCTTGTTGAAGAGCCAGTGGTTCAGGGCTGGGCTTTCCACCCGATCAGGGACGGCCCCGTCCTCGGACCAGTCCTTCTCTTCCCATTCGGCCTTCTCGGCCTCGGAAAGCTCGTCGTAGGCGATGCCTTCGCGCAGGAAACGCAACGGCACCGAGATCGACTTGGCTGGCACGAGATAACCGTCCTTGACCGCATCGCTCAGCGTGTAGGCATCGGTCGGGACCTTGTCCTCGAGATCGAAGAGGCCGTAGGTGTTGCGATCGATCTCTTCCTTCGGGGTGGCGGTGAGACCGACCAAAGGGGAATCGAAATACTTGAAGATCGCTCCGTATTTCTGGTACACGGAACGGTGCGCCTCGTCGATGACCACGAGGTCGAAGTGCCCTACGCCGAATCGCTTCTGCCCATCCTGCACCTCGTCGATGAGGTTCATCATGGTGGGATAGGTCGACAGGTAAACGCGTCCTTCAGTGGCCTTGTCGGTCACCAGGTTCACCGGTGCAGTGTCGGGCAGGAATTTCTTGAAGTTCTTGCAGGCCTGGTTCACCAACGAGATGCGATCGGCAAGGAACAGGACTCGCTTGGCCCAGTTGCAGCGCATCAGGAGGTCGGTCAGGGCAATGACAGTTCTTGTCTTTCCGCTTCCGGTGGCCATCACCAGAAGGGCCTTGCGCTCCTTGTCCTTCTCGAAGCTCTCGGCCACTCGGCGGATGGCGCGTTCCTGGTAATAGCGATCGACCAGAGTCTTCGTGATCTCGGCCTGTGCCAAGGCACGACGGCTTTGACGGCGCTGGACGATGAGCTCAAGCTCCCCCTTCTTGTAGAAGCCTTGAACGCTCCTGGGGGGATAGCTCGTGTCGTCCCAGATCCAATGGTCCTGGCCATTGGTGTAGAAGATCACCGGGCGCTGGCCGAACTGTTTCTCCAGGCAATCCGCATAGAGCTTTGCCTGCTGCATTCCTGCACGCGGGTCCTTGCGGGCGCGCTTGGCCTCGATCAGAGCAAGCGGCTTCCCGTCGTTCCCCCACAGCACGTAGTCGACGTACCCGAGGCCCTTGGCGTTGGGCATGCCGGCGACTTCGTATTCGCGGTCCCGCGCCTGGTCGAGAGGCCATCCCGCCTCGCGAAGGAGCATGTCGATCCAGAGATCGCGGGTGGTTTCCTCGGAGTAGTCGTGATCATCGGGAATCGCGACCGCCGCGGCTTTGGCGGCAGCGATCTCGGCACGGACCTGAGCCAGTTCTTCATCAAGAGCGGCCTTCTCCGATCTCGTCTTGGCAAGCTCCTGATCCTTCGCCTGAAGCTCGTTTTCCAGTCCCTGGATCTGAGCCAAGGTCTGGGTCGGGACGGTGCTTCTCGGCAGCAAGCTGGGCTCGAAGGCCATGGCTGCATTCGGGCGATCGCCACGAGCATAGGTTCTTCCGAACCAGAACAGGACATGGAACAGCTCCCGGATCGAGGCGAGACTGTCGCCGGGAGTGATGGGGGTGCTGCTGTGAACAGCCGAGTTACCGAGCTTCACCACGAGCTTGGCCTTCAGGAAGACGGCCTCTCCTGCAGTCTGCTTGAAGGTCGGTTCGTGCAGCATCGCCGAGATGTTGTCCTGGTAGGGCATCTTCAGCGAGGTATCGTGTCGGAACGCCCAATGCACGGCCTGTTCCAGGGCACGGCGTGCGTAGAAGCAGGCCGTGCGCGGGTCCGAGAGCGCAGCGGATTCCGCCTTGGCGGCCGCCTCGTGTACTGAGGACCATTCCTGTCGGAGAAAGCTGAAGTGGCTCATGGACACCTTTGCAGGGGACGATGCTCGTCGTCACGGGTTGTCTGGGGAATCTAGCTCCCGGAGGTGCGGGAACTTCCCGCTTTGGGAAAGAGCTCCGCCAAGCGGGTTTCAAGGACAACAAGCCCTTCAGGATTTCCTCGCAACTCATCCCCGAGTGCCGGCAACTCGATGCCCGGTTCCAGGAGGTGTTGAAGCAAGGCCGGCGTGGATGACCAAGGACCATCCATGGGATTGCCGCGAGCTTCCAACCGGAAGGCACGCCTTGCCGCTTCGGGAAGGAGACCGGCAGTCCTGGCGAACACCCCTTTCGTTCCCTTGTCGTATCCGGTCAAATTCTGTCGTACCTGGTCGAAGGCATCATGGCGATGGACTGGATTCTGGACATCCTTCCAATGCAGCAGCAGCCAAAGCTCGAAGCAGGAGTTGGACGGGACGGCAAAGACCCTGACGGACTTCTTCTCGTCGTTCTTCATGCCCTGCTCATCGAGTTGACGCGCCAAGGCCAGAGCTTCGTGATAGGTCCTATGATCATCCCGGTCGAAGACAGCAACCAGGACATCCGCAGCCTTCCTGCGCAGATCTCCCTTGCCTTCGAGGAAGACATCCCTAGCGGCCTCCACGATCTGGCGCGGTTGGGTGACGCCCTCGTGAAGGATGTGCAGATTCGCGGTAGGCAGCCGCAAGGCCGTGCGCAACTCCTCCAGGTAGTGGGGCTCGGTCTTCTCGCCTTCACAGACGATCAGGAAGCGACGCCCAGGGACCTTTCGCCCCTCCTTGCGCTCGAGCTTGGCGCGTTGCCGGTCGCGGGGATGGCTGTCCCTTCCCATCAGCGTTCCATCTTCGTGGGAAAGACGGGAACGGCCCCGAAGCGGCCATCCAGGTAGGCCTTCTCCAGCATCAGGTCCTTGCGTACCTGGAAGTCCGAAAGCGGAACAAGGCGGGTCGCCTGACCGAGGTCCTTCTCGACGAGGTGGATCTGGTCGCGACGGAAAATGTCCTGGTCGAAAAGCAAGGTGCTGTGGGTCGTGAAGACAAGCTGGGCCCCTCGCGTATTGATGGCGGGGTCGTGGAAAAGTTCCAACAGACGCCGCACCAACAACGGGTGCAAGCTGCTCTCGATCTCGTCTACGATCAAGAGCCGCCCCTTCTCCAAAATATCCAGGACCGGCCCCGTGAGCGCAAAGAGACGCTGGGTGCCGAGCGACTCGTCCTGCAGTTCGAAAACGGCCTCGCCTTGGCCTGTCACATGTTGGAATCGGGCACGCTTGTGGACGAACTCCTCCATCGTGGTCTCTGCCTTGCCCGTTGTGATATCGAACTTGAACTGCGGCCCCTTGTTCCGCGATGTCTCGACCAAGATCTCGGACACAGGGATGTCGCTAGCTCGCAGGAAATCGAGCACTTGCTGACAGAACGCCGGCTCCTCCAAGCGGGAGATCGTGTAGTCCGCAGTCATGGGCATCGGATTGAAGAAGACGGGCTTATTCGCAATCCAATCGAACAGGGGATGGAGCATCTCGCTGTTGAACTGGACCGCTGTGGAAAGGAAGAGCGCATTGGGGCGCGTGGACTCCTGCCACACCTTCTTTGCGCCGGTCAGCTTCTCGCTGAACTGGTAGCCGTCCTTGCCGAGGGCGGGGTCGTAGCGCCGCTCGAACCAGGTCTGCCCAGGACCGCGCTGCGAGCGGTAGACGATCAGCCACTCCTCGTGGATCCTCTGGCGATCCAGCCGGAAGCCGTACTGGTAGCGCACCTTGTCGATCAGGACCGTGATCTCGAACTCGGCAACAGAGCTCTGCGGATTTTCTTGCAAAGCGAAAGGAACCAGGTTGGTCCCTGAATCCGGCGACAAGGAGAAGCTCTGCTTCACCAAGAAGTGGAAGTATTCAAAAGCCCGCAACAGGTTGGTCTTGCCGGAACCATTGGCCCCATAGAGCCCCATGGTGCGGAGGACGCAAGGGACTGCGGTATTCCCAGTCTCGATGACATGGGTGTCTTGGTAAGTCTTGTCCTTGGTCGCGACCAGACTCAGCGTCTGGCGCTCAAGGATGGAACGGAAGTTCTGAACGCTGAACTCGATGAGCATGCAGGAGAAATTATGATGTTTTGGCATATTCCGTGAAATATTCACAAAAATAGCGCAAATATCTGACTCATCCCGGTATCTTCACGCAGCCATCGAGCTTGCGGTGCAGAAGTGAGAGCATCGAGAAGATGTCGGCCGCATCGTCTTCGCCGTCCCAGAACAGCCGTGGCGTGTGGGCCAACGGATTACGGATGGCACCGAAGCAGCCTTTGAGCAGGGTTGCAAAGCCCGTCTGTTCTGATCGTTCGGACTCGGTGACAAGCCGATTGATGGCCAAGATGGGTTGCTGCCCGCAGAAGGCCTTATCCACCAAAGCAGCCCCGTCCAGCTGAACACCGGAAAGGTCGCGGATGCGTTGGGCCAGTCCCTTGTTGGCTTCAAAGAGGGCATGGAAGTAGTTGTCGGCCAGCAGCTCGGCACTGCAGTACTTGAGGACATCTGCGTGGATGGCTCGACCCTTGAACTTGGTTTGTAGGGTCTTGACGCGGGCTTCCGCCTCGGGAATGGTGCGAGCCGCATCGATCGGACGGAACTGGCCGTCCTCGCCGAATTTAAGGCCGGCAAATGCCAGAACCAGGTTCAATTCCTGGCGACGACACTCGTACACCTCGGATTTGCCGATGAACCGTGCCGGGGCCATGAAGGCCTGGACAAAACTGACGACGCGGTTGGCGCATCGATCCTGACTTTGGGCATCCTCGAACACGGAGAGGAGCCGACGCCATTTGGTGGACTCGCCCGAACAATCGTGCATCGAGACCCTTTGGAAGGTCTGCGAGATTTCGGAACCGGAGCCACATTCCCCCAACGCCTTGGCGAGTGCCTCAAGGACATCTCCAGAAAACGATGGGAAGGCGGCCATGGTCAGAGCTCTCCCCGGAACGCCCGGTGCTGGAGCGAAGCAAAGAGGGTGTCGAGCTTTGCAAGCGAAGTGAGGTGAATCGCCTTAAGGGATTCGATAACTTCAATCCGTTGTGCGAAGGCTCGCTGTGAAGACAATGTTGGTGCTGGGAATTTCGTTTGACTCAGTGTGCCTACATTTAAATGCTGCTGAGCTGCGCCGTTAGTTCCATCTGCGCTGGTCTTAATCCCATACTCAGAATTCATTAAGTGCGAAAAATACACACTATTAAGCTTGTCGTGGTCTGGTCGTACAATGATCAGGTCAATGCAATTTATGCCATCAAGTTCTTCTGGAACTACAGCAGCAACGCCAGGTGCTCCAGTCCTTACTACCACCACATCGCCAGATTTCAATATTGACTTCGACAGTGTCGTTTTGTGCGCATGCGGATTAAATCTGACGATATTTTGAAGATTAATTCCTCCGAACTTAACATTCAAGGATCGCAAGGCGATAACGCCATCGTCCGCATAATGACTAGCTGGCTTTATCACAACTCCAACCTGAACTGCTCTAGTCAAATCACTGAGAAATTCAATCGGCCACCCCTTCGGATTCGTCGCAGGATCCCCGAACATTTCCATGAAGATGGACTGAGCCAGCATATCCAGTTTAGCCAAGGCGGCACGGCGTTTGGCGCGGAGGGCTTCGGCATTGTCGAGGATCGCCGCGATTCGACGCTGCTCGGGAAGGGGGGGGAGGGGGATGGAAAGCGAATCAACCATGCCTTTGGTGACATGTTTCAATCCAACTCCGCCATGAGCTTGGGATATAAGGTCATTGACCCTCATATTAAGCGAGAATCGCGCCCATGCCTTCAATATTCGTTTATCATCAAGATCAACTCGAAAAATGTGCTGATTTAGTACGGCGCGATCGCCATTCCAAATATGAGCACCAAAAGATGTTCCGGGCGTTCCAGACCAAGCGAACAATAAGTCGCCTTTATTTACAAGGACTTGATTTTCGATATCGCCTGACCAATAATTATGCTTGCTTACTGCATTATTCAGATTTTGAATCCGAATTATCGGCAAGCCTACAGTATCCCAGTCGTCTTGATTGTAAGCCTTTCCGTTGATCAGCTTTGCGATATCACGAATATTGACTGTCGGAATTTTCACTTCAGCAACCCCTCAAGCTCCTTCATTCCTTCCCGGATCTCGTCCTCCAATTGGGCCAGTTCTGCGAGCAAGGTTTGCGGGGGAATGTGCTCCACGGTTTCGTGGATGACTTCCTTGTAGCGGTTGATGGAAAGGTCGTAGCCCTGGCCCACGATCTCGCCCTTGGGCACACAGAAGCTCTGGGCGGTGCGGGGGTTGGCCCACTCGGTCTTTTCGCGGTAGCCCCAATGCTCCAGCACATCGGGGAGATTGTTCTTCCCAAGCTCCTCAGTGGTGAGCAGACGAGCTGGCGTCACGCCTAGCTTCTCTTCTTCCAACAGCGGTGAGCGCTTGTCGTCCAAGCTCCAGCCATCGGCCTTCATGTCGTAGAACCAGACTTTGTCGGTGCCACCGGAGTTGGTCTTGGTGAACAGGAGAATAGCCGTCGAGACGCCCGCATAGGGCTTGAAGACACCACTCGGAAGCGAGATCACGCCGTCGAGCTTGTGGTCCTCCACGATCATGCGGCGCAGCTCCTTGTGGGCCTTGCTAGCACCGAAGAGCACGCCGTCGGGCACGATCACCGCAGCGCGGCCACCGGGCTTGAGCAGGCGCAGGAACAGGGCCAGGAACAGAAGCTCGGTCTTCTTGGTCTTCACGATGGAGAGCAGGTCCTTGGCGCAGCTCTCGTAGTCCAGGCTCCCCGCGAACGGAGGATTCGCGAGGATCAGCGTGTAGGCTTCCTCGTCGCCCGAATGGTCCTGCGCCAGCGAATCGCGGTAGACGATGTCGGGGTTCTCCACGCCGTGTAGGAGCATGTTCATGCTTCCGATGCGCAGCATGGTCTTGTCGAAGTCGTAGCCGTGGAACATCCGCGTGTGGAAGTGCTCCCGCTGCTTGGCATCATGAAGCAGGCTCGGATGGGCCTTGCGAAGGTGTTCGCCGGCTGCCACTAGGAAGCCCGAGGATCCGCAAGCGGGATCGCAGATGATGTCCTGGGGGTTCGGATTGGTCAGTGCCACCATCAGCTGTATGATGTGGCGCGGAGTGCGGAACTGCCCGTTCTGGCCAGCCGTGGCGAGCTTGCTGAGCATGTACTCGTAGAGGTCGCCCTTGGTGTCGCGGTCGTCCATCGGCACCAACTCCAGGAGGTCCACGACCTTGCCCAGGAGGTTCGCGGTGGGGATGGCAAAGCGCGCCCCTTCCATGTGCTTGGCATAGGTGGATCCGTCACCACCCAGCGTGCGCAGGTATGGGAAGACATGCTCCGACACGACATCGAACATCTCGCCCGGCTCGAAGTTCTTGAAGTGCGACCAGCGCAGGTCGTTGTAGTCGCGGCCCTTGGGATCCACGCCTTCCGGGAAGATGCGCCTTTCCATGGGCTTCTTGAGGCGGGCCGCCTTGTTCTCCTCCAAGGTATGGAGCTCATCGAGCCGACGCAGAAAGAGCAGGTAGGTGATCTGCTCCAGAACTTCGAGGGGGTTGGAGATGCCTCCCGACCAGAAGGCGTTCCAGATGGTATCGACCTGACTCTTGATGGCACCAGTGATCATGAATTCCTCGAAAGGGGCAAAAGGGCAAAGGTACCTCAACGCCGAAGGGAGACCGCTTCCGGCCTCCCTTTGGTTGCGCTTAGTTGGGAAGGTATTGGCTCAGCCAGGTGTTCACAGTCTGATCCCCTTGGCCATCGCACGGCTTCTTGAGAGTGATGACATACAGTTGGTCGTTCCGATCAATGAATGGTTTCAGCTGATTGTAGACGCCTTGTGCAGTCAGGTTGGAAGTGATGGCATAGGAAGACTCTGAAAGTCTCGCCCAGGCATTGCCTTTGATGGTCTTGAGCAGATCTGCGTAATCGGCTCCGGGCTTTTTGAGATCGTAGGTGATCAGGTATGCGGGCATGGGTTAATCCTCGTGTTTGATGGTGTGTTCTCGAAGGTTCTACGGGAGTTGGAGGCGCAAGAGGGGCTATCCCTTCACGCAAAGCACTTGGCGCAGGGTGTGGACGACCTCGACGAGATCGCTCTGGGCTGCCATGACGGCGTCGATGTCCTTGTAGGCGCGAGGCGTTTCGTCGATCACCTCGGCATCCTTGCGGCACTCGATCCCTGCGGTGTCCTGGAGATGATCCTCCAGGGTGAAGCGACGACGCGCCTCGGTACGGCTCATGGCTCGGCCGGCTCCGTGGGAGCAGGAGCAGAAGCTCTCTGCATGCCCCTTTCCGCGCACCAGGAAGGACTTGGCACCCATGGATCCAGGAATGATGCCCATCTCCCCTTCACCGACCCGTACCGCCCCCTTGCGAGTCACCCAGACATCGCGTCCGTAGTGGTGCTCCCGCGAGACGTAGTTGTGGTGGCAGTTGATGGCTTCCAGGTCGCTGCGAAACGCAGGGATTCCCGGGACCGAGGCCAACGCTCCAAGAGCAGCTTGCATCATCAGCTCCCGATTGGTCATGGCGTACTTCTGTGCCCACTTGACTCCCTTTAGGTAGTCGCCGAAGAACTGGGAACCCGCCGGCAGATAGGCAAGATCGGCATCGGGAAGTCGGATGTGCCAACGCTCCATCTCGCGCTTGGCCTTCTCGATGAAGATCGTACCGATCCTGTTTCCCACGCCACGGGAACCCGAATGCAGCATGACCCAGACAGATCCTGTCAAATCAAGGCAGACTTCCAGGAAGTGGTTCCCGGTGCCGAGGGTACCCAGCTGCGAGAGCGAGTTGGAATCCCCGATCTTCGGGGTCTTGGCCTTGATCTCCTCGAACTCGGCATGAAGCCCGGCCCAAGCCTCCAAGACCGACTGCGGCGGATTCTTCCAGGCGCCACGGTCGTTCCGGCCTCCGTTATCCGTGCGACCATGCGGCACAGCCTTCTCGATGGCGGCCCGCACCGGAGCCAAATTGTCGGGCAGATCTTCGGCCCGAAGCGAGGTACGAACGGCCATCATGCCACAGCCGATGTCCACGCCCACGGCGGCGGGGATGATGACATCCACAGTGGGGATGACCGAGCCTATTGTGGCCCCGCGTCCGGCATGGACGTCGGGCATGATGGCGACCCACTTGTGGATGAAGGACAGGCTTGCCATTTTCTCGACCTGGCGGCGGGCCTCCTCCTCGAAGAGGACCCCTCGGGTCCAGGCCTTCACGAGCCCACCGGAGGCGGGCTGATAGATTTCGGGTTGGGTAGTCATGGGATGTTCCTTGGAAAGGAGGGGATCCCGCAACGGCGACAAGGAAATGTCAGGTCGACTGCTTGCGCAGGCATTTGTTCTACCAGCTGAACTACGCGATGGAGACCATCGTGCCGGGGTTCGAACCCGGGACCGGGTGTAGACCTGACAGGCATTCGCCGTTGCGGAAATGGGTGATCCGTGAACAAGGGTTGGATGGGAGCGGGTTTCGAATCCGCAGCTCGATCACCTTGCGGGCTCTCGAGTTTCGTGACATGGATTCCCATCCGGCATTTCACGGACGACTTGGACAGATTCTGTTCATGCGGCAGTCATGAGCCGCGTTCCTTCGATCTCGATGCTTCGTTCCCAGTGGTCGCCCTGCATGCGCCCCGCTGCAAACTCCCCGAGCAGATCGAAGACCTGGTCCGAGAAGCCACCGATGTTGAGGATGTCCTCCCGGCTTGTGGTCTGGGAGGTCTTGTTGGGCGTAAGATCGATGCAGGCAAGTCGAGCTTGAGGGTTGCGCTTGCGGAAGAGTTCCCATTCCTGCATGGTGGCCGTTCCAACCCCACGCTTCGGATCCATCCAGGACTCGTTGTCCGAGACGAAGATCACCAGGTCGGCTCGGGCCGATTCCCTGTTAAGGGCTCGCAATGGCGCCGAGCAGTCTGTGCCGCCAAAGGGAATCGAAGCCAATCGTTGGGCATTCGTCGCGATGCTGTCTCGCGGGTTCAGTACCAGGTCAACGACGTCCTCCTTGAAGGGGATTACCCGTGCCGACGGATTCCGACGCAGTACCGCGGCGGCAATCAAAGCGGATACATCCAAGCAACGCACTGCCGAAGAGGCGCGGCCACGCTTGCCTGTCACGGAGCAGTGCATCGATCCGGATGCATCGGGGCAGACCACGACCCGTCCCTCGAAAGACGGGACGTTCTGCACGGAGATCTCCAGCGCATCCTGCAAGGCATCCTGCAATGCAAGAGGCAGATCGCATCCTGCAGACAACCAGGCGATAAGCAACTGGTACGGGAAGACGCGGGCCTTGGCGATCAGGTCCGGATCTCTCAAACGAGCCGCAACCAACTCGACCATGACTTGATCCTCGAAAACGCCGTGGCGCTGAAGGGTGGCCAGGTTCATGCGTGTCCATTGCCAACCGGCTCGGCGGGCGATGCTGGCCCAAGCTGAAGTCGGAAGCTCGCGATCTGTCAGGAGATCGAAGGCCGTCTCGGGGAGCTCCCCTGAAGCGCCCTCGCGCCAATCCAAGAGGGATTGCACGCAGCCTGGCAGATGTTCGGATCGATACGCCTTGCCCAGGAGCCATCCATAGAATGCCTCACGCTCGGGACTTGTAGGCTTGGGGTGGACCATCTTCACGATGTCCGCAAGCGAAGGCTGGTTTCCCACCGAGGCATTGAGCAATTGGCCAAGGCTTCGGTTCTCGAGCCACTGCCGCACCCAGCGACGCGGAGCCGAGCCGAAGGACTTGCGACCGGTTGCTCCAGAGCGCAGGATCTGCACGAAGGTGCGCAGCATGCGTGGGTTGTCGATCACCTGAGGGAAGAGCCTCTCGGCCAAGGCCGTGTCTCGCACAGCAAGACACGCGACCAGAAGTGCAGGAACATCCTTCATGTGTCCCTTCTTGCGGGCCACCAGAGCAAGATGAGCCAACCATTGCGGATCGACTTCCTGCGAGAGCTTCAGGACACTTTTGAGCTGATCTTGAGCTTGGGCATAGAAGGTCCCGTTCATGCAACCGGTCATGGCGATCTGTGCCAACTGGGCCTTCGGAGACAATCCATAGGCAGGAGCACCAGTTGCGTTCATGGTGTTCGCCTGAGGAATGAGGCGACCGACAAAGGACTTGAAGAGATCGAGGTTGGGCATTGGTTGGCTCCTTTCTGTCCACTACTTATGCCAAACCCGTGCCAACTGCATTTTGCCATGGAGTCAAGCGTCTAAAGATCGCTTCGTGAAATTTCGATGATATTGATTAGATAGTTCCTATCCTGTAGGATATGAATGCAGCGAGCGCACCACGGCAGAAGGTCGGCATCGGCATCCTGGGAAATATCCTGGACAGCGGCAAGAAGCGTTGGCGTCCCACGGTGGACATCGTGCGCCACGAGGCCCCCAGGTTGGATCGCTTCCATCTCCTGCACCTGAACCCGCACATCGAGATGGCTCGCAAGGTCGCACAGGACATGCGTGAAATCCTTCCTTCGCTTGAGGTGGAGCTTGTGGAGCTTCCCATCCACAACGCCTGGGACTTCGAGGCGGTGTACGCAACGCTTCTGGACGTTTCGCGTAAGCTTGCCCTGGACCCAAGCCACCACGAAGTCTATGTCCACCTCACCACGGGAAGCCATGTCCAGCAGATCTGCCTGTTCCTCCTTACGGAGGCTCGTTTTTTTCCTGGTCGCATCCTTCAGACCAATCCGCCGCGAGGCGAGGACAAGTCGGCTCGAGGACGCCTCTCCGTCATCGACCTGGATCTTTCCCGATACGACAGCATCGCCGAGCGCTTCAAGGCAGACACCCGAGAGCGCACGGACTTCCTCAAGGACGGCATCGGCACTCGCGACAAGACCTTCAATGCCCTGATCGAGAAGATCGAGATCGTCGCGCTTCGATCCAGGGATCCGATCCTCCTGGGCGGCCCCACCGGGTCCGGCAAATCAAAGCTTGCTAGGCGCATCCATGAGATGCGGCGCATGCGCTCCCTGGTCCAGGGAGAATTCGTGGCAGTGAACTGTGCGACCCTTGCGGGCGAAGGCGCCATGTCTGCGCTTTTCGGGCACGTGAAAGGAGCCTTTACCGGCGCACAAAGCGATCGGGTTGGCTATCTGCGAGCCGCAGACAAGGGCGTGCTCTTCCTGGACGAGATCGGCGAGCTGGGCCTCGAGGAGCAGGCCATGCTGCTGACGGCCCTTGAGGAAAAGCGTTTTCGGCCCGTGGGATCGGATCGAGAGGTTGCAAGCGACTTCCAACTGCTGGCAGGCTCCCACAAAGACTTGTCATTGGAAGTTGCTGCAGGGCGATTCCGCGAGGATCTCCTGGCTCGCATCCGCCTTTGGCATTTCATCCTCCCCGGCTTGGCCCAGCGCCCTCTTGACCTCGAGCCAAACCTCGACTTCGAACTGGAACGCCTCCGTCATCAAGAGAGTCGCCAGATCTCCATGACCCGTGAGGCCAGGGAGGCATTCCTAGAATGGGGAACCTCCTCCAAAGCCGCATGGCGAGGGAACTTCCGCGACCTTTCCGCTGCGGTCACCCGGATGTCCTTGCTTTCCGATGGCCGTATCGGGCTGTCCGACGTGAGGAACGAAGTGCAGCGTCTGGAACAGGATTGGGGAAATACCTCACTAGCGCCTAGACCTATGCTTCCCGCCATCGTCGGCGAACTGGATCTCTTCGACCAAGCGCAGCTCTCGTCGGTTCTTGAGGTCTGCAGGCAAAGCGCCAGTCTCGCCGAGGCGGGGCGCACGCTCTTTGCCGTCTCCAGGCGTACCAAAGAGACACCCAACGACTCCGATCGACTGAGGAAGTACCTGGCTCGGTTTGGGTTGGATTGGAGGACGGTGATGTTTCAAGAAGCATGCAATCAGTGAGGATCAACAGCGATAACTACCTATAAAACAACAGCCTCTTGCATGATCATATGCAGGAGGCTGTAAGTACTCTTAAAGATCCACATAAATGCAATTTCTCTACGAATTAATTCCTTGCTGGCTTATGCACCACCGAGCACCAGCCTTTATCTCTAACGAAATCAATTAATCACGAACGCATCTGACTGAAAATCCTTTATCCTTTGTGTCTTCATATTTGTTAGCATATTTGTTTGAAGAAGATAGATAAACATCGCTTGCATATTTTTTGCCAGTCTCGGAAGAAGACCACCACATAGCCATATATCCGGCATTTGAAAATGCACCACCTGGCCATCTTCCACCACCTGGCATTGCGCGGAAACCATATGCATCGTGCCTCATTGCGCTATCCTCTGTTGGCCAGCCACTAGCACTCATAAGTTTCCTGCCAGCAGTATTATCGAGCGCTACAGTATTGGGGTCGATATATCGTAAGAGGCGCACCCAATCAGAATCTGTAGCAACATGCCATCCAGTGGGACACAACCCTTGTCGCACTTCATTCCCTTTTGCGGTCAAACAGAGACTGGTATCACAGCTATCTGGGAGATTTTGAATCTCCGCCCACGAATACAAACGTCCATAATTTTTGCCTTTAGTAAGTATTTCATCAACAGAAATATTGGCATCTATTTGACCTGACCCCTTGTACCACCACGAATCGTTTGATTGGAAATTCAGATTTTCCGCCATCCAAAGTGTTCCGTTGATTGCGATTGTACGATAGATTTGATTATCGCGAACATCAGCGAAATAACCATAAATCAATGATGAATTCCATGTAGTATCAAATATCCGCTGTATTCCACTCAAATTAAAGTCAGATATCGTGTCGCGTAGAAACACTTTGCCATTATAGCTATACTCTAAAGTGTCATGACTTGAGGACAGCGTGCCGAGTATCGCTGTTCCTGATATCGTCCAGCTACCTGTTGAATCGGTAGTTGCAAAGGAGCCTTGTTGGTTTAAGCGAACTTTTACATTCGCCAAGGTTTTGTTGTCAATAGTTCTGACCGTACCAGATATCGAAAATTTTGACTCCGAAGATTTCTGTACTTCGCTGGGGCTTTCAGAGCACCCTACAAAGCCTAATGATAAAGCTCCCAAGAGTAGGCATTTAATAGGACTCATTTTTTCCTTCTTTCTATGGATGCTGTGATGAAACGACCCTCCTGTTCACCGGGCCGAAGCGCCGGTGTAACAACGGGGAGGTCCCCCAGTCTCAGGCAAGATAACGCATTCATGCAAGTTTGATGGGGCGAGAGACAGGAGTCGAGATGCGCAAGCCACATCCGCGTAGAGACGAGATCCTAGGCCGTTTGAGCAAGCCAGGAGCACCCTCGGTGGGAGCACTTTCGCAAGAGGTTGGGATCTCCAAGATAACGTTCTATGGTTGGCTACAAGGTGCCCGCAATCGACTGGCGCATCATCACCGATGTGACCGGCATCGCACCCGAGGATCTGCAAGAGGCCTGAACGACGGCCTTCGGCGTGGATCCGGCCGAGCTGTTGCGCGACTTCTCCAACTGGAAGGCTCGCGAGGGCGCCCCTTCGCTCCAGGACCTCACCGACGAGGAACGCCGCCTGCTCGCGGCTTGGCACCGCATCCCCGACAAAGTGCAGCGCCACAACGTCCTGGACCTCGTGGAACGGATGCACAAGTAGCCCGACCGATCCCTTGAGGGGCCAAGCACCTTGATCCCTGGCTCTCGGGACTTGATCCCCAACCCTCGGGAGTTAATCCCCAACCCTCGGGACTTGATCCCCGACCCTCGGGAGTTAATCCCCAACCCTCGGGACTTGATCCCCGACCCTCGGGAGTTAATCCCCAACCCTCGGGACTTGATCCCCGACCCTCGGGAGTTAATCCCCGACCCTCGGGAGTTAATCCCCAACCCTCGGGACTTGATCCCCGACCCTCGGGAGTTAATCCCCAACCCTCGGGACTTGATCCCCGACCCTCGGGACTTGATCCCCGACCCTCGGGAGTTAATCCCCAACCTTGTAGTTTTTTGCACTGGCGTGCCGCCGTTGCTTGGGGCCTCCTGCCCCAAACCCCGGCCTAGGGCCTCCGGTGGCCCTAGGAACCTCCGCCAGGGCGTTCCGCCGCCCTGGACCCCACGGATTTCCGCAGCACGTCAAACCGACGGCCACCACTTGCGGTCAGCAGCCTTGCAACAGAACCGGACGCAGCCGTGCCCCACGCGATCAGGATCGCAACATGGGGCCCCACCAACGGGGAATGCCAGGATCTCGGGCTGAAGCCCTCGTCTCGCAACGGACAACTCCTCGTCCGGTTGTCCGTTGCTCTGCGGCTTGACGAGGCGAGGCGTCGGGGACGAGTGCCCTTTGCCGCAATGCGGCAAAGCCCGGACTCTCCACCCAGGCAAGCGCCTACGGTAAGATCGAGAAGGCAAGCGCCCTGACTTCGCCGCCAAGCGACCCACGGAGTGTCTCTATTGGGGATCCAAGGGGTGAATACCCCTGGCCGCGGTTTCCAAAGGGGCGCGGACAGCCCCTTTGGCCCGGGTCTGGGCCGGGAGGGCCCAGAGCAACCGCCGCACGCAGGGCAAATACCACCCAGGGCGGAGCCCAAGAGCAACGCACACGCAGGGAAGAAATCAAAAGCCGGCTGCAGGGCAAAAGGAGATCCCCCGCGCCAGGGATGCCGCCCGCAGGGCCAAGACCCCGCACAGCGGAGGCTTGGCAGGCAGCCCGGCCCCGCGCCGCGGGGAGGCGCCCAAATGGATATTTGACAGATCCTGTCAGTAGGCGAAGGAGAGGCCCGCCGACCAGAGGGGCCACCAGCCGTCGGCGCCCGCGACGTGCTCCCGGTTCTCGAGACGGGAAAGGCCCAGGCTCCCCGAGACGCGCAGGCGCTCGTCCAGGCGCAGCCAGCCCGAGAGGAGCGCCGAGAGCTCCGTCTCCACGATACCCGAGAGGGGCCAGGTGCGGTCCTGGTAATCGGTAACCGGATGCTCCAGGTCCGCATCGCCCTGCTGCAGCCAGGCAAGCGACAGGCCGGCACCCCAGAGCCCGTCCACGTCCTTCCAGTCGATCCGGGTCCAGAGGTCCACCGCGTCGGGCCCTCGGAAGTATCCCAGCGGGTCGTCCACCTGGAAGTTGTCGGCATACCCGGGATCGGCCTGGTCGCGCGCGTTGGAGTGGTAAACACGTCGCGAGGTCATCTTCAGAAGCGGCAGCAGGTGGTTGTCGTAGGTGGGCGTGGTACCGCACAGTTCCTGGTGCGCCGAGAGGATCCCCTTGGGGAGGAACCAGCTCTTGCCCCAGCCCAAGGCGGCCGCCGCCTGGGTGGGCGGGTCGTAGTTGTCCTCGCCCTCCACCGGACTGGCAACCAACTGGGTCGCCACCTGCAGCCAGAGAAGGCCCGTCGCCCCGTCGGAGAGCTTTCCCTGGAAGGAGAAGAAGCTGCGCGAGTAGCCGTCCCCGTAGTTGTCGTGCCAGAGCACGAACGGCGAGAGGTCGCGGAAGGAGGGCTCCTTGCCGCCCACCAGCGTCTGCTCGACCACCCCCAGCTCCACCGGCCCGAGCTTCCACTCCAGGGCGTGAGCGAAGAGGGTCTTCACCGGATCGTCGTAGACGCGGCCGTACTGGTCGCTCAGGGTGCGGTGGGACTGCTGCCAGGCCTCGGAGCCCGTCGGAACGGAGTCGCCCACGGGCGTGCCGTTGAGCCAGGGGTTCAGGCTCGAGCCCAGGAAGGTGTAGCGAAGGCGCCCCAGCGGGAGTTCCCAGAGCACGCCGTCATGCACGGGTGCCCCGCCTAGGATGACCCCGTGCGGCACTCCTCCGAAGCTCCAGGGGAAGCGTCCGACGCGGAAGGACCCGGCCCGCGTGCCCACCGAGAGCCAGCCCTCGTGCGGCACGTTGATGTCCACCTCCCCTGTGCCGGCCACCCAGCTGCCGTGCAGTTCGTCGCGGCGGAAGGCCTCCAGGTCGCGCTTGAGGTCGAGCTCCAGGTGCAGGAGGACCTCCCCGCGCTGCGCCTCCCAGCCCAAGTGGAGAAGCGGCGGCAGGGAATCCCAGGCATGGGCGGTGCGCAGGGAGATCCGCTCGGCGCGCCAGTTGCCGCCGAAGTCGTCCACCACCGCGTTGGGCGCGTCAGGGAGGTCGCCGGAGGCCGCGAGGTTCCCTTGAGCCTCGAGCCGGGTGCTCCAACCGTCCAGGAGCTGGGCGCACGGGGAAAGGACAAGAAGTCCCAGGACAGATCCTGTCACGGCCCGGAGAGGAAGACGCATGGTGTGGAATGTAGTGCAGCGCCTGCACCTTCCGATGCCCGGGGACGGAGGACACGGCGCGAAACTACCTTGCTTCCCGCACTACTCTGGGAGACTTCTGATGAACAAGGATGCCGTCGAAAACGTTCTGGAAAGCCGCTACGCCTCGGCCGAGATGAGCCGCATCTTCTCGCCGGGCTTCAAGTTCGGCACCTGGCGCCAATTGTGGATCTGGCTGGCCGAGAGCGAGGCCGAGCTTGGCCTGCCCATCTCCGACGAGCAGATCGACGAGCTGCGCCGCACCAAGGACAACCTGGACCTCGAATGCGCCGCCGCCTACGAGAAGAAGCTGCGCCACGACGTGATGGCCCATGTGCACGCCTGGGGCGACATCGCTCCCAACGCCCGCGGCATCATCCACCTGGGCGCCACCAGCCAGTACGTGGGCTGCAACACCGACCTCATCCAGATGCGCGAAGCCCTCAAGCTCCTCAAGGTGCGCCTGGTCCAGGCCATCAGTCATTTGACGGAATTTGCCCGCACCTGGAAGAGCCAGCCCACCCTGGGCTTCACCCACTTCCAGTCGGCCCAGCCCACCACGGTGGGCAAGCGCGCCGCCTCCTGGATCCAGGACCTGGTGATGGACTACCACGAGGTCGTGCGCCTGATCGACTGGCTGCCGTTCCGCGGCGTGAAGGGCACCACCGGCACCCAGGCCTCCTTCATGGAACTGTTCGACGGCGACCACGAGCGCATCGACCGCCTGGACCGCATGGTCGCCGACAAGGCCGGGTTCCCCAAGCTCCTGACCATTGCGGGCCAGACCTACACCCGCCGCATCGACAGCCAGATCATCCACGTGCTGGGCACGCTCTCCACGAGCCTCTCCAAGTTCGCCAACGATGTGCGCCTGCTGCAGCATCTCAAGGAAGTGGAAGAGCCCTTCGAGAAGAACCAGATCGGTTCTTCCGCAATGGCCTACAAGCGCAACCCCATGCGCTCCGAGCGCCTGAACGCCCTGTGCCGCATCATCGCCGCCCAGCAGCAGGTGATCGACCAGACCGCCAGCACCCAGTGGTTCGAGCGCACCCTGGACGACTCCGCCGCCCGCCGCATCGCGATCTCCACCGCCTTCCTCGCGGCCGACGCGTCGCTTGTGCTTGCTTCCAACATCGGCAACGGCCTGGTGGTCTACCCCAAGATGATCGAAGCGCGCCTCCTGGGCGAGCTTCCTTTCATGGCCACCGAGAACATCATGATGGCCGCCGTCAAGCGTGGCGGCGACCGTCAGGAACTGCACGAGAAGATCCGCCTGCACAGCTTGGCTGCCGGCAAGGTGATCAAGGAAGAGGGAAAGCCCAACGACCTCTTGGAGCGCATCGCGGGCGACAAGGAGTTCAGCGTGACCTTGGAGGAGCTGCAGGAGGTCATGAACCCCGCCCTCTACGTGGGACGCGCCCCGGAGCTCACCGAGCGCTTCCTCACCGAGGAGGTCGATCCGATCCTCGCCGCCGAGAAGGACGCCTTGGCCAAGGTCTCCGTCGACCTCAAGGTCTGATCTCCCGCGAAAGCGGAACTGAAAGCACCGGGCAGCTCTGCGCTCCCGGTGCTTTTTTGCATCGAACCGTCAGTGCTTCCCGGAGCGTTCCCGATGACCCGCACCGCCCTCCTCCTCTGCCTTGCGATCGCTGCCGGACTTCACGCGAAGGCGCTTCCCGACAGCACGCGTGACGCCCTCCTCATGGGCACGCCAGCCTGGGACCCTGCCACCGGACGCGTCGCCGTCGTGGAGGCCCCCGCCTCGTGCTGCGTGGGGATGCTCCAGCAGATCTTCCTGCTGGATGCCAAGCGGGGCCGTTTCCTGGAGACGTGGGGACCTCGCGACATCGCCGAGGGCAACGACTCGGTGGCGGCGAGGCACGACCGGGCCCTGCTCGCACGGTTGGAGCGGCTCATGGCCAGCCGGGGAACGCGGCCTCTCCAGGCGCCCGACTCCACCAAGCCGCTCCCCTCCTCCGACGGAAGACATGTGGCCTTCGCGTTCACGATCGACGGCAAGGCCCGGAGGACGCGCCCCCTCCCCGTACTGACCTATCCGGCCCCGGCACCCTGCTGCGGCGCCACCCTCGACTCCGTCGCGTCGCACCCCGAGGCATGCCGGATCGGCGCCGACACCTGGAAGCTGTGGACCCTTCCCAACCTTGGCTGGGCGCTGGTCGCCTCGTATGCCAACCACGCCCTGGACGGATGCGAGCGGGGGCCCGCCTTCCGTATCGTCCGCCTGGTTCCCTGACGGGATACGGGCAAAAGCCGACCCGCGCCGTCCGAAGCTCGCCTCCCGGCGCTCCTTCTCCTACCTTTGGGCCATGAGCACCCAGAACCGTTTCCTGCCTCTCTTCGTCGACCTCGTGGACCGCCCCGTGCTGGTGGTGGGAGGCGGGAAGGTGGGCCTGCGAAAGACCCGCGAGCTGCTGGAGTGCGGCGCCCGCGTGAAGGTCGTCTCCCCCGCCTTCCTCGAAGGGTTCGAGGGACTGCCCGTCGAGGCGGTCGGTCGCAGGTGGCAGGTCTCCGACCTCGACGGCATGCTGATGGTCTTCGCCGCCACCGACGACGAGCAGGCCAATCGGCTGGTCCACGAGGCCTGCCGGGCCCGCAGCGTCCTGTGCAACGTGGTCGACGTCACCGCCCTGTGCGACTTCCACTCCGTCGCCTCGGTCCGCTCCGGCGACATGGCCATCGCACTGCACTCGGGCGGGCGCGCCCCGGGCCTCTCCGCCTGGCTGCGCCGCCGCCTGCAGGACTGGCTCGAGGGCTTCGGCGACCTCTCGAAGGCCGTCTCCCTCTCCCGGACCCGCCTGCGCGAGGCCATCCCCCAGGAGAGCCGCGAGGACTTCTGGCGCAGCCGCGACTACCAGGCCCTGTGGGACCTGTGCCGCCGCGAGGGCGCCGCCGCCGTGGAGAGGCGCCTGGAGGGCGAGAGCCGAGGTTTGACAGATTCTGTCAAGCAGGGGCGCGTGATCCTGGTGGGCGCGGGCCCGGGCCATCCCGAGCTCATCACCCGCATGGGCCTTGCCGCCATCGAGACCGCCACCGCGCTGGTCCACGACCGGCTGGTCGCCAAGGAGCTGCTGGACCACGCCCCCCATTCCTGCCAGGTGTTCGACGTGGGCAAGAAGGGCTTCGGCACCTCGGCCCACCAGGGCGGCATCAACGGGCTGATCGTGCGCCTGGCCCAGGAAGGCCACACCGTCGTGCGCCTCAAGGGCGGCGACCCGTTCGTGTTCGGGCGCGGCGGCGAGGAAATCGAGGCCTGCGAGGCCGAAGGCATCCCCGTCGAGGTCGTGCCGGGCCTCTCGAGCTCGCTGACGGTGCCTACCTACGCAGGCATCCCCGTGACCCACCGCGGGCTCTCCAGGAGCTTTGCCATCGTCACCGGACACACCGCCGACGGCGTCTCCATGACCATCCCGCAGGCGGAGACGCTGGTATTCATGATGCCCCACCACAGCTTTGCCGAGCTGCGCAAGCGCATGTACGAGAAGGGCTGGGCGCGCACCACCCCCGCCAGCGCCATCCAGTCGGGAACCCTTCCGGGCCAGCGCGTGCTGCACTCCACCCTGGAGACCATGGTCGAGGACCTCGAACGCGAGGCGATGGGATCGCCCATGATCATCGTGGTCGGCCCGGTCGCCGGCTGGGCCGCCAGCCACGCAGGCGCCACCAAGGGCTTCCGCGCCCCGCAGGGCTCCTTCCAGGACTGACGGCTCCGCGCCCGGACTTAGGAGTGCGCGAGCGTCTGGAGCTCGGGAAGCCTCAGCACCTCGCGGAACCGTGCCGCCGGCTCCGCCACGACCGAGGCCAGCCAGCCGTCCAGCGCCTGCAATCGGAATCCTGGGCGGGAAGCCCGCAGCGCGGACCAGGCGGCCTTCAAGCCATCCGCATCGCCCAGGCGCGAACAGGCCGCGACCAGGAGAAGCTGGGAAAGCGCTCCCATCGCCCCGTAGGCGATCCCTTCGCGGCACGCGACCGCCACGGCGCGGAAGTCCCCGCGCAGGAACTCGATCAGGGCGCACGTCCCGTGGGCATGCAGCCGCGCCGGGATATGGGTGCACAGGTGGGCGGCTTCCCGGTGACAGCGCAACGCCTCCTTGTCGTCGCCCGACAGGGCATGGACTTGCCCCAGCAGGCTGTAGCCCAGCACCCCGCAGGGATTGCGCCGCACGGTCTCGCGCAGCAGGCTCGCAGCAAGGGCGAGGTTCCCATCGACCAGCTTCGAGACCGCCTGGACCAGCAGCGTATCGGGGGAATCCGGCTCAAGCACGGAGCAGGCCGCCGCGTGCACATGCACGTTGGCGCGCACCCAGTCGGCATCCTCCACCCAATGTTCCATCAGCGAGACGCCGTAGCCCAGCGCCATGCCGTGATGTCCCAACAGCAACCCGTTGTCCATCGCCACGGCGCGCGCGAACAGGTCCATCGCCTGCTCGTGGCTGACGCGATCGTTCCGCTCCAGCAGATGCACGCCCCGCAGCGCCAGCTCCCAGGCATTGCCGTCCTCGGGGGGCAGAGCGGCGATCCTGGTCACCTCGAGACTCTCGAGCTCCCACTGGAGCGTCGCCACGATCTGGGCGCTGGCCGTGTCGACATCCGCGAACCCCAGCACCTCGGGGACCTCGAAACCCTGCGCCCAACGGATCTGCCGATCTCCAAAGGAGAAGAGCCGCACGTCCAGGCGCAGCCCGCGCTCGCCCCGCCGCAGGCTCGCCGCCAGGGAATAGTCGAATCCGCGACGCCCCGGCCCGGATACCGCCTTTGCCCCGTCCGTCCCGGCAACGGCGAAGCGACGGCTGCCCAGGAGACGCTGGCACACGACCTCTTCCAACGCCAGCGCCGTCCCCGAAAGCTCCGGACACTCCTGCGCCACCTCGAAGGGCACGATGCCGACCATGGCCATTCCCCGACAAGGCGGCTTCGCCGGTTCCGTGCGCCCTGCCGTCCCCATCTGACGATACCGGTGGACGGCCTCGGTCCGGTTTCCCGCATCGAGCAGCTTGAGGAGCGCGGCCACATGGGTCTTGACGGTGTTCACCGAGATGCCCAGGAAACGGGAGATCTCCTGGTTGGTGCAGCCCAGGTCCAGGTATTCCATGATCTGCGTCTGGCGCGCGCTGAGGGCCGTCATGAGCCCCCCTTCGCGCCGGGACGCCGGGCTTGCGCCTGCGGCGCGCTTGTCGGACACGAAGAGCTCAGTCACCAAAACGACCTCCACGAACGAGCAGGCTCGGCAACGGCTTGCCGCCCTGAATCCGGAACCGCTCGGAAGATTAGGTAAGCCCCCGATTCCTGTGCATCGGGAAATGGCTGACGAACATCCGAGCACTCGAGGATCGGAAGCCTCATCCTGCAGTCCGTCCCCAAGACCGACTAGCTTTTGCGCATGTCTCCTTCCACCGGCAACGTGCACAGCCCCTGGGCACGCCTGGGAGCCGCCGCGGTGCTCCTGGCTTGCGTCTGCCTCGATTTCTTCTTCGTCTCCGATCTTGCCCGTTCCCCTCGGCTGGGCGCAGCTTTGCGTTCGAGCGGAGGCGCCGTCCTGCTGGAATCGATCGAGCCGGGTAGCCCACTGGCCCTGGCCGGGCTGAAACCGGGCGACACCGTCCTGGCCGTGGAGGGAATGCCCGCGGACCCGCGCGCCTTCGTCTCCGATCGGAACCTTTCGGCTTCGTGGGCCGATCGGGACCTCTTCGATTCCTGGCAGGCCTTCCTGCTCGCCTCCTGCGCCGACGGTCGGCTCTCCCTCGCGCTGCGGCATGCCGGACGGGATCAGTCCATCGACGCACCGGTCGAACGGCTCGGGCAGACGCGCGCCTGGCTGCGCTCCTGGGCGATCCGCCTGGTCGGCTGGGCCTTCCTGCTGGTCTCCTGGCGGATCTGGCGCCTCAAGAAGGGAGAGACGGCCTGGATCAACTTCCTGGGCGGGATCATCGTGTTCCTCGCCCTCAACTCCCTCGCGGCCGCGAGCTTCCAGGACTTCGCATGGGATCCCCGGAACCCGCCGCTGCTCCTGGCGATCCTCTTCCTGGCCACCCTGAGCCCCCTGCTCACGCTCCACATCGGGCTGGTCTTCCCGGAGCCGTTCGTCTGGCTCTCCCGACGCACCTGGCTTCGCGCCCTCCCCTGGATGCTCTACCTGCTCACGGCCGTCCTCGATCTCCTGCACACGTTCGGCGGTCCCGTTCCCACCCGCGTGGTCGTTCCCGCCCTGGCCCTGGGAGGACTTGTCGCTCTGCTGCTGCTTCGCCTCTTCCTGACCCGGAACGCCACCCAGTACCGCCAGCTGCAATGGGTCGTGCTCGGAACCGCCGTCGGCTTCCTGCCCTGGATCCTCCTGTGCTCCCTGCCCCTCTCCCTCGGGCTTCCCGCCCTGCCCCAGGAGACCGCCCTGCTGTTCACCGTCGCGACCCCGCTGTGCCTGGCCTTTGCAGTGCTGCGCTACCGCCTGCTCGACATCGGCCCCATCCTCGACGGGGCAGCGATCCACGCCGCCACCATCGCGCTGCTCTCCCTCGTCGAGATTGCCGCCTGGAACCGGATCGGGGAAAGGATCTCGCCCGCCGGGCAGCCGCTGGCCCTCACCGGGAGCCTCGCCCTGCTGCTCTTCCTCTACGCGCCGATCAGACAATTCCTGTCAAACAAGGCCGCCATCCGGCTCGGCCGCAACCTGCCTCCCGTCGCCGAGGCACAGCAATGGCTCCTGCAGGAGACCCGCCGCCTCGGATCGCCATGGAACGCCCTGGAGGTCACCCTGGAACGCGCCCTTCCCGTCCAGGCGATCCTCTGGTGGGAAGCCGGCACCGATGCAGCCCTCGACGCCGCGCTGCACGACAGTCCCTCGGGAGCCCTGGGGGTCGAGCTCGGCGAGCCGTGCCCTCCCCATCTGACCGGCGCCCTCTGGATCCCGCTGGAGAGGCCGCACGGACACGCTGCCCTGGCGCTGCTTCCCCGCCGTCCCCAGGGCTGGAGCCGCCCCGACCTGAGACTGGCGCTGGCGCTGGTGCGCTCCGCCGAGCCGCTGGGCGAGATCGAGAGCCTGCGCTGGGAGCACGCAAGCAAGGAGCAGGCCTTCGAGGGCCAGCGTTCCTCCGTCCTGCGGGAGATGCACGACGGCCTGGGAAGCCAGCTCTTCGGTCTTTCCATGCTGACCCAGGTCGGTGCAAACGCCTCCTCCGAGACCCTGCGCCATCGCCTGACCAAGATCTCCGAGGGACTTGCCGATGCCCAGAACACGCTGCGGACAGGCCTTGCCACCATGGCGGCGCCTCCCGGCGCCTTCGGCCCCGGCCTCATGGGACTGCTGCTGCGCGCCGAGACCCTCCTGGACGCGGCAAGCATCCGCTTCCGTCCGGAGATCTCCGACGAGGTCGCGACCCTGACGCTGGACAGCCGACACGTGTTCTCGCTGCTGCGCTGCGTGCAGGAGGCGCTGGTCAACGTCGTCCGTCATGCGGGCTGCGGCACGGCCACGCTGCGCGCCCACGTCGCCGGAGACCGGCTGCACCTGGAGATCCAGGACGACGGGACCGGATTCGACCTTGGAAAGGCCGCCTCCGGGCACGGCCTAGCCAACATCCGGCAACGTTGCACCGCCATGGAAGCCGTCGCCGACTGGAGCTTTCCCGGGAAAGGAACACGCTTGACCCTCGAGATACCGCTGCGGCAGAAAGAGCAGGACCCGACATGATCCGGGTGCTGCTTGTCGACGATCACGGCCTGGTCCGCGACGGGCTGCAACGTCTCCTCGAGGAGGAGGGGGACATCCGCAGCCTCCAGGCGGACAGCGCGTTCTCCGCCCTGGAGATCCTGCACGGCCGTCAGGACCTGGATCTCGTGCTGCTGGACATCAACATGCCCGGCATCACCGGACTGGATGCCCTGCCCGAGATCCGGCGTCTGCGCCCCACCCTCCCGGTGCTCTTCCTGAGCCTGCATCCGGAAGGTCTCTACGGGGAGAAGGCCCGCCGCCTGGGCGCCCAAGGATACCTCAGCAAGAGCATGCCGACTCCGCAGATCCTGGAAGCGGTCCGCCGGGTGGCCGCAGGAGGAACCCACTTCGCGCCCCGCAACGCAAGCGTCTCCTCGACCGGCACCAAGGAGATGCGGCAACCGCTGACCGAACGCGAGCAGCAGGTCATGCAGCTGATCGGCTCGGGCAAGACCAACGCCGACATCGCTTCGATGCTGGGCCTGAGCCCCAAGACGGTGGGCACCTACCGCGAACGGATCCTGGAGAAGACGGGCCTATCCAACAACCTCGAGATCATCCGGCACTGCCTGTGCGAAGGGATGCTCGGGTAGCTCAGAGCTCGAGCAGCAGGCCGACGCGGGTGTAGTAGCGGTTGCGCGACTGCAGTCCGGCGCCCACCAGCAGGCTGGAACGGTCGCCCAATCTTTGATCGATCCCCAATCCGGCCTTCCAGGTCAGGAAGCTCTCGGTGAGCACGTCGCGCACGCCCACGCCCATGTCGCCGTCCACGTAAGGCATGGTCTGGCGCCCGTAGGGCAGACGCACCATGAGGCGGCCGGTCACCGGAAGGTAGGCGGATGTCTCGCCCTCGTAGCCCAGACCCGCACCCAGGAGCACCATCTGGTCGATGTTCCAGAGCGCATGGACACCCCACGCGACGGACGGGTCCCAGTCCCCGGTCTTCGAGGTGGGTCCGACGAAGCCCGTCACGTTGAAGCCCCGCGCCGCGCCCAGGGAGGCCAGCAGCAGGACGGCAAGCGCCAGCCGCTTCATGCCAGCGACCGGGGCGGATGCTCCGCAGCCCACTGGGCGAAGGCTTCCGGAGTGGAGGGCACCGCTTCGGGCGGCAGCTGCAGGGTGGTGAGGATGTCGGCCTCGAACACGTCCCAGGCACCCAGCTCGATCTCGTTGCGCAACTGTTCCTCGCCCCAGCCCGAGTAGCCGATGAAGATGCGGTACTTGGAGGCGTCGGCATCCACGAAGGACTTGCCGGGAATCTCGGCCTCGAGGTCGGGAATGCTGGAGAAGTCCCAATGCCCGCCCATGGTCAGGCCTGGCACCACGAGCTGGCCGTACGGGGCCGGAACCTCGCTCCAGTCCAGGATCTGGACCTTGTCCTGCTCCACCGGGCCACCGATGCCGATGCGACGCGGTCCGCGCACCGAGGCCGGGAGCTGGTCGAAGACCTCCTCGAGCGGCATGGACGCCGCGCGGTTGAGGATGAGCCCGTAGTCGCCATCGGGCTCGTGGGCGCACAGGAAGAGCACGGCCCCCTCGAAATTGGGATCGCGCAAAAGGGGCCTTGCCACCAGGAACGTACCTGTGGCCAGACGAGCGATGGAACTTTCCGCCGACGATTCGGGCATGGCCGCAAAAATACACTCTGGAAGACTCCCGTCCGGGGCAGATCGACGCAATCCGCTCTCCCTCTGTGTGAAACCGGCGCTAGATTCCATTTTGGCGGCATCGCCGCCCCTCGAACCCGGAGACTCAAGCCATGTTCCCCAGCTTTGCCAGGATCCTTTCCCTCTGCCTTTGTCTGGCTGCCTGGAGCGCGGCCCAGGAGGCCCAGGACACCACGATCCCCTGCCCGGAATCCGGATGTCCTCCCGTTCCAGCGCACATCCTCTCCACCGAGGCCATGGAGTCCTACCTCGACGGACGCTACGACTGGGCGCTTTCCCAGTTCGACGAGATCCTCGAGACCACCCCCGGCGATTCGCTTTCCCGGGTCGGTCAGGTGATGGCCCTGCGTCGGCTCGGCCAGGACAGCCTGGCCGTGGTCCGGGTGCGGGGGATCCTGCACGACAACCCCCGCGACGCGGCCGCAGCCCTCGCCTACAGCCAACTGCTGCAACCGCAACGCTACAACGGCGAGCACAAAGGCAATGCCGACAGCTCCTGGCACTGGGCACAGAGGGCCGTCTCGCTGGATCCCAATTCCACCGACGCATGGATGGTCGCATGGGTGGAGGCGATGATGCTGGCAAAGGACAGCGTGGCCGATCAGGCCATCCGCCAAGTCGCCCGCCTGAAGCTCTGGACAGACGCGGACTTGGCGCTGTGCCGCTGGATGCTGCAAGCGTGTCCACCTCGTGCCATCCTGTTCCTGAGCGGGGACATGGATCTGTTCGCCACGCGTCAACTTCAAGTGCTCGACGGATTGCGCCCCGATGTGCAGATCCAGGGAACGCTGCTGGAAAGCCCCCGTTACTGCCGCAATCGCATCCGGGCCGGACTCCTGCCGACGGGCCCCGATTCCCTCTGGATCGACTCCGCCTACCGCGACACGACAGTGCCCCGCACCCTGGCACAATCACTGCTCCTCCGGTATCGCAAGGAAGGGAAGTGGCCCGTCGCCGCCTTGAGCTGCACGAAGACCGAGGACGGCTGGGAAACGGTCATCAAGGACAGTCGCGACCTGATCGGAATCCGCATCCTCGACGGACGGCCAGGACCGGCGCGTTGGAGCGAGCTCAAGCCGATGATCGACTCGTTCCTGGCCATCCCACCCACCCTGTGCACAGGCCCCGCCTACATGCCCACGAACATGTCCCCGTTGCTTCGCGCCTCCCCCGGACAAGCGTACAACCTATACCTTCTGGCAACCACGTTCCTCCACAACGACACGGTAACTCAGCACAAGCAGGTCGTTGCGCTCCTGACGAAATGGCGCAGGGAGCTTGCGGCGATCGTCCCGAAAAAGGATGACGCCTTCCAACGGCTGGTCGAGCAAGTGGCGCAGATCGAAGCCACGACAGCAGTGCCCCCCGGCACCGGGAAATCCACCAAGGGAAAAGCCAAGGCCAGACGCTAGGCTTCTGCGCCGGGAAGCCGCTCGATGGACCCGATTGTATGCATTTTGAGACGCATGAAGATCCTGTTCGTCGCTTCGGAAAGTTCTCCCTACTGCACCTCCGGTGGCTTGGGTGGAGTGGTGGGAACGCTGCCCCGCGCCCTCTCCCGCGCGGGGCACGAGGTCAAGGTCTGCATTCCCCTCTATCGCCAGATCGACCGCGCCCGCCACGGCATCGAATCGAAGGGCGCGCACTGCGTCCACATGGGCAAGGGGGAGATCTGGTGCGGACGCGCGGCTTGCGACCACGGCGACGGCGTCGAGGCCTGGTTCGTCGAGCACGGCGAGATGTTCGGGCGCGGCGGCATGTACGACGAGGACGGCAACGCCTACCCCGACAACCTGGGCCGCTTCGCCTACCTTTCCAAGGCCGCCCTGCAGTTCTGCAAAGACACCGATTGGATCCCCGACGTGGTGCATGCGCACGACTGGCCCACCGCTGCGGCCGTGGTGTTCCGCAAGACCTGGGACGCCTGGTACTCGCCCCTTGAGAAGACCGCCACGGTCCTGACCATCCACAACATCGGCTACCAGGGCACCGGCGAGAAGGGCGTGCTGGACTTCATGGGCATCGGCCCGGAGCACTTCACTCCCGAGAAGTTCGAGGACTACGGTCGGGTGAACTTCCTCAAGGCCGGCATCCACTTCGCCGACGCCATCACGACCGTCTCGCCCACCCACGCCCAGGAGATCCGCACTCCCGACGGCGGCAAGGGCCTGGCCATGTACCTCAACAACCGCGGCGGGGATGTCTTCGGCATCCTCAACGGCATCGACTACCGCGACTTCGACAGCGCCACCGACAAGCTCCTCCCGGCGCACTTCACCACGGACGACCTCTCCGGCAAGGCCGAGTGCAAGCGCGCCCTGCAGGAGCGCATGGGCCTGTGGCAGGACCCCGCTCGCTGCCTGATCGGCCTGGTGAGCCGCTTCGTCTCCGGCAAGGGCCTCGACCTCGTGCAGGGCATGATGGAACGCGCCCTGCGCGAGATGCACGTGCAGGTCGTGTTCCTGGGCTCGGGCGATCCCGCCTTCCACGCCTACCTGGCCGACCTCCAGGCGCGCTTCCCGGGGCAGGTGGCCAACTGGATCGGCTACGACGAGGCGTTGGCGCACCAGATCTACGCCGGCTCCGACCTCTACCTGATGCCCTCGGGCTACGAGCCCTGCGGCCTCTCGCAACTCTACGCGATGCGCTACGGCTCGCTTCCCGTGGTGCGCCGCACGGGCGGCCTTGCCGACACGGTCTGGAACTACCAGGAGTGGGACGGCGGCGGCGACGGATTTGTCTTTGACGAATACCGCGCCGAATCGCTCTACTACACCCTGGGCTGGGCCGTGAGCACCTACTTCGACCGTCGCGGGCACTTTGTCGAGATGCAGAAGCGCGCCATGGCCCCGACCTTCTCGTGGGAACGCACCGTCCCCGAATACGAGAAGGTCTACGAGCACGCCATCTCCCGCGTGCGCGGCTGACCGAATCCTTGGGCGCCTGCCTGCGCCGTCTGTCCTGAAGACGCCCCTGCCGGGGCGTCTTTTTCCTTGGGGCGCAGCCACCGGGCTGCCTGCCAAGCCCTTCGGATTTCCCACCCCGGTCCGCCCTGACCGGGCGGGAGCGTCTCGCCTCCGAAGGGTCTTGGGCCTACGGCTGGCATCCCTGGCGCGCTTCAGCGCGTTGCTTGCCTATTCCCACCCCTGACAGGGGGGATGGTCTACGCACGATCCCTGGCGCGAAAAACGGAAACGCCAAGGGCCGGAGCGTCGCCCCGGCCCTTGCCTGACAATTCCTGTCAAATTCCGGCTTGGGCTCAGTGCCCCGCGCCGACCTTGATCTTGCCGAACTCCGAGAGCTTGGCAAGCACGCTGTCGCGGATCTCGGCCACCCGCTCGGGGGTGCGGGCCTCGAAGCGCAGCACCAGGTCGGGCTGGGTGTTCGAGGCGCGGACCAGTCCCCAGCCGTCGTGGTAGAGGATGCGCACGCCGTCGATGTCGATGCACTCGCCGTTCTTCTTGTAGAAGTCGGCGGCGGCCTTGGCGATGCGGAACTTCTCGGCATCCGATTCGCACTCGGCGCGGATCTCCGGGGTGCTCGGATAGAACGGCACGTCCGCGAGCAGGTGCGAGAGCTTGGCGCCGGAGCGGTCCAGGATCTCGATCAGGCGGCAGGCGGCGTACATGGCGTCGTCGTAGCCGAAGTAGCGGTCGGCGAAGAACATGTGGCCCGAGACCTCGCCGGCAAGCGGGGCGCCCAGCTCCTTCATCTTCTTCTTGATCAGGGAGTGCCCGACCTTCCACATCACGGGCTCGGCTCCGGCCTTCTTCAGGCCTTCCACCAGCGCAAGCGAACTCTTGACCTCGAACACGATCGGTGCGCCGGGCTTCTCCTTGAGGATCTCGCGGGCCAGCACGAGCGTGAGGATGTCGCCCATGACCATGCGTCCCAGGTCGTCCACCACACCGATGCGGTCGGCGTCGCCGTCGAAGCCGATGCCCAGGTCGGCGCCGGTCTCCAGCACCTTGGCCTTGAGGGCCACGAGGTTGGATTCCACGGTCGGATCGGGATGGTGGTTGGGGAAGTTGCCGTCCACCTCGCAGAACAGCGGCACGACCTCGCAGCCCAGCTCCTCCAGCTGCTCGCGCCCGAACAGGGCTCCGGCGGCGTTGGCCGGGTCCATCACGACCTTGAGCTTGCGGCCGTTCTGGCCGAAGGCGAAGTGCTTGCGGAACCACTCGCGGTACTCGCTGACCAGGTCGTACTCGCGATAACCGCCTTCGCCCGAGCTCCACTCGCCGCTGGAGGCGATCTCGTAGCAGCGGCGGATCTCCTCGCCGGAGATGGTGCCGTGGCCGATGCCCAGCTTGAAGCCGTTGTATTCCTTGGGGTTGTGGCTGGCGGTGATCATCGCAGCGCCGTCCACCGGCAGGTTGAAGGCCGCGTAGTAGGCCACCGGGGTGGTCACCGCGCCGATGTCGGTCACGTGGACGCCGCCGTCGCGCACGCCGCGGATGAAGGTCGCCTTGATGCGCGGACCGGAGGTGCGCACGTCCATGCCCACGGCACAGGCGCGCCCGCCAGCCTCGACCATCAGGGTCGCGTAGGCGCGGCCGATGGCGTAGACGGCGTCGTCGCCCAACTGGGTCTCGACGAGACCGCGGATGTCGTTTTCACGGAAGATGGTCGATTCGAGCTTCATTTCCAACTTTCTGGCCTCGGTTCGGCGGCGGGAATCCCCGTCGCGTCAGATTCTGTCAAATGCGAAGAAGGAGCCTCAGAGCGCCTCGAGGGGCGGGATCACGGTGCCCTTGGCGACCACGACGATGCCCTCCTCGGTCACCTCGAAGCGCTTGGCGTCCAACTCCAGGTCGTAGCCGATCTCCACGCCCGGGGGGATCACCACGTCCTTCTCGATGATGGCCTTGCGGATGCGCGCATGGCGCCCGACCTGCACGCCCGGGAACAGGATCGATTCCTGCACATGGGCCCACGAGTGGACGAAGCAGTGCGGGGAGAGGACGGAGGTCTCCACCGTGCCGCCCGAGACGATGCAGCCGTCGGAGATGATCGAGTCCATGGCGTGTCCGCGGCGCGGCGGGTCGCCGGCCTGCTCGTTGAACACGAACTTGGCGGGGGCGGCGTTCCAGTTGATGGTGCGCAGCGGCCACTTGGGATTGTAGAGGTTGAAGGTCGGCGAGACCTTGCAGAGGTCCAGGTTGGCCTCGTAGAGGGCCTGGAGCGTGCCCACGTCGCGCCAGTAGCCGCGCTGCTCCTCGCCGGGAATGCGGTTCTGCGTGAAGTCGTACACGTAGACCGGATAGTGCGGGTAGATGTTGGGGATGATGTCCTTGCCGAAGTCGTGGGCCGTGTCGTTCTTCGAGTCGGCCAGCAGCTCGCGCACCAGGAACTTGGAGTGGAAGCAGTAGTTGCCCATCGAGCACAGCGCCCATCCGGGGCGGCCGGGCATCGACTTGGGCTTGGCGGGCTTCTCCTCGAAGCCGATCATGCGTCCGTCCTCGTCGATCTCGATCACGCCGAACTCGGTGGCTTCCTCGAGCGGCACGGGGATGGCCGAGACGGTGCACAGCGCGCCCTTCTCCAGGTGGTACTCGACCATCTGGGCCACATCCATCTTGTAGATGTGGTCGCCGCCGAACACCAGCACGATGTCGGGGCGTTCGTCGGTGATGAGGTTGACGTTCTGGTAGATGGCGTCGGCGGTGCCGCGGTACCAGTCGGTGCCGGTGCGCATCTGGGCCGGCACCAGGTCCACGTATTGGTCCAGGGTGCGGGAGAGGTTCCAGGCCGAGGAGACGTGGCGGTTGAGCGAGTCCGACTTGAACTGGGTGAGGATCTTGATCTTGTAGATCCCCGAGTTCACGAAGTTGTTGAGCACGAAGTCGATGATGCGGTACTTGCCGCCGAAATGCACGGCGGGCTTGGCGCGTTCGCTGGTCAGGGGCTGGAGACGGGATCCCTGCCCGCCCGCCATGATCATTCCCAGAATCTTCTTCTGCATGCGATGTCCTCTCTCTTGACTATTCGGGGTGATTGCGCTCTACAGGCCCAGCTCGGATCGCAGAAGCTCGTGGACTTCGCGGATCGAACGTTCCATGTCGTCGTTGATGATGCGGTGCTGGAACCGGCCGCGCTCGGCCTCCTCCAGTTCGGAAAGTGCATTCTTGAGCCGCAGCTGGACCTTGTCCTCGCTCTCGGTGCCGCGACCGCGCAGGCGGCGCTCCAGCTCCGGAAGGCTCGGCGGAAGGATCAGGATGCCCAAGTTGTCCGGATAGCACTCATCGAAGCGGCGCTTGCCGAAGACGTCCAGGTCCAGAAGCACATGCTCGCCACGGGCGGTGCATTCATCCAGGAAGGGCCGCGGGGTCCCGTAGATGTTGCCGTGAACCTCGTTCCACTCGGCCAGTTCGCCGGCATGGATCATGGCCTCGAAGGCCTCGCGGGTCTGGAAATGGTAATGGATGCCGTCGAGCTCGCCCGGACGGGGGGAACGCGTGGTCGCCGAGACGGAATAGCGCAGCTGGGGAAACGCCTTCAAGGCAGCTTGGATCAGGGTGCTTTTGCCGGCACCGGAGGGAGCTGAAAATACGACCAGTCGACCCGCCATGTCCATCCTATTCCTTGAGCATCGATTTGAGCACCGTGGAGACCGCCTCGTTCGCCCCGGCAACCTTCGCCGCATTGGCCTTGTCCGCGACCCAACCCGTGCCGCGCCGCGTGCCGCGCTTCTTCAGCACGACCTCGATGTCGGCCAACTCAGCCAGCCGCTGGATGTGATGGAAGGCCGAGCGCAGGGTGCGCAGGATCAGGACGCTTCCAGCGACATGCAAGGTCAGCAGAACGACCGCCAACCCGACGAGAAGAGCCTGATCCGACATTTCCATCTACAGGCTCAAGCGTAACATTTTGAGAGACCCGTTTCGACGGATTTCCGCAGGGCGAAATGCAAAGACCGCCACTCTCAAGCCTCTTGGACAGCGAACCATTCGCGCAAGGCCTCATGGGCCGCCTCGGGGGCCTTGGCCGCCAGGTGGCCACCTTCCCAGGCGTCGGCCAGCTGGTTGCCGTAACGCTCGCGGGTCACGCGGCTGTCCAGCACCAGGATGGCGCCGCGATCGTCCTTGCGGCGCAGCAGGCGCCCCACGCCCTGGCGCAGCTTGAGCCAGGCTTCAGGCAGGAACACATCGGAGAAGCCGTTGCCTCCGGCCGCCTCGACCGCTTCGGTCCGGGCGGAAAGGAGCGGATCGCTGGGCACCGGGAACGGCAGGCGATTGATCACCACCAGCTCCAGGTCCTTGCCGGGCAGGTCCACGCCCTCCCAAAAACTGTCCAGTCCCAGGAGCACGGCACCGGGAGTCTTGCGGAAGAGGGCAAGCAGCGCATCCCGCGATCCGTCCACACCTTGGGCCAGGAGCAGGCGTCCTTGGGCCAGGAAATCGGCCTGCAAGGCTTCGCGGGCCTCGCGCAGGGCCTTCTCGGAAGTGAAAAGCCCCAGCGTGCGCACCTGCAGCGGGAGCACCACATCGCGCCAAGCCTGGAGGAGGGCCGCAGAGCTCTCGGGCATGTTGGGCTTGGGCAGCCAGCTTCCCACCACGATGCGCGCTTGGGCCCGCAGCGAGAAGGGGCTGGCATGGAAGACGGCGCGGGTGCGGGTCAGATCCGTCTTGTCCAGACCGGCCTTGCGGGCGAAGAAGTCCAGCGACTTGCGGACCGCCAGCGTCGCGGAGGTGCAGATCAGGGTCTTCAGGGGGGCGTAGAGCCGCTCCGAGAGGAGGGGCGCCGCATCAGCCGGCGAGGAGCGCATCGAGAGCCGGATCGGGTTGTGGTAGTCGTCCAGCCAGTAGACGTCGTCGGGATTGGCGGCGTCGCACAGCGCGACCAGGTCGCGCCGCAACGTCTGCACGTTCTCGGCGGCGACATCGAGGTCGCCCAGCCAGCCGCGCTCGGCCGCCTCGTCCCAAAGCTCGAGGGAGGGGCGCAGCTGCACCAGCTCCAGGGCCAGTAGCTCCAGGGCCGAGAGGGCTCCCTGCGGATCGATCCCCCACTGCGTGGGAATGGCGTCGCGGTAGCGCACGCGGGCATCGCCGTTGCGGCGCCCGGCCTTCTCGGAAAGCTTCTGGAGGAACTTGTGAAAGGCCTTCTCGCAAGCGCGTGTCGCCTCGCGCAGCGTCGCCAGCCCTTGCACCAGCTCGGCGGGAACGCCGGGCGCCTGCTCGAGGGTCCCGACCAGGCCGGAGGTGGAGGTCGCCGGATCGCAGATGCCGTGCATCACCACGCGCAGGCGATTGAGGTTGAGATGACGTCCGAAGTGCTCGTGGGCCGCAGCGGGAAGGTGATGGGCCTCGTCCAGGATCAGGCGCTCGTAGCTGGGCAGCAGGGCGAAGTCCAGGGCGGCGTCCGACAGGAGCAGGGCGTGGTTCACCACCAGCAGGTGTGCGCCTTCCGAACGGCGGCGGGCCGCCTGATAGAAGCAGTCACGGTAAAGAGGATGACGGGGCGAGATGGCCGCGCGCGCATCGCTGCATAGGCGGTTCCAGAGTCCTGCCTGACGGTCGCGGGCAAAGCCGGCGCATTCCTCGACATCGCCCGTGAGGGTCCGGGCAGCCCAGCGCACCAGAGGCAGAAAGTGCTCGCGCTCGGCGTTCTCCAGCCGCTGCGGGTCGCGCAGGTGCTCGAGGTAGCGGCGCACGCATAGGTAGTTGGAACGTCCCTTGAGGACGGCCGAACGCACGCCCGGCACGAGCTTCTCGACCAGCGGAAGCTCGCGCTCCACCAACTGGTTCTGGAGCGTGCGGGTCGCCGTGGAGATCACCACGCGGTCGCGCGAGCCCACGGCCCACAGCGCTGCGGGCACCAGGTAGGCCAGGGACTTTCCGGTCCCGGTGCCGGCCTCGACGGCCAGGATCTCTTCCTTGTCGAAGCCCTGAGCCACGTCGCGGGCCATGGCAAGCTGGGTCGGACGCTGCTCGGCTTCCGGCTTGAGTCGGGCAAGCGATCCTTCGGGGGCGAACACGGCCTCGAGGGCCTGGGCATCGATCGGAAGGGGCCGGGCAGCACCCAGACGGGCCAGCTCCTCGCCACGCGGGGCGAGGGAAAGACGCGGCAGCGGACCGCCGTCCCACGAAAGCAGGTTGCGCCAGGCGCTGCTCGAGCCGTCCAGCACACGGCACCAGCCGCGCAGGACCTCCGGTTCGTCGCGCTCCACCGCCGCGATCTCCTCCTGGATGCGCAGGAACAGGGCCGCCGTGACACGGGCATCGTTGGAGGCGCGATGCGAGCGTTCCGCAGCGCCGTCCAGCGTAAACTCCTGCGCCAAGCTCTCGAGCTTGTGGGTGGAAAGCCAGGGCCAGACCGTGCGGGAGCCCAACAGCGTGTCGTAGCAGTCGCCCTTGGTCCGTTCGATCCCTGCGGCGGCGCATGCCTTGTCCAGGAAGTGCAGGTCGAAGGAGCTGTTGTGCGCCACCAGGGGCAGGTCGCCCGCGAACTCCAGGAATTCCTGCAGCGCCTTGGCGGGATCCGACCCTTCGGCGACCTCGGCGGCCGTGATGCCGGTCAGCGAGGTCAGGAAGGCGGTGAGAGGGCGCTGGGCGCGGACCACCTGCGAGAAGGATGCTTCGATCCGGCCGCCGCGCACACGCACGGCTCCGATCTCGAGCACTTCCTCGGTCTTGAAGTCTAGGCCAGTGGTCTCCAGGTCGAAGGCCACGAAATCCGGGCAGGCAGAAAAGGGCATAACCCGCAAAGGTAGCCCATGAACGGGCCCGAAGCGCAAGAACATCGCCCCGCCCGGCCACGGCGGCAGCATTTGCCGACTAGGCAGAATCGATGCAGAAAAAGTTGCCTACATTAAAACAATCAAAAAAGCAAGTTTTATCTGAAAAAAGTTGCTTTTCCCCTTTGGCTGGATGCATACTATGGGGGAAGAAGAATCCACCCGCCATCCTCCACGATGGAAAGAACCAAATGAACATCTCAAGCATCGGCGCTGGCGACAGTCGCCCCAGCGCCTCCCCCGCACCGCGTCGCCTCCCTGTCGCCCGGGAAGCCGACAACTCCAAGCCATCCCAGGAAGACGTCATCGCAAGCCACCTCGCCTCGCTCGACGATGCCCTGGAAAGCGGAAATCTGGACCACGCCCGCAGTTCCCTGAGCACCATCCGCAAGGCCGCAGAACTCCCCGGAGACGAAACCCCCGGCATCGGAGATCCCCTTTCCGGCGTCTCCAAGGCCCTGAAGAGCGGAGACATCGAGGCCGCCCGCTCCGCCTGGAGCGACTTCCGCGCGGAGGTCGAGGACGATCAGCAGCCCCCCGACGTGTCGATCAACATCACCGGCTACTCGACCTTCAGCATCGTCGCCTGAATCTGAACCACCACACAAGCCAAAGGAAGCACACCATGAGCAGCATCAGCAACATCGCAAACGCCGCCAGCACCGACGCCGCCGTCAAGGTCCAACCCAAGAAGGCTCCCACGACCGAAGCCGCCGCACAGCCCCAGACCAAGGCCGAGGCGCCCGCCCGTCCGATGCCCAGCACGTCCTCCTTCAGCGCCACGGCCTGATCCGCCTGCGAACCGGTACACGAAAAGGCCTTCCCGTCAGGGAGGGCCTTTTCGTTTGAACTAATGACAGGATCAAAAAAGGGCCCGAAGGCCCGCATTCCCGATCCGATGTCCCGAAGGCCTCAGAACAGCCAGTCGAACAGTTCCGCCAGGACGCCCTTCTCCATCGCCGTGCTGGCCGAGCCGTGGCCCGAATAGGTGATGCGGGCGTTGGCCAGGTTGCTGGAACGCACCCGATTGGCCCCGTCGATGTCTTCCTGCCGCACGATGCCAGTGATCTTGATGATCTCGGTCTCCTCGTTGACCACGACCTCCTTGGTCCCTTCGATCTCGAGGTTGCCGTTGCTGAGCACGCCCACGACCCGGGCGCTCACGACCGCGTTCATGTCGCCATTGCGCTGGGTCTTGCCTTCGCCGTCGAAGGTTCCGTTGGCATCGGTCACCGACTTGGCCTTGGGGACGATCGACATGGCGCCTTCGCCCTTGTCGGAGTGGAAGCGCGTGCGGCTGTCCGTGTTGGTGCGCGTCGTGGCTCGGTTGGTGGCCTTGTTCTGCTCGTCGATCACCACCGTGATGAGATCGTCCAGCCGATGGCTCTTGTGGTCGGTGAACAGCGAATACTGGCGCGCCGGTACCTGAGCCGACACGCTCGTTCCCAGGGCAATGCCCAGGACGGCACCCGCCCAGAGCGTCCGACCGATGCCGACCGGGATCTTGGCTCCCGAATGGTTCCTTCGCATGAGTTCAGGCTCCTTCCTTGCGCTCCTGCGGCCACGCATCCCTGCCGACCGCCATCGCTGGTACATACCACAAGGCTCCGCACACAGGCGCAGCGCCGGACAGAGCCGGCAACTCAGATTAAGCACAATGCTTGCCAAGCTGATTGGACTCGGAACGAAGCCTTCCTGGCCGCGTTACGGCCTCCCACTGGGCAAGTGCTACCTAGTCAAGAAAGGGTCATTCTTACCCGGCAGGCGGGATTCCAAAGGCCAGCGCAGGTCTTCGAGACTCCACAGGAGATTGGCACGTCATTTGAATACCTTGAGGTCATGCCTGATCGTTCCCAATGCCCCGCCCCGAAACCGCTTGCCTTGAAACTGCGGCTGTGGTGCCTGGCCCTGCTTTCCTGCGCCGGCCTGGCCTCGGCCCTGGAAAGCGTCTCGCACTCGAACTACGCCCAGGTCACCTCGACCCCGCTCTTTGATCGGACCGACTCCGTCCCCCTGATCGCCAACGCCTTCAAAGTCGTCAACGTCACCGACCTGCGCCAGATCAGCGTGGACAATTCGCGCATGCTGGGCTCCACCAGCCTCGGCCCTTTCCAGGAGCGCTCCTGGATGTGGTCGGACGAACCGGTCGACCAGGAGATCATGCGACAGCTGGAACGCTGGCTTCCCGACACGGGATCGCCCAAGGTCGTACCCATCCGCATCGAGGTCATCTCCTTCGAGACTTGGACCATCCCCACCACCAACCCTGCGGCCGCCAAGGCCACCGTGCGGTTCCGGGTGATCTCTGTGGACAACAACTGGCGCGGCCTCCAGGTGGAGGCAAGCCTCGTGCGGGAAGGCCCCAACAAACCCGAGAACCAGACGGCCCTGCTGCGCGCCTGCATGCGCAAGGCCATGACGGGGATCATCGGACAGAACTGGTCCCAGATGCCGCCGTTGGTCAAGGTCGGCGAGCGCGGCCCCGAGCCCGATCCGTGGACCAGTGCCCTGCGCCTGAGCGGAGTCCGTCCCCAATCCGTCTCGCGCACCCTCGTGCATGTGGGCCAGACCATCGGACAGGCCGGTTACGGCACCTCGGTCCGGGCCATCTTCTACCACGAGCCCGAGACCGACCGCAACCCCGAATTCTGGGCCGGTGTGCGGTTCCGCGACCCTGACGTCGACGGCTACTCTGCCTGGGTCGCCGAAGTCATGGGCGGCAAGGGCTACCAGAACCGCCTGGGCTCCACCTCGATCGTGATGGTCAGCACGCTGGGATTCCTCTTCGGCATCGAGAAGTTCCAGGAACAGGGACACGCCAAGGACTATTGGAAATACGTGGGCCTGGACATGCGGCAGGGAGGCCGTTGGGAACCCGAGGGCTTCAGCGGCCTCTCCGGGGAGGTCGGTGCCCACGGCGCCATCCGCATTCCCTCCACCCTCCAGTTCTTCGACTTCGGCTTCTACATGGAGATCGGACAACGCTTCTGAAGAGATCCGAGTCCCATCCGATCCGGATTCGATTTGAGGGCTTTGGACCGGGCCGAGACAATTTTAGACTGTCTCGTGCATGAATCTACTGCTGCTGGTGCTTTGGCAATTCTGGCTGGCCGCCTCGGGCTCGGCTCCTTCCGTTCAGAACGGCATCCTTGACCTAAGGAGCTGGGACTTCGCAAGCGGTACCGTCCGCCTCGACGGGCTGTGGGAATTCCTGCCGGGCTTGACGCCTGCCGGAGACGGCTCGCACCTGCCGGGCCACATGAGCGTGCCCGGCTACTACCAGCCAGCAAGCAGCAGCAGCACAGCCAGCATCGCGACCTACCGCCTGCGGATCCTCATGCCGGAATCCGCTCCCCAGCAACTGGCCCTGCGCGCCATCCGACCTTCCAGCCAGAGCCTGCGCATCCTGGTCGACGGCGTCCAGCAAGGCGAGATCGGCACGTTCGGCACCTCGGCGATGAGCGCCAGCCCGATCTTCACCAGCAAGCCCGCCTATCTGCGCATCCCGCCCGGATCCCACGAACTCGTCATGGAGGCGGCGTTCTTCCACACCAACCACAAGGGCATCGCCCGTCCGCTCGAACTGGGTGCCGTGGAACAGATCGCCCTGAACGAGACCCTCCTGCAGAGTTTCAACACGTTCCTGGCCGGAAGCCTCTTCTTCCTGGGACTGCAGTTCGCCGTGCTATGGTGGAACCGCCGCCGCAACATCTCCACGGGCCTTTTCTCGCTCGTCTGCTCCTTCAGCCTGGTGCGCCACCTGGTCACGACATCCACACCGCTCTCCGACCTGCTGCCCTGGGTCGACTGGGAAGTCCACCTGCGCCTGGAATACCTGACCTTCGGCACCATCGTGCTTTGGGTCTACTGGTTCAGCCTCGAGCTCTTCCCCGGACGCTTCCCCCGCAAGCTCCTGCATTTCCTGCAGATCTCCGGAGCCGCCTACGGCTTCTTCTCCCTGATCGCCCCCACGCACCTCCTGACGGAAACCGTCTGGTATTACCAGATCATCCATCTCGTCGTGATCCCCATCCTCCTCGCAGGCCTGGCCAAAGGCGCTTGGCGCGGCGATCGGGGCGCAACCATCTATCTCGCCGGATTCGGACTGCTGGCGGCCACGGTCGTCAACGACATCCTCTACGCCCAGCAGATCATCCAGACAGGACTATGGGCTCCTGCCGGCATGCTCTGCCTGGTGATCGCCCTGGCCATCGTGACGTCCCGCCGCGCCGCCAGCATGGCCCAGGACATCGAGACGTCGCTCGAGGCGCGCACCCTCGACATCGCCAGCCTCTGGGAGGATCGCCATCCCGGCTTCGTCGGGCATCAGGAACGGGTCTCGCGCCTTTCCGCGCGCCTTGCCAAGAGCCTGGCACTCATTCCGGACGAAGTCGACAGGATCCGGCGCGGAGCCGCCATCCACGATGCGGCTATCGGCATTTTTCCCGCCGAACCGCTTCTCAAGCCCACGAGCCTGAGCAACGAGGAAATCCAGGAATTCGAACGGCACACCCGCATGAAGTCGCTGCAGACCCCGTGCGACCGCTTCGGAACGGACTCGGTGATCATCCAGAGCCACCACGAGCACTGGGACGGTTCGGGGTATCCCCAAGGGTTGGCGGGAGATGCCATTCCCTTGGCGGCCCGCATCGTGGCCATCGCCGACATCTGGGACGCCCTGATCCACGATCGCCCGCAGCGCCCCGCCCTTTCCTTGCACGACGCCTTGGAGCAGATGGAGCGAGAACGCGGCAGGACCCTGGACCCCAGGCTCCTGGACATCTTCCTGGAGCAGGGCATCTGGAAGGTCACCCAGGAAAGTCACTGAGCCTTCGCTCCCCCACGACGGGATGGATCTCGCGAACACAGAAGGCCTCCCCGCTTCCGGGAAGGCCTTCGTCTGCGAACCGATCCTGATCAGGGAACCTTAGCTGCCTTATCCCCGTTGATCATGTGGTTGAGGTAGAAGCGCAGGGCATCGATCTCCTCGGGCTTGCCCACCAGCGGCGGCATGAACTTGCGGTAGGGCGAGTCCGGCTTGTAGTCGTGCAGCATCCCCAGGATGTTGGCGATGCCCTTGTTGTCCCGGTCCTTGAGCAGGCGGCGCATCGAGCGGTAGCCGTCCACTGTGTGGCACGACATGCACTGCCCCTGGAACATCCGCTTGCCCGCCTCGAACTTCGAGAGGGTCGTGGAATCCTGGCCAAAGCCCTTCACGAGCCATGGAGTGTGGGCCAGGTACCCTTCCTGGTTGCGCTTGGCCACGTCCGCCACCCGCGTGCCGTTGGAGTAGAGGTACCCCTTGACGATGAAGGGCTTGCGAAGGTATTCGCGCATGCTCTCGCCGCTGGCGGTCGCGAGGGCAGCCAGCAGCAGCACAAGCAACGCGTTCCCGAAACCGAAGTTCTTCGGGGACATCCAGGCGAACAGGAAAACCACCACGCCGATGGTGGCCGAGGCGAGGGTCACGATCAGCGCCATGCGGGTGACATGGGTAAAGAGCCCCTGGCCCGCCGTCCCCACGCCCAGCAGCAGCAGTTCGCGCTGATCAAGCGGGATGGTGAAGTAGTACCAGGCCCCGAAGACCGGCATCAGGAAGAAGGCCGGCAGGAACCACTTGGCTGCCCAGCGCACCATCGAAGTCTTGACCACCCCGTCCTTCTCGCCGTCGAGACGGGAGAAGAAGATCAGGGACCACACGCCCGCCAGGGAGATGCACACCAGCGTGCGCAGCCCCAGTGCAGGGAAATAACCGGCATTGAAGAAGGCTGAGAAGAAGTAGTGCGCCTCTTGGCCCGATCCAGCGATGGCAAGCCAGGCGCCGGGCGTGAGCTTGAAGGTCAGGATGCCGTTGATGATGACCAGCGTTCCCAAGGACGCGATCGCATAGGCGTAACCCAGCCGCAGGTGGTCCTTGTCGGACACCCGCTTCCAGGTGTAGTAGTAGGCCGAGGCGAGCGAAAGCTCAACCAGGAAGAAGACCCACTCGATCGCCCAACCGAACACGAAGTTGTGGATGAGCGCACTGGTGCCCTCGGGATTGGCAAGGCCGATGGCAAACCAGATCCCTACGCCCGTCATGGCGCCGTAGACGCCGGTCAGGATCATGAAGAACTTGGAGAAGGCCTGCAAGCGGGGGAACCAGTCGCGCCGATCCTCCTGGATGGCCTTGTGCTCGGCGAACACCAGAAAGATGCCGCCGCCCACCGCGAAGTGGGAGATCAGGACGTGGATGATGGCGATGATGCCGATCATCCAGCCCGAGCCGATGACAGGAATGTCAAGGAAGGGATAGTTCATGGCATTCTCCTCAGTGAGCCGCGGGCAAGGCCGCGTAGGCCCAGATGGTGGTGACGATGGTGACGAGCACGACCAGGTATCCGTACCAGGTCACGCGCCGTCCCCAGGCGCCCGAGCGGGTGTTGGGATCGAAGAAGGGCACCAGGACCCAGAGGAACACGCCCAGGTTGAAGACCGCAAGGCCCAGGAACTCGCCCAGCGCCCCGGGAAACCAGTTCCCGAAGATCTTGAGGATCTGGAAGGAGCTCATGAAGTACCACTCGGGGTGGATGTCGGCAGGTGCTGGCTTGAGGGCGTCCGCCGCCGGACCCAGATCCCACGGGAACACGCAGGCCAGCAGCGCCAGCACGTTGGCGGCGATCAACCACACGGCCAGGTCCTTCACCGCGAAGTTGGGGAAGAACGGGATGGTCTTGCGCTGCGCCACAGGCTTGGCCTGTTCGCTGGGTGGAATCGACATGCCGTGCTTCTGCACGAGGTACAGGTGCAGTCCCAGCAGGGGGATGAAGAGGGACGGCAACACCCACACGTGGAGCGCGAAGAAGCGCTGCACGGTGATGGGGCCGATCTCGGCGCCGCCTCGGGCCAGGTCCGAGATGATCGGTCCGATCACGGGAACCGTGGCGGGAATGCCCAGGCCGACCTTGGTCGCGAAGTAGGCCAAGTCATCCAGCGGCAGCAGGTATCCCGAGAAGCCGAAGACCATCGCAAGCGAGATCAGGCCCATGCCGGTCCACCACAGGAACTCGCGCGGGGCGCGGTACGCCTTCATGAAGAAGGTCGAGAACATGTGGACGAAGGCCGAGAACAGCATGAGGTTCGCCGACCACGAATGGATCGAGCGGATCAGCCAGCCGAACTTCACATGGGTGTTGATGTTGCGGACCGAGTCGTAGGCGCCTTCGCCGGGCGTGTAGTACATCAGCAGGAGGATGCCGGTGAGCACCATCACACTGAAGAAGAACAGGCAAAGCCCGCCCCAGTAGTACCAGATGGAATGCTTGTGGTCGGGGACCTGCTTGTGGGTCGCCAGTTCCTTGATGGCCGAGAGTCCCAGCCGTTCGTCGAGCCAGTTGTAGAGTTTCTCAGGCACGGGAAACCACCACCTTTCCGCTTGTCATGGCGACCTTGTACTTGTCGAGGGGCTTGGGCGGGGGGCCGGCGACGTTGGCGCCGGTGTGCGCATCGTAGGTGCCGCCGTGGCAGGGGCAGAAGATCTGCTTCTTGGACGGCTCATAGCCCGCTGTGCAGCCCAGGTGGGTGCAGACGGCGGTGAGGGCGGTCCAGGTATCGTCGTCGTGGTGGATGAGCATGGCCGGCTTGGTGCCGAACTTGAACATGAAGGCGGCGTTCTTGGGAGTGGCGGCCGCCTCGGGAGGCAGCGTCACTTCGGTCACGGCACCCACGGCGGCGGCATCCTCGACGGGAGAGGCGATGTAGCGGTAGACGGGATAGCCGACCAGGCCAGCGTAGCAGGCGCCCACGGCGCCGGCGGCGAGCTTGAGGAACGTGCGACGCCCTTCGTCGGCTCCTTCCTCGGGAGTCTGGGGATTCTTGACGTCAGACATTCTTTTCCTCCACGACGGTGGCACGACGGACGATGCTTCCGATCCAGGCCATGATGCCAAGGCCTGCGACCAGGGAGACGACAAAGAGGATCACGACGACCCAGTTGGTGTTCTCGGGGGACTTCCAGACGTCGAAGCCCTTGAGCGAAAGCGTGGTGTCGCGCACCACGTCGCGCAGCAGCGTCCAGCAGGCGACCGCGCCGAAGGCGGGGACCGCCGCGACGACGGGCAGGACGGAGGAGCGGCTGCGAGCCGTCAGCACCAGGCCCACGGCAGCCACGAAGGACAGGGCCACCCCGGCGATCCAACCCAACGACAGGTCGTGCGCGTAGACCGAGGTCGCCAGCACCTTGCGCACGGCCTCGGGCTGGGAGTCCAGGGCCCAGATGCCCACCAGCACGAGGAACGGAAGGGAGATCGCCGCGACAAGGCCGGTCCAGCGACGCAGGAAGGTACGCGTCTCGTCCAGGAGCCCGGCCTTGGTGGACCAGAGCGAGGTTCCCAGGGCACCCAGCGCGATCGAGGCGACCATCATCAGGGCAAAGCGCGGCAGCGTCGTGGGATCGTGGGGAGGCAGCGTGGTGCCATGGGGATCGGCGGCGTACATCTGCAGCCACACCTCAGGCCGCAGCATCAGGGTCATGTTGGTCGAGAACAGCTTGCCGACCAAGGCGATCGGCGCCATCGCCACCAGGGCCCAGGCCCAGAAGGCCTTGCCCTTGGCCGCCAAGTGGGCCATGCGGTAGAGGATGGTGTAGGCCACGAGGATCGCCAGCACCACGCTGATCCACCAGGCACCGATGAGGTCGGAGGAGGCGTAGAGCGCCCGCCCGTAGAGTACCTGCGCGAACAGGAGCGGCGGCACACCCAGGTTGATCACGTAGGTGGTGATGACGGTGAGTTTCTTGGCGACCACGCCCGAGGCACCGATGGCCCCCTTGTGGCCGATCAGATGCCCCACCAGGTTCCAGGCAAACACCAGGACCAGGCCGCCGATCAGCATGTGCAGGAAGGCGAAGTGGAGCGTGAGCGTCAGGCCGTGCAGGATCTTGAAGAGCCAGACCGGCGCAGGCAACGGGATCGGATCGAGGGCTGGAAACGCATGGGTCAGATCAGGCATGAAATGTGGCCTTTCCGGTATGGGTAGGAAGTCGGATGCACACGGACCTGCTGCGCGCTGCCAGATCCTTGGAACAGGATCGCAAGTTCGGTGGTTCGATGCAAGCGTGTGACACAGAACCATTCTACCAAATTTGAGATGAAGATTCAAACTCCATTCAACTCCATTTTTGGACATCCACGTCGTGATGTCTTCAAAGTGCCATCGGCGGAAGCGATCGGGACGGTAGAAACCTCCGATTTCCATCTCCAAGAGCGTGGAACGAACTTCTGAAGAGAGACCGATCGAACCCTTCCACAGGAGACCCCATGCTCGACGCGACCCTTGCCCACCAACTCGACACTCTTCTTGCCTGCGACTGCACCGCTTCGCCCCTGGTCCCGGAAACCACCCCGCAAGCCTTGGCCCGTCTGCTCGCCGAGCTGGACCAGGCATCGGCCTACCCGGAGTGAAGCCGATCGGCACGGCCGATCGGAGTCCACGGAAGGTCCGATTTCGATTCCGCCTCCCGCTCCCGTATCCTTTGAAGAGAACCTGACACCTCCACGCTTCCGAAGGAACCCAGAACATGCTCGACGCCGACCTCCTCACCCAGCTCCGCACCCTCCTCTCCGACCTCCCCGTGCGCCTCTCCTTGGTGCAGGACCTCTCCCGCCACGAGAAGGAGGAGGAACTCTCGGGGATGCTCTCCGACATCGCTTCGGCCTCCCCGCACGTGGAGCACATCCGTTCCGGGCACACCTCCGCCGTGCCGCGCTTCGAGCTGCACCGCGACGGCAATCCCACCGGCATCTCGTTCCGCGGCATCCCCGGTGGCCACGAGTTCACCTCGCTGGTGCTTGCACTGCTGAACGCCGCCGGCAAGGGCAAGCTCCCCGACGCCGGGATCCAGGCCCGCATCGCAAGGCTCCAGGGCCCGGTGCAGCTCTCCACCTACGTAAGCCTCTCCTGCACCAACTGCCCCGAGGTGGTCCAGGCCCTGAACGCGATGGCGCTCTTCCATGCCGACTTCCGGCACGAGATGGTCGAAGGCGACCTCGTGATCGAAGAGGTCCAGGCCCTGGGCCTGCAGGGCGTTCCCGCCGTGGTGCGCGACGGCACGCTGCTGCACTCGGGCAAGGCGGAGCTGGCCGGTCTGCTCGAGACCCTGGAAGCCGCCCTGGGCTCGGCTCCGGCCGAGGTCGCCACGGTCGCGGAGTTCGATGTGGTGGTGGTGGGCGGCGGCCCGGCGGGAAGCGCGGCCGCCATCTACTCCGCCCGCAAAGGGCTGCGCACAGCCTTGGTGGCAGGACGCATCGGGGGGCAGGTCAAGGACACCAAGGGGATCGAGAACCTGATCTCGGTACCCTACACCGAAGGCCCTGCGCTTGCCGCCGACCTGCAGAAGCACCTCTCGGCCTACGACGTGACGATCCTGGAGAACCGCACCGTCGAGGAGGTGGTCAACGGGGCGCTCAAGGAGATCCGGCTCAAGGGCGGAGAGATCCTGCGGGCCCCGGCCCTGATCGTGGCCACCGGCGCCCAGTGGCGTCAGCTGGGTGTGCCCGGCGAGAAGGAGCACATCGGGCGCGGCGTGGCCTTCTGCCCCCACTGCGACGGCCCCTTCTACAAGGGAAAGCCGGTCGCGGTGGTGGGCGGCGGGAACTCGGGCGTGGAGGCGGCCATCGACCTTGCCGGGATCTGCTCGCACGTCACCCTCTTCGAGTTCGCCGACACCATGCGCGCCGACCAGGTGCTGATCGACAAGCTCAGGAGCCTCCCGAACACCACGGTCCACGTCGGAGCACGCACCACCAAGGTGGTGGGAGACGGCACCAAGGTCTCTGCGCTGGAGTGGGAAGACCGCGCCACAGGAGAGGCCAAGGTCACCGCGCTCGAAGGCGTCTTCGTGCAGATCGGGCTCTCGCCGCAGAGCGCCCTCGTGAAGGACCTGGTGGAGGTCAACCGCGTCGGGGAGATCGTGATCGACGAGAAGTGCCGCACAAGCACTCCCGGCATCTATGCGGCGGGCGACGTGACCACCGTCCCGTGGAAGCAGATCGTGATCTCGATGGGCGAAGGGGCCAAGGCGGCCCTGGCCGCCTTCGAAGACCGGATGCGGGCGGGCTGAAAGGCCGCCCGCCCCGCGCCAGGGATGCGCAGGGCCGCGCCTTGCGCGGGTGCCCCCCCGGGCACCGGAGGGCGAAGGCCCGCAGCCCGCAGCAGCCCGGCCCGTGCCGTGCCCTTCGGTTCCGCGCCGGGCACGGCACGGGAGGCGCCCGACAGGCTCTGCACAAGTCTGTCACAGGACAATTTTTGTCAAAAAAAGGGCCCCCTGTTCCGGGAGCCCTCGTTCACTTCCTGCGCCTCTTCTTGCCCTTGGACTTGGCGACCTTCTCGGCCTTGGCCTTCTTGCCCTTCTTGAGCTTCTTGCCGCCCTTGCGCTTGACCGGGCGGAAGGTGGGACGTGCCTTGAGCGCGTCCTGGTCCTCCTCGGTGAAGAGCGCCTTGCCCTCGGCCAGTGCGCGATCGGTGGAGGCCAAAGCCCTGGCCTGCCCGAAGTGGCGACGCCAGGCGCCCAGCACCTGAACGGCGAACCAGTTGCCCGGCAGGAGCTGACGTCCCTCGTTGACGGCCAAGGCCGCCACCGCGATGCCGGAATCGGGCCGCCCCTTGCGGCGCGCGAAGCCCGCGAACCACTCGTAGTGCCCCTTGGGGTTGTCGCCGTCGAGGCTGCCGGTCTTGCCGCCGAACTCGAAGCCCTCGCGCATCTCGTCCTCCCACACCTGGTCGAAGGCGCGGCGGGCCGTGCCGCTGTCGGCGGTCAGGCGCATGAGCTCAAGCATCTCATGGGTGGCCTTGCCCTCCTGGGCAGGCACGTGGGACGGCGTCCCCAGCGAGTCCCACGAGGGAGGCAGCAGCTCGCCGCCGCCGGCGTACTTGCGGGCCAGCATGGCCGCGTGAATGGGGCTGATGAAGGTGGTGCGCACGAAGCCCGAGGAGAGCTCGGCCAGGTTGTAGGTGTCGCGCGGCGCCTGAGCGCGGCCCGAGGGAATGCCCTCGCCCAGTCCCTTGGCGCGGTTGAAGCCCATGGTGTCCAGCCACTGCATGTAGCGGGCCGTGCCGAGGTAGTGGACGCCGATCTGCCCGAAGATGGGGTTGGCCGAGATGGCGAAGGCGCGACCCAGCGAGAAGGTGTCTCCGCGTGCGGTGTCCAGCTGCCCCTTGAGCAAGGTGTGGGGCTTGCCGCGCAGGTGGAAGCGGCGCGAGGCATCGAAGCCCTTGTCGTTGATGACGGCCCAGGCAGTGGTCATCTTGGCAAGCGAAGCCATCGGGTACTGCGGAGCGGCCAGGCTCTGGAGATCCACGCGGGCCGTGCCGTTCTCGCCCACCAGCGCCACCAGCGGGCGGCGGGTGGCCAGGTCCATCACGAAGATGGCGGCCAGGCGCGTCGGGTGACGGCGGATGATGTCCTCGGCGAAGGCCTGGTAGAGAGGGTCCACCTCGAAGCGGGCGGGAAGCTTGCCGGGATAGCGGATCTCGCCCGGCTTGGCGCCGTCGCGCCCGGCAGCAGGCGTGGCGACCGTGGAGTCGTGGCGGGGTGCGGCCTTCCAGAGGCCGGCAAGTCCGACCGCGGCGGTCAATGCGGCAAGGATCAGGAGGATTCTCCTCTTCTTGGGTGCAGGCTTCCCCCAGACCCGTGGGGACTGGCGGGAAACCCCGGTGCCATCGAGCCTCAACGCGCCGCGAGCCTGGACAGCGCCGCGAAGTAGTCGGGGAAGGTCTTGGCCGTGCAGGCCGGATCCTCGATCTCAAGGCTCGTCCGCAGGGCGGCAAGCGAAAACGCCATGGCCATGCGGTGGTCGTGGTAGGTGGCGATGCGGGCCGGAACCAGCGCGGCGGGAGGGGTCACACGGATCCAGTCCGGGCCTTCCTCCACGAGGGCGCCCAGCTTCTGCAGTTCCGTGCGCACGGCGACCACGCGCTCGGTCTCCTTGACGCGCCAGGAGGCGATGTTGCGGATCAGGGTCGGGCCGTCGGCAAAGAGCGCCAAGGTCGCCAGGGTCATGGCGGCGTCGGGCATGTCGTTCATGTCGATGTCCAGGGCCTTGAGCACTCCCGATTCCGGGGCGCACGCCTCGATCCAGTCCGGTCCCCAGGTGATCCTCGCGCCCATCTTCTCGAGCACGGTGGCGAACTTGGAATCGCCCTGGATGCTCTGGGTACCGCAGCCCAGCACGCGCACCGGTCCGCCCATGGCGCCGAAGCCCAGGAAGTAGGAGGCCGAGGAGGCGTCCCCTTCCACGGCCACGGAGCCCGGCGAGACGTAGGTCTGCGGAACGATGCGGAACACGGAGTACCCATCGCGCTCGACCTTCACGCCAAAACGCGCCATCAGGGCAAGGGTGATGTCCACGTAGGGCTTGCTGATGAGGTCGCCCTTCACGACGATCTCCAAAGGCGTCTTCGAGAGCGGAGCCGACATCAGGAGGGCCGAGAGGAACTGGCTGGAGGTGTTGCCGGCGATCTCGGTGCGGCCGCCCTGCAGGCCTTCGGACACGATCTTGAGCGGGGGGAATCCTGGGTTGCCCAGGGACTCGATGCGCCCGGGGGCGGCAAGCAGGGGCACCAGGCCGTCGACCAGGTCCCCGATGGGGCGCTCGCGCATGCGCGCCACGCCGTCCAGGATCCACTCTCCCTGGGCGGCGCACAGGGCGGCGCACAGGGGGCGCATGGCGGTGCCGGCGTTGCCCAGGTTCAGGGGCTCGGAGACCGAGGCGAACTTCGCACCGCCCATGCCGGTGACCACGAACTCTTCGCCTTCGCGCACGACCGAGACGCCCGTGGCGGCCAAGGCGCCCAGCATGGCGTCGGTGTCTTCGCTCTCGAGGAGTCCGGAAAGGCGGGTCGTCCCTTCGGCCAAGGCGGCCAGCAGCAGGTAGCGGTTGGAGAGGCTCTTCGAGCCGGGCAGGCGAATTTCGCCGCGAAGCGGGGGCAAAGGCCCAAGATTGAGGACGTCCACAGTGGCTGGAATTGTAACCCCGTTGTCCGGATCCTCAAAGACACCGGGAAAAATGAGTGGAGGGGCCCCTTTTCCCGCCCTATGCGCCGGGCGGCGCACCAAGCCTCCTCGGCCCCGCGGCGTGGGCCAGGTCGCCGGGCCTGCGGGGTCTTGGCCCTTCGGGTCACGGTCGGGGGGAGGTTGACGTTTTCTGTCCTGCGGACGGCCATGCCGGTAGCTCCGGAGCAAGATTTCTGCACTGCGTGCCCGTTGCTCTGGGGCTCCACCCCAGACCCGGCTCTAAACCGTTTTGCAGGCGCTCTGCCCTTTTGATTTCTGCACTGCGTGCACGGTGTTCTGGGCCCTCCCGGCCCAGACCCGGGCCAAAGGGGCTGTCCGCGCCCCTTTGGAAACCACGGCCAGGGGTATTCACCCCTTGGATCCCCAATAGAGACACTCCGTGGGGTGCTTTGTGGCGAAGTCAGGGCACTTGCCTTCTTGATCTTACCGTAGGCGTTTGCCTGGGTGGAGAGTCCGGGCTTTGCCGCGAAGCGGCAAAGGGCACTCGTCCCCGACGCCTCGCCTCGCCAAGCCGCAGAACAACGGACAACCGGGCGAAGAGTTGCCCGTTGCGAAACAAGGGCGGAGCCCGAGATCCTGGCATTCCCCTTTTGTGGGGCCCCATGTTGCGATCCTGATCGCGTGGGGCAGGGCTGCGGCTGGTTCTGTTGCAAGGTTGCTGACAGCGAGTGGTGGTACGATGGGTGAAGTCGTAGCGGAAATCCGTGGGGTCCAGGGCGGCGGAACGCCCTGGTGGTGGGTGCAGGGGCCACCAAAGGCTCCTGCCCGGGGTTTGGGGCCGGAGGTCTCAAGCGTAGGCAGAGCGCAGCTCAAACAGCAACCCGGGCCTGGGCCGCGCCAGAGCATAGGCCGCACGCAGGGCAAAAAAAGAACCCGGTGCAAAAAGCATCCCCCACTGGTGTTTGATCATCAAGGAACCGGGAGACAGACGCACAGGGCGTCCCCGGCTCCGACGCCCGCGAGGAGGGCGTCACCGGGTTAGCTACCTTGGCGGCGCATTCCTCTACGACGGAAGGATCCAGTGGCCATCGACGTTGAAGAGCTCTATCGCAGGTTCGCACCCATGGTCCGCCGACGGTGCCTGCAGCTCGTGCGCGATGCCGCCATGGCCGACGATCTGACCCAGGAGGTTTTCGTGAACTGTCTTCGCTTCCAGGAGCGCCTCTCGGGCGAGTACCCCTCCAGCCTCCTGTTCCGGATGGCCACCAACGCAAGCCTCAACGCCCTGCGCGCGGCCAAGCGGCGCCCCGGCAACCGCAACGAGGAGGTGCTCCTCTCCATCGCCTGCCAGGACGAAGGACAAGGCGCCTTCGAGGCCCGCAGCGTCCTGGACCGCATCTTCAGCCGCGAGCAGGAATCCACCCGCGTCATCGCGGTGATGTACCACCTCGACGGCATGACCCTGGACGAGGTCGCCAAGGAGACGGGCATGTCGATCTCAGGCGTGCGCAAGCGGCTCCTGAAGCTGCGCGAACACGTCCAGGAACTCAGGGAGGTCGCATGAAGCACGACCAGGACTGGCTGCTGGAAAGGATCCGGCTAGGGGAAGTCCCCCCGCATCTCAAGGCCCGTGCCGAGGAGGCCTTGCGCGATCCGGCCTGCCAGGCCCGCCTGCAAGCCCTCGAAGAGGCGGACGCCCTCGACCGGGCACGTCATCCAGCCTCTGCCGAGGTCGCCGAGATCCGGCGCATCGCCGCCGCCCAGGCCCGCACCGAGGAAGCGCAGACGCGCGCCCGACGCAAGCGCCGCTGGGCCGTCGGCGTTCCCGCCACCGCCCTGGCCCTGTGCCTGGCCGCCATCCCCTGGAACCGCGCCACGACCCAGCAGGCCCAGGCCGTGTCCGAGTCGGCGCCCGCCACGAAACCGCTCGAACCCGCCACCAGCTCTCGGCAGCATCCCACTCCCAAGCCGAACCCCATGCCCACCACCCGCCTGGCAGACGGCACCGCCCCTGTTGTCCGGCCAGATGCCGAGACCGGCCCCCAGACCACCAATCCTCTCGAAGGCCAGGTCGCCTCGGTCAGCGGCGTGCGCAGCAAGGGCGAGCCCCTGATGCTCCTGGTCCACCGCCGCGTCCAAGACCGTGCCCAGCGCCTCTTCGACGGCGACTCCATCCACCCCGGCGACATGCTCCAGCTTTCGCTCAAGGCAGAACGCCCCCAGTACGTGTGGATCCTCTCGCGGGACGCCAGCGGCGAGATCACCACCCATCTGCCCGAGTCGGGCCCGCAAGCCGCCCGGATCGACACCGGACTGCACGCTCTCCCCCACGCCTGGGAGCTGGATGCCTCGAACGGCTTCGAGCGCTTCTGGATCGTGTGGTCCCCAAGCCCCTTCGCCCTGAAGGACCTGGAGCGCCGCCTGCGTGCGCTGCCCCGCGATGCCGTGCAGTTGCCCCTTCCCGCAGGCTTCTCCCAACGCAGCCTGCGCTTCCCCAAGGGGCCGCGATGAACCGCTCCGCGATCCTGGCTTTGTGCCTTGCCTTGGGCGCCCAGGCGGCGACCCAGCGCTTCCTGCTGCTGGCCAGCGCCAACGACGGCGGCCCCGGCAAGATCCCGCTGCGCTATGCCCAGTCCGACGCCCGCGGCTTCGGCAAGGTCCTGGCAAGCCTGGGCGGCGTGGACTCCTCCGACATCCTGCGGCTCCAGGAGCCCGATTCCGCCAGCCTGCTTTCGGGCCTCCACGCCCTGTCGGAGCGGGTCGGGACGGCCCGCGCCCGCGGTCTGCGCACCGAGGTCGTCTTCTACTATTCGGGGCACGCCGACGAGAACGGACTGATGCTGGGCAAGGAGCGCGTGGAGTACAAGCGCCTGCGCCTGGCCATGGACTCGGCCGGCTCCGACGTGCGCCTGGCCGTGCTGGACGCCTGCGCCTCGGGCGGCGCCCTGCGCGCCAAGGGCGGCGTGCGCCGTCCCGCCTTCCTGACCGACGACTCCCAGGACCTGCGCGGCCGCGCCCTGCTCACCTCCTCCACGGCCCAGGAGAACTCCCACGAGTCCGATTCGCTGGGCGGATCGTTCTTCACCCAGGCCCTGCTCACCGGCCTGCGCGGCGCCGCCGACGCCGACCACGACAACAAGGTCACCCTGAACGAGGCCTACCGCTTCGCCTACCAGGAGACGCTGCGGCGCACCCAGGAGGCACGGGCCGGAAGCCAGCACCCGTCCGTGGACATGGACCTTGCCGGGGCCGGGGACGTCATCCTCACCGACCTGCGCAGCCCCTCGGCCCGCCTCTTCCTGGACTCTTCCCTGACCGGACGCCTCACGGTGCGCGACACCGCCGGCAGCCTGGTCGCCGAGCTCCAGAAATGGCCCGGCATGCCGATGGAGCTGGGCCTGGAGCCCGGCACCTACCAGGCCACCTTCCTGCGTGGCGGACGCCCCTACCGCGACACGCTGCGTCTTGCCTTGGGCGAGCGGCTCCTCACCGATTCGATGGTCGGCCGCTGGGACACCATCCCGACCACAAGCGAACCGATCCCACTCGTTCCTGCCAAGGATACCCTGCGCACCCTCGCCATGAACCTGGGCATCATGCCTCCCATGGACATGGCCGGCGAGGAGGGCATCAAGATGCGTCAGCGCTTCGCCCTGGAGCTTGCCCTGGCCGAGGCGGGCGAGGTCGACGGCTGGCAGCTGGCCGGCGGAATGGCGACCTCCCACGGCCGCATGCGCGGCGTCCAGATCGCGGCCGGCATCACCATCGCCGACGGCGACTCCGCCCACGGAGTCCAGGTCGCCACGGTCGCCATGGCCAAGGGCGCCATGCGGGGGCTCCAGATCTCCTCAGTTTCGGTGGCGCGCGGCGGCATCAAGGGCGCCCAGATCTCCTACGTCGCCAACATCTCGGGGCGCGGCGCCTTCGCAGGGGCCCAGGTCGGCACCTTCTTCAACCTCGCCGACCACGGTCACGGGGCCCAGGTGGGACTGGTCAACTGGGGAGGCCACTTCAAAGGAGCCCAGGTGGGGCTGGTCAACGGGAACCTGACCGATACGGGGGCGCAGGTCGGCTTGGTCAACCTGTCCAGCGCGATGCATGGAGCCCAAGTGGGTCTGGTCAACCTCGACGGCCAGCATGTTGGCCCGCAAGTGGGCTTGGTCAACCTCTCGAAGAGGAACCAGGGAACCTCAGTGGGACTGGCCAACCTGACCTTCTCCCAGGCCGGAGCCCAGGTGGGCATGGTCAACGTCACCGATACCCTCGAAGGCGTGCAGGTCGGCATGGTCAACCTCTCCCGCGTCACCCGCGGCCTTCCCATCGGCCCACTGAGCTGGAGCGCCAGCCTTCCCTGGCGCCTGGACAGTTGGCTCGACGAGACCGGCATCCCCACCCTCTCCAGCGTGTGGGAATGGAAATGGCTCCACTCCCAGACAGACATCTCCAGCGACCTGGGTCAGCGCAACCGCCCCGTATTGGGCTACGGATGGGCCCTGGGGATGCAGCTTCCCTCGGAGCGTTGGATCCTCGCGGCCGACCTCGGCTCCAAGACCCTCACGCGCGGCGTCTCGCACACGGTCAAGGAGGCCGGCGAACCGGACCAGCGACAGCTCTACACCAACACCCTGCTGCGGGCCCGACTCCTGGCCGGCGCCTGGCTCCATCCCCGCGTAGGGTTCTTCGCCGGAGCGGGCTGGACCCTGCTCAGTTCGAACCAGGCCGAGAACGACCTCGCCTATGTCGCGCCCCGCGTCGTCTCCACCGCCGACCTGGGAACCGGAGTGCAGGCCTGGCCCAGCCTCTTCGCGGGAGTGCGCCTGAACCTGCGGCGCTAGGGCCTCAAGAGGGGGCCCTCTTCCCGCCCTGTTCGCCCATTCCTTCATTTTGACAGGATTTGTCATGGGCTCGCCAAGCCTCCTCGGGCCGTTCCCTGAGCGGAGCCGAAGGGCGGCCCTGCGGGGTCTTGGCCCTGCGGGCTACGGCCGGGGGGAGGTTGACGTTTTTTGTCCTGCGGACGCGTCCTGGCTTTTGACAGAAATTGTCTTTAAATCGGTTTGCAGGCGCTCCGCCCTGCACCCGGATCCTTGTTCATGCACTTGCGTGCGACCGTTGCTTGGTGCCTCCTGCCCCAAACCCCGGCCTAGGGCCGCTGGCGGCCCTAGGAACCGCCACCAGGGCGTTCCGCCGCCCTGGACCCCACGGATTTTCGCAGCACGCCAAGCCGACGGCCACCCCACCACTCGCGGTCAGCAACCTCGTGCGTGCATGACCCTCAGCTTGCCCCACGCGATCAGGATCGCAACATGGATGCCCCATGAAGGGTACTACACATGGCCACTGGCGTGGCCATTGCGCAAAACCTGTCGAAGGATTGGAGCCTCGGGCCGAAGCGGTTAAGCAGCGATGCTGTCGGTTCGATGCACTGCAGGCCTAAGCACACATCATTTAATCAACGCTTGCACACTCCTCCTTGGTCCGCCCGCCCCCACACCGAGTATCATTTCTTCGATTCACCACTATCGTTCCGATATCCATACCACCAGATGATATGGCATATCACACAGACAATAACTTGCGTAACAATCGCAAACAATAGAAAAAGCAAATTATACTCATCACTATTCCACACAACAACACCAACAATAGAATGCAAAACAACAAAAACACAGAAACATATTCCAATATACTCCCGCGGACTTTTCGCAACAGACGCATAAATAATCGGCAACAGCACAAATAACAGCAAAGGCAAAAATAATATCGCATTAATAAATACACCCATCAATTCAGATGAGAGCCAATTTTCGTCAATCCCTTCCTTCCAAAACGAGCACCGATAAATCTCCGCAGAGGCTCTCCGCATCATATTGTTCGCAAGTGAATCATCTAAGTTCACCATCCAAACGTCTTGGGATGCGCGCATCAAAGATCGCGTGCGCCTATGATTCCATTCACCATACGTATAATCAAGATATTTAGAATAGCCGGCTCCGCAATACGAAAGCATCAAAGTAGCATTCGAGCTATCTGGAGTGAGATTTTTCTCATCAGGAGTATAAGTAGAGAATTCGCGCAGAAGTCGATCAATCTCAATCGCGCGAACTGCCTTTACTGGAAATTCCAACGTACCAGCGCCAGGCGAATCATGACCCATCACATCTTGGGGAGATCGAAAGCCAAAAAAGTTCGACTGAGTCCCACTCTTTGTTACATGAATTTCCGTGACAAAAAAAGTATCTCTATAAACTGGCGGCAAAAATCCAACAGTCACCACAAGAGAATCCAAAGCTGTACACGCATTCACAGCAGGTATCCGCACAACTTTTGCAGTATCTGGAAATCTAATTCTTTCAGCACTAAGCCGGCTAGCGTCTACTACCGCCTTCCCATATTGAATACCTAGCCAGCCAAGAAATAACGGCAGGGAGAGCAAGGCAATGCCTAAGCGAGATTTGCACAATTTGACGAACACATTACTCTCCTGCGCGCGAAGGACCTGTAAAATGAAGTATGTAACCGGGTTATTCACACAAGCATCTTTCTTCACCAAAGAAGATCTTAAACGTCTGCTTCCAGTGATGGATACACGCCGACGTTTTCGACGCATCTATTACCGCAAAGTATAAGCTTTTGAGGCGGCTATCGTGATTTGGAAAGATCCGTCGATTTCTGGTGAACTTTCTCAAGCTCACGTTCAAGGATTCGATGATATTGGTCAGTCTGTACAAGCCCTGCACCTATGGGGATGAACCCAGCAGGAAGCGTTGCCAGCCAAGCGCCCTGACTTCGCCGCCAAGCAACCCACGAAGTGCTGCTATCCGGGGGGTCGAGGGGGATGGCAATCCCCCCGTGGCGGTTCCAAGGGCCGCCAGTGGCCTTTGGCCCGGGTCTGGGCCGGGAGGGCCCAGAGCAACGCGCACGCAGGGCAGAAATCAAAAGCCGGGTCTGGGGTGGAGCCCCAGAACAGCCGCCGCACGCCGGGCAAAAAGATCTAGGCTTTGGGAAACAAACCAGATGTCCCAGTCCACGAAGGACCTTGCCATGCTCCTTGTCGCCTCGCTCCTCCTGAGCCAGCTCTCCTCGGCGAGCCTCTACATGAACCAGGTCGCCTTCGAGGCCGACGGCCCCAAGACCGCCATCGTGGAGGGCACCTCGACCCTGGCCGGGACGACCTTCACCCTCAAGCGCGGTACCGTGGTAGCCGCCACCGGCACGCTCTCCCCGGCCGTCCCCCTTTCCGAATGGAAGTCCGGCGTCTCCTACTTCCAGGCGCGCTTCGACACCGTGAAGACTCCCGGCACCTACACCCTGACCGCCGCCGGCATCACCTCGGGGAGCTTCAAGATCGGCAAGGACTCGCTCGTGGGCATGGGCCTCGCGAAGGTCCTCGCCTTCTTCAATGCCGACCGCTGGAGCGGCGCCGACAACGTGACCAAGTACGGCGGCAGCGCCACCACCTACGACATGCAGGGAGGCTGGAAGGACGCCACGGGCGACGTGAGCAAGTACCTCAGCCACCTGTCCTTCGCCAACTACATGAACCCCCAGCAGATCCCGCTCTCCACCTGGATCCTGGCCTTCACCGCCGACCGCGTCCCCGCCCGCCTCAAGACCCAGGGCACCTACGCAGGTATGCGCTCCGAGGCTTTGTGGGGCGCCGACTACCTGGTACGTTCCCTCGACCCGAGCGGCTACTTCTACATCACGGTCTTCGACGGCTGGAGCACCAAGAACACCCGCCAGATCTGCGCCTTCACCGGATCCGACGGCATCCGCAGCGCCGACTACCAGGCCGCCTGGCGCGAAGGCGCCGGCATGGCGATCGCGGCCCTGGCCCGCGTCTCCAGCTGGGGAGTCAACGGCACCAAGACCTCCGCCCAGTACCTTGCCGCCGCCAAAACCGGCTACGCCCACCTGGCCTCCCAGCCCGCCGGCACCTATGCCGACGACAAGAAGGAGAATCTCCTCGACGACTACTGCGCGCTGATGGCCGCCACCGAGCTCTACGCAGCCACCGACTCGGCCCCCTACCTCGCCGACGCCCGCACCCGCGCCGCACTCCTGGCCCTGCGCATCTCCGCAGACGGCTACTTCTGGTCGAACGACGCCAAGACCCGCCCCTTCTATCATGCCGTAGATGCCGGACTTCCGCTGGTGGCCCTGACCCGCTACCTCGAAATCGACACCTTGCAGAATTCTCTCGTCAAGGATGCAGTCGCCCGCCACTTGAGCTACCTGACCGGCGTGACCGCGAAGGTCGCCAACCCGTTCGGCTATGCCCGTCAGACCTTCCTCTACAACAGCGCGATCCGAGAAGGCTTCTTCATCCCACACACCAACGAGTCCGGCTACTGGTGGCAGGGCGAGAACGCGCGCCTGGGCTCGCTTGCCAGCGCCGCCTTCTACGCCGGCCGCATGGTCGGCTTCCGCCCCGACTCGGCCTTCGGCCTGCCCGACAGCCTGCTGCGCTACGGCCTTTCCCAGATCGACTGGATCCTGGGCAAAAACCCCAAGGACTACTGCTTCATGGCTGGCGTGGGCCGCAACCAGGCCCCCGGCTACTACGTCGTATCCAACGGCGAACATCCTGGTGGCATCGTCAACGGCATCACCGGCTCCAACGACAAGGACGACGGCAGCGGCATCGACTACAAGGTGGCCGCCGACTTCCCCACCAATCCCCCCGCCTACACAACCGGCCCGTGGATGTCGTGGCGCTGGACCGAGCAGTGGATCCCGCATGCGCACTGGTTCCTGATGGCCATGGCCTCCCTGGGTGACGAGGTCCGCACCGGCGTGGCGACCACACCCCTCTCGATCCGTGCATCCTCCCGCACCACCGGCAAGGTCCGCCTAGTGCGCACCGCAAGCCAGCTCGAGATCCAGCTCGAGGCTCCGGCCACCCATGCCCTCGAATTCGCCGTCTCCGACCTGCAGGGGCGCCTCGTGGCCCGCGCCATCGTCCAGGCTGGGGAGTACGCGACCCGCATCCGCCTGGAGACCGGACACGAGGTGCTGGCCGTCACGGGAGCCGGCGCGGCGACCCTGCTGCATCCCTGACGCTCCTCGGACACCAGGGGCACCCAAGGAGCGTTTTCCCGTCGGAGAACGCTCCTTTCTGCATCCGCCCGCGAAGACCGGAATCATGGAGTATCTTGGCTTCTTTGCATCGCTCTCGACTCCCTTTCCAGTCAAAGGCCAACGAACTCATGAAGCTTTGGAAGAAATCCACCCTCGGACTCCTGGCCTTGGCCACCCTTGGAACCACCGCCGCCGATGCCGCCGGCAAGTTCACCGCCGCCGACTACAAGAAGGCCTTGTGGATGGCCACGCGCTATTACGGTGGCCAGCGCTCGGGCAACGGCCCCAACTGGCTCCTGATGGACCACACCTACAAGACCTCCTTCGTGAAGGATGCTGACGGATCCCGCGACCTCACGGGCGGCTGGTTCGACTGCGGCGACCACGTCCTGTTTGGCCAGACCTTCTTCTACAGCGCCTACATGCTGGTCAAGGCCTACGACGCCTTCCCCGCCGGCTTCTACGACCTCTACAACGGCAAGACCTACGCCGATTACCAGGCCAAGGGCGATTTCAGCATGGCCGGCGGCACGCCCAACGGCATCCCCGACATCCTCGATGAAGTCAAGTACGCCACCGACTGGATGATCAAGGCCACCCCCGACGCCGCCACCTTCTACTCCCAGAAGGGCGATGGCGACCTCGATCACAAGAACTGGGTCACTGCCGGCAAGATGTCGACCCTTTCCAAGAGCGAAGGCGGCGAGTCCGACGGCCCGCGCTCCTTCGTCAAGAATCCCCAGGACGGCTCCATGCCGGGCTTTGCCGCTGCCACCCTGGCCGTGATGTCCCGCGTCTACCGCAAGTACGATGCCGCCTATGCGGATACTTGCCTGGCCCACGCCAAGTACGCCATCGCCTACGCGTCCAGCTACAAGAGCAGTGCCGTGTCCGCAGGCAGCTTCTATCCCGCCAACGTGAACCCGGTGGCCGGGTATGTCACGGGTGCCGCCGAAGTCTACAAGGCCTCGGGCATCGCGCAGTACCAGTCCGATGCCACCGGCTCTGCCAACAGCCTGAAGAACCACTACTACACGCTGTGCTACGCGAACACTGACGATCTCGGCTACAACGCCGTGGGAACCCTGACGACCTCGACCAACAGCCTGTCGGGCATGCTGACGCTGGTCAATTCCTACAAGAACGGCGGAACCGGCGAGAACGGCCTGTCCGCCACCGGCAGCGATTGGGGCTTCATCCGCTATCCGGCCAACCAGGCTTTCTCGGCGGCCCTGTACAGCGTCGCCAAGAGCGTCACCACCTACGATGACTTCATCTACAATCAGGTGGACTACATCCTGGGCGGCAACAACGCCAAGCAGTCGTTCTTGGTGGGATTCTGCTCGGGTTGCAGCAACGAGGCCAAGCACCCCCACCATCGCAACGTCTACCTGAACGACGCGAACCCCAAGGACGATGCCAAGCAGGCCATGCCGATTCCCGAGCACAACAAGTACTTCGGTGCCATCGTAGGCGGAACCAAGACATCCTCCGCCTACGCCTCCCAGGACGTCACCATCAGCTACCAGTACACCGAAGGCGGCATCGACTACAACGCCGGCCTGGTCGGCGCCTTGGGATACATCGTCTCAAAGCTCGATCCGGTCACCACCGGCATCGAGAGCCAGCCTCGCGCCACGGCCTCCCAGCTACAGATCAGTGCCCTGGCCAACGGGTTCTCGGTAAGCCTGGGCGAAAAGGCTTTGGTTTCCGGCCAAGCCATGGATCTGAACGGCCGCAAGGTCGCCGAGCTTGCCGTCCGGGGCAACGGGCTGTCCCTCTCGACCTCCGGCCTCTCCCACGGCGTGTACCATCTGATGGTCCGCACCGCCGACGGCCAGAGCCTGACCCGCAGCGTCGTGGTGCGCTGATCGCTTGACCGTTCATTTCTGAGCACAACTCATTCGCCTCGTTGTCCGGATCGGACGGCGGGGCGTTTCTCTTTTTGCTAGATTTGCGGACCTGATGCATTCGATTCAAGCCGGGACAACCCACTACGCCGAATTCGGGGTCATCGCAGCCCTTGTCGTCCTCGTGATCCTCACCGTGGCCGTGATGATGGCGCTGGTCAACTTCCTGACCCGCGTCATCGGCAAGATCAAGATGGACGCCGCCAAGGCCGCCACCTACGAGTGCGGCGAAGCGCCCGTGGGTTCCTCGTGGTTCCGCTTCAACAACCGCTTCTACCTGACCGCCATCCTGTTCCTCGTGTTCGACGTGGAGCTGGTGCTGGTCCTGCCGATCCTCGTGCGCTTCACCCATTTCCTCCAGATGGGCGAAGGCGTCCTGATCTTCGCCAAGGTGTTCCTGTTCGTGGGCACCCTGCTCCTGGGCCTGATCTATGCCGGCGTGCGCGGCGACCTGTCCTGGAACAAATCCGTCGTCGCCTCCAAGGAGTCTTCGTGTGAGTGATCTCGTCGGGTCCGGAAACAACATGCCGGGCCCGACGGGCCCGCAGGTCCTGTTCACCTCGGTGGACGAATTCCTCAACTGGGGCCGCACCAACTCGCTGTGGTTCCTGCAGTTCGCCACCGCCTGCTGTGGCATCGAGCTGATGCAGACGGGCTGCTCGCGCTTCGACACCGATCACCTGGGCATGCTGCCGCGCTCGTCGCCGCGCGCCGCCGACGTGATGATCGTGGCCGGCACCATCACCCACAAGATGGCCTCCCGCGTGCGCACCCTCTGGGAGCAGATGGCCGAGCCCCGCTGGGTCATCTCCATGGGTTCCTGCGCCAACGCCGGCGGCCCCTTCAGCAAGTACAGCTACTCGGTGCTCAACGGCATCGACAAGCTCATTCCCGTCGACGTCTACGTCCCCGGCTGCCCTCCTCGCCCCGAAGCCCTCATCGACGGCACCGAGGCCCTGAAGGAGCGCATCCGCAAGTTCCAGATGTTCGGCATCCGCGACACGGAAGCGATCGTCATCGAATGAAAAACGCCGACCTTTTTTCCGCCCTTCTCGAAGTGTATCCGGACCTTTCGACCGAGACGTCCGAGACCGGTGAGATCCTCTGGATCGTGCCGGCCGAACGCCTGACCGACGTGGCCTGCACCCTGCGCGAGGACGAACGCTTCGCCTTCGACAGCTTGATGTGCCTCTCGGGACTGGATCTTTCCAAGTACCCCGCCGCCGTGAAAGGCGAGTTCGTGGGCGAGCTGCTTGCCTGCGTCTACCACCTTCACAGCTTCGAGCACGGCCACGAAGCGGCGATCAAGGTGATCGTCCCCAAGGACGAGACGGCATCCATCCCCTCGGTCGAGCCGATCTGGGCGGTGGCAGGCTACTTCGAGCGCGAGATCCTCGATCTCTACGGCATCGCGTTCCCCGGCAACCACGATCCTCGCCGCCTGATGATGCCCGAGGACTGGGTCGGACACCCGATGCGCAAGGACTACCAGTACCCCCAGAACTATTCGACCTGGGAGCTCAAGCGCGAAGGCCAGAACTTCACCTCGGGGCCGTACGCATGAGCCACGAAATCCTGGAACAGAACGACGACCTGATCACCATCAACATGGGCCCCCACCACCCCAGCACGCACGGCGTGCTGCGCCTGGTGATCCAGACCGATGGCGAGATGGTCAAGACCTGCAAGCCCGAGATCGGCTACCTCCACCGTTCCATCGAGAAGATCGGCGAGAACCTGGAGTGGTACCAGTTCGTGCCGTACACCGACCGCGTGGACTACGTGTGCTCGATGAACGCGAACCTGGCTTACGCCCTGGGCGTCGAGGCCCTCTTGAACACCAAGCCCGAGACGGCCGTCGAGATCCCGCTTCGCGCCGATTGCATCCGCGTGCTGTTCGCCGAACTCAACCGCATCTCCAGCCATCTGGTGGGAGTCGGTGCCGCCTCCATGGACATGGGAGCCTACACCCCGTTCCTGCACGGCATCACCCAGCGCGAGTTCATCAACGACATCTTCGAGAAGACTTGCGGCGCCCGCCTGACCTACAACTACATCTGCATCGGCGGCGTGATGCGCGACCTCCACGAAGGTGCAGAGGCCGAGATCCGTGCCTTCCTCGATCAGCTCGAGCCCGCGATGCACTCGTTCAACTCGCTGATCACCACCAACACCATCTTCCGCGGACGCTATGCGGGCGTCGCCCCCGTCTCCCGCGAGATGGCCATCGCCTACGGACTGGTGGGGCCGAACCTGCGCGCCTCGGGCGTCGACTGGGACCTGCGCCGCGACCGTCCCTACGGTCTCTACCCCAAGCTCAAGTTCGCGGTGCCCGTGGGTGGAGCCTACGGCGGCTCCAAGGGCGTCCTGGGAGACTGCTACGACCGCTACATCGTGCGTCTCCTGGAAATCGTGGAGTCCATCAAGATCTGCCGTCAAGTGCTGGACATGATCCCGCCCCCGGCCGAGAAGGCCGACGATCCGATCGGCGGCTACCGGGTGGACGTCACCAAGAAGCTGCGCACCCCGCCCAAGGGCGGACTCTACACCCGCGTGGAGAATCCGCGCGGCGAGACCGGCTACTACCTCGTGTCGGACGGCACCAAGATGCCCTACCGGCTCAAGATCCGCACCGGCTCCTTCACCAGCCTCTCCCTCTTCGAGACGCTGGTTCCGGGCCTGATGGTCGCCGACGTGGTCGCCCTGATCGGCTCGCTTGACATCGTGCTTCCGGAGGTCGATCGGTGAATTTCGGACCCGTCCAGCAATCCATCGCCGCCAGCCTCGCGTCTTGGGGTGTCCCGCATTCGGGGAGTGAGCTCGCCGCCCTCCTGATCCTGCTTCTGATCCCCTTCGGCGTGGCCTTCTCCATCGCCGGTGTGGCCCAGTACTTCGAGCGCAAGGTCTCGGCCGTCGTCTCGCGACGCTTCGGCCCCAGCACTGCCGGCGGCGAGGGCATCCTGCGCCTGGTGGTGAACCTTGCCTTCTTCTTCCTGCCGGCCGCCACGCGCGCCCGGCTCGAGAAGACCGTCGCGAACCTTCCCGGCGTGAAGCAGATCCTGTTCGTGGTGAGCTACCTGGGCTTGGGCCAGATCGTGGCCGACGGCGTGAAGATGTTCACCAAGGAAGACATCCTGCCGCGCGACGCCGACCGTGTCCTCTTCCGCGGCGCCACCTACATCCTGCTGCTGGCCTCCTTCGTGGCCTTGGTGGCCATGCCCATCAGCCAGAACTTCTACCTGAGCGATTTCTCGGTGGCCGCCCTCTACGTCTCGGCCGTGACCGGCGTCGGCGTGGTGGGGCTTCTCATGGCGGGCTGGGGCTCCAACAACAAGTACTCGCTGCTGGGCGGTGTGCGCGCCGTGGCCCAGATCGTGAGCTACGAGATCCCCATCGCCCTGACGATCGCCGCCGTGGCCATGTGGTCCGGCACCCTGTCCCTGCACGGCATGATCGCGGCCCAGTACCATCCGGGGTTCCTGTCCTTCCTGGGCTGGAACCTCTTCCAGAGCCCCTTCTTCCTGATCCTGTCCGTGGTCTACTACACCGCCGGCCTGGCCGAGTGCAACCGCACCCCCTTCGACTTCTCCGAGTCCGAGCAGGAGCTGATCGGCGGCGTCGGGACCGAGTACTCGGGCCTGCGCTGGGGACTGATCTTCATCGCCGAATACACCGACATGATCCTGGTGGGCGGCATCTTCGCCTCGCTCTTCCTGGGCGGATACCAGTCCCCCCTCGGTGAGCAGTGGATCGTCGCACTGCCCCCGGCCTGGGAAGCCCTGGTCCACGGCGCGATCTTCTGCGTCAAGTTCCTGGCCTCCATCGGCGTGATGATGTGGCTGCGCTGGACGCTTCCGCGCTTCCGCATCGACCAGGTCATGCGCCTGGCCTGGGTGCGGCTGATCCCCCTCTCCCTGATCTGCCTCTTCCTGCTGGCCGCCTCGATGCTGTGGTTCGGCCACGACGGACAGGTGGCGCAAGTGATCCACGGACGCTTCGTCTCCAGCCTCGTGGTGCGCCCCGAAGGGTGGCAGACCGCCTCCGTCTGGGGCGTGACGATCCTGGTGGTCGCCGTGCTCGTGGTCTTGGCCAAGAAGTTCGGAGACCCTAAGCCCATGCCCGAAGATGTCCGCAAGGCCCTCGTGGGAGGTGAAGGATGATCCTTTCCTGGATCCGTGAACTGGTCGACGGCCTGCAAGCCACCTATGGCGGCGTCAAGGAAACCGTGGGCTATGCCCGCGACTACGTCAAGGGCGAAGGCCTGGGCAGCGTGGTCACCACCAACTATCCCGAGGTCGAGCCGACCCTCCCCAAGGGGTACCGAGGCCATCTCTTCAACGAGATCACCAAGTGCACCGGCTGCAAGTCGTGCGCCCGCTCCTGCCCCATCGACTGCTTCCAGATCGAGACGGAACTCTCCGAGGGCACGAAGCTGCACATCAGCCGCTTCGACATCGACCTCTCCAAGTGCATCTACTGCGGCCTGTGCGAGAACGCCTGCCCGCACGACTGCCTGCACATGACCACCGACTACCAGGTCGACCCGAAGAACTCGGTCAACTCCCTGGGCAAGCGCTACCTCTTCCGTCGGCGCCCCGACCAGATCGCCGAGAAGCTGACCACCCAGGACATGACCACTCTCCACCGCATCACCGCCCAGGGCGCGAAGGACGAGGCCGATCGCGCCTTCTTCGACCGCATCGAGGACGTGAACAAGGGGAAAAGTCTCATCGGACTCTATGGCGAAGGCTTCTGGACCCCGGAGGAGAAGGCCCACGTGACCGCCGTCCGCGACGAGAAGAAGCGCCAGAAGGAAGCCGCCCTCAAGGCCGAGGCCGAAGCCAAGGCCATGGCCGCCCAGGCTCCTGGCGCCGAAGGAAACCCCTCATGAACCTCGAACTTTTCCTCTTCTGGCCGCTGTGCGCCCTGACCGTGGTGGGCGCCCTCTCCACGGCGCTGGCCCGCAACCTGGTCTACGCCGCCCTGGCCCTGGGAGTCACCCTGGCCGGCGTCTCGGGCCTCTACTTCTTCCTGCAGGCCGAGTTCCTCGCCGCCGTCCAGCTCACCGTCTACGTGGGCGGCATCCTGGTCCTGATCCTGTTCGGCGTGATGTTCAGCCGCGACATTCTGGGGCAGAGCCAACGTCCCAGCAAGCGCGTGTTGGGCCTGGGCATCCTGTCGAGCCTGGTGGCCCTGGTCGCCATGGTCCGCACCGCCCTGGCCATCCCCGCTGCCGCAGGTCTTTCCGGCGAGCGCTCCGCGCCGTCGGCCTGGATCGGCAACTTTTCTCCCAACACGTCCTCCCATCTGGGCGACCTGCTGGCCACCACCTATCTCGTGCCGTTCCTCACCATCGCCGTGCTGCTGACCGTGGTGCTGGTGGGTGCCCTGGTCCTGGTGCGCAAGGAGGGCGAATGAACTCCCTGCTCCTGAGCGGGCCCGAAAGCCTGCTCCCCTATCTCCTGGTCTCGGCCTGCCTGTTCGCGGCCGGCATCCTGGCCTGCACCACCCGCCGCAACGCGGTCGGCTACCTGATGGGCATCGAGCTGATGCTCAACGCCGCCGCGCTTGACTTCGTGGCCTACGGACGCTTTCGCGGCCTGGAAGCCGCCGGACACGGACAGGTCTTCTCGCTCTTCGTGATCGTGCTGGCCGCCGCCGAGGCCGCCGTGGCCCTGGCCCTGGTGTACAGCGTGTACCGCACCTTCCGCGACGTGGATCTCGACCGGACCACCACCCTGGGATCGAAACGATGAGCCTTCTTCTCTGGATCATGGCCTCGCCCCTGGCGGCCTTCCTGCTCCTCTCCGCCTTCAAGCCCAAGAAGGGCGGAGACCTCCTTTCCATCGCGGCCATGGCCGCCGCCTTTGCGCTCTCGCTCAAGGCCGCCGTCCCGGTGTTGGCCAATGGACAGATCCTGTCGGGCGAGACCCTCCGCTGGCTGTCCTTCCCCACCGGCTTCGGACTGCCCGCCTTCTCGCTCTCCTTGGGCCTCCAGCTCGACCGGACCGGCGCCGTGATGCTCCTGATCGTGACGGGCCTGGCGCTGTGCGTCGAGATCTTCTCGGCCTGGTACCTGCACGGCGACCGCTTCTACACCCGCTTCTTCAGCCACTTCTCCTTCTTCTGCTTCGCGATGCTGGGGATCGTCCTCTCGGACAACCTGCTGATGACCTTCGTGTTCTGGGAACTGGTCGGCGTGGGTTCCTACCTCCTGATCGGCTACTGGCACGACAAGTCGGCCGTCTCGGACGACGCCTTCTACCAGGAGATGAAGGCCAAAGACGCGACAGGCATCCTCGAGTCCAAGCTCTCCCCGTCCCACGCCCAGCTCAAGGCCTTCGTGATGAACCGCGTGGGCGACTTCGGCTTCCTGGTGGGCATGGGGCTGTTCGCCTGGGCCGCGCTGCAGGGCGGCATCCACGGCAATATCCTTTCGTGGGACAACCTTTCCTTGGCCGTGAACACCGGAGCCTTCGACCGCATCGCCTTCGCGGGCCTTTCCGGATCGGCACTCCTGACTTTGGCCGGCATCGGCGTGTTCCTGGGCGCCATGGGCAAGAGCGCCCAGTTCCCGCTCCACACCTGGCTGCCGGACGCCATGCAGGGTCCGACCACCGCCTCCTCCATCATCCACGCGGCCACCATGGTCGCGGCCGGCGTGTTCCTCACCGCCCGCATCCATCCCATCCTCACCCCTGACGCCCTCCTCTTCGTCTCCTGGATCGGCGCCATCACGGCCTTTGTCGCGGCGACCATCGCGCTGGTGCAGTGGGACTACAAGGCAGTTCTGGCCTACTCGACCGTCTCGCAGTTGGGCTACATGATGATCGGCCTGGGAGCCGGAGCCGCCACCGGAGGCTACTCCGCCGGCCTCTCGCACCTCTTCACCCACGCCCTCTTCAAGTGCCTGCTGTTCCTGGGTGCGGCCTCGGTCATCCACGGCTGCGAGAACCACCAGGACATGAACCGCTTCGGCGGGCTCCTCAGGAAGATGCCCGTCACCGCCATCACCTCCGGACTTGCAGTGCTTGCCATCTGCGGTCTGCCCTTCTTCTCGGCCTTCTGGTCCAAGGACGCCATTGTCGCCAGTGCCTTCCTTGCCGCCGAAGGCCGCGAGGGCTACGGAGTCCTGCTTGCCTGGGGCCCGTGGGTGCTGGCGGTCGTGACAGCCCTGCTCACCTGCTTCTACATGACCCGCCAGTGGACCCTGACCTTCCTGGGGAAGGAGCGCGAACCTCACGTCACGCACCACGCCCACGACCCGTCGTTTCCCGCCAAGGCCGTGCTGATCCTCCTCTCGCTCTTCACCTTCCAGTTCCTCTGGACAGGATCTGTCAATCCCTTCGCTTCGGGCTCCTGGCTCGACGCGGCGCTGGCCCCCAAGGGATCGGTGGAACTGCTTTCCGAGACGACTCTCCACCACGCCCATGTGCAGACCATGATCCTGGCCACCGTGCTGGGCCTGGTCGGCATCGGATCGGCCCTCTTCCTCTACCGCAAGGGCCCCGTCTCCTTCAAGGTCGCCCCGGTCTGGAAGTTCCTCGCGAACCTCTGGTTCCTGGATCGCCTGTGGGATCTCCTATGGGCCGAAACCTTCGGCAAGCGCGGCGGCAAGGTCGTCGCCATCCTGGACCTCGGCACCGACAGCCGCCTCTCCACCCTGGAATCGGCACCCGCCCTCTCGCCCTCGCTCGACGGCGTCGTGGACGCGACCGCCCTCGCGACCGGCAAGGTCGGCGCCCTGCTCGGCCGCCTGCAGTCCGGCAACGCCTTGGTCTACGCCGGCTACACCACCCTCGCCCTGGGCATTCTCGCCCTGCTTCTGGGGTTCTGATGTTCGACTCCCTCCTCCTTTCCCTGGTCTTCGTCGCCCCCCTCGTGGGCGCCCTGATCCTTCTGCTGCTGCCCGAGTCCTGCGTGCGCACCCTGCGGGCCGTGACCCTGGTCTTCGCCTCCGTGCCGCTGGTGCTGGGTGTCGGCCTCTTCTGGCGCGCCGCCTCGACCGGACGCGACGTGTTCCTGCTGCGCGAGTCGGTGAGCCTGTCGCCGTCGCTCGGCCTGTCGTTCCACCTGGGCGTGGACGGCCTCTCGGCCACCCTGCTCTTCCTCTCCGGCGTGATCGGACTGGTCGCAGTGCTGGCCAGCTTCGGCATCAAGTCCCGCCTGCGCGGCTACTTCAGCCTGCTGCTGGTGCTCTTTGCCGGCATGAACGGCGTCTTCGTGGCCCTGGACATGGTCCTCTTCTACGTGTTCTGGGAGATGATGCTCATCCCCATGTTCTTCCTGATCGCCGTCTGGGGCGGCGAGCAGCGCCGCTACGCCTCGATGAAGTTCTTCTTCTACACCATGGCCGGAAGCATCATGCTGCTGGTCGTGATGCTTGCGCTGCACCTCAAGATCCCTGCCGACGGCCTCGACGTCACCTTGCCCCGCGCCGCGGTGGCAGCGCAGATGAGCACCGACCGCGAAGGGAATGCCCGTTTCCAGGACATGACCGTCACCGTGAAGGACTCCTCGGGCCTCTTGATGGCCGTCCCGGCCGCTGCGATCGCCAAGGGCGAGGTCTCGCAGCTCACCGTGCACGTCCCCCGCGACTTCGACCTGCTGCACTGGCGCCTGCTCTGGAAGCACTGGACCACCCAGACCTTCCTGGGCATGAACCTGGCCGCGTTTGCCTTCTTCTTCTTCTTCCTGGCCTTTGCCGTGAAGGTGCCCGTCTTCCCGCTCCATACCTGGCTGCCGCACGCCCACGTGCAGGCTCCCACCGCCGTATCGGTGGTGCTGGCCGGCGTGCTCCTGAAGCTGGGCGTCTACGGGTTCCTGCGCATCGCCTGGCCCCTGTTCCCCACCGTCGCCGCCGCGTGGGGCGGGTGGATCGGCTTGCTCGGTGTGGTCGCGATCGTATGGGCTGCCCTGGCCGCCTTGGGCCAGAAGGACCTCAAGCGACTGGTCGCCTATTCCTCCGTCAGCCACATGGGCTTCTGCCTGCTGGGCCTTGCCGCCCTCACCGTTTCGGGCATCACCGGCTCGATGTTCCAGATGTTCAGCCACGGCCTGGGCGCCGCACTTCTGTTCCTCCTGGTGGGCGTTCTCTATGACCGGGCCCACCACCGCCGCGTGGACGGCTTCGGCGGCCTTGCCACCACCATGCCGGCCTTCACCGCCGTCCTGATGCTCTCGGCCTTCTCCTCGATCGGACTTCCGTCGATGTCGGGCTTCGTGGGCGAGCTCTCGGTGATCCTCGGATCGCTTTCCTCCCGCGCCGGCGTCTTCGCCGGCTGGGGACCCGACGCCTTCAAGTGGATGGGCATCGCCGCCGCCACCGGCGTGATTCTCTCGGCCGCCTACCTGCTCTGGACCGTCCAGCGCGTGGCCTTCGGACCGCTGCGCCACCCCGAACAGGGCGAGTATCCCGACCTCACCCTGCGCGAGAAGTTCTCCCTCTATCCGCTGGTGGCCCTGACGCTTCTGTTCGGCATCTGGCCCCAGCCCCTGATCTCCGCCCTGGCCCCCTGGGCCCAGAGCCTCTCGCTGCACGTGACCAGCGCCATGGGAACCTTCTGATGCAGACCATCGCCAATCTCCTGCCCGAACTGATGCTCTCCGGCGCCATCTGCCTGGCGCTGGTGCTCGAGATCCTGGTCGGCCGTCGCCAACCGCGCGTCCTGTCCTGGTTCGGCGTGATCGCCCTCCTGCTGGTCTCCTGGATCGCGGTGCGCCGTGCCGTGCCGGGCCTGGACCCGGCCGTGCTCGGCGAGGTCCACCGCGTGGATTTCGTCACGGTCGCAGTGCGCGTGCTTGCCTGCCTGGGCGGCATCCTCACCCTGGTGGCCTCCACCGGATCGCGCGAGATGGAGGAGCGCGGCAAGCCCGGCGAGTTCGCCATCCTGGTGCTGGGCCTGGTGCTGGGCGCCATGCTCTTCGCCTCGGCCACCAACCTGCTCACCCTCTATGTGGGCCTGGAGTTCCTGTCGCTTGTGGGCTACGCCCTGGCGGGCCTGAAGATCGGCTCCAAGGGCGCCTCCGAGGCCGGCCTCAAGTACGTGCTCTTCGGCGGCATCAGTTCGGCCGTCATGATCTTCGGCATGAGCCACCTGTTCGGCCTGACCGGGAGCCTGGACCTCGCGGTGATCGGACAGAACCTGTCAAACCTCCCGGCCCAGCCGATCCTGTGGGTCCCGCTGTTCCTGGTCGGAGCGGGCTTCGCCTACAAGCTGGCCCTGGTCCCCTTCCACTTCTGGAGCCCGGACGTCTACGAGGGCTGCCCCACGGTCTCCGCCGCCCTGCTGACCACCGTGCCCAAGCTGGCGGGCTTTGCTGGACTTTGGCACGCCCTGATCCTTGCCTTCCCGGGCGCCTACCTGGGTTCCCAGACCACGCTCTTCGGCACCCAGACGGCTCTCGTCGTGGCCTCCAGCCTGACCCTGACAGCCATCCTCACCATGTTCGTGGGCTCCTTCACGGCCCTGGCCCAGACCGACGCCCGACGCATCCTTGCCTTCAGCTCGGTCACCAACGCCGGTGTCATGCTGCTGGCCACCGTGTCCTGGCACGAAGGCTCCAGCCTCTCCTCCCTGCTCTTCTACCTCACCGCCTACCTGTTCGCCAACATGGGCGCCTTCCTGGCCCTGGACGCACTGCGCAACGACGGCCACGGCACCCGCCTCTCCGAGCTCTCCGGAGCCTGGCAGCGCCGTCCCTGGGTCGTGGTCGCCCTGTCCGTGTGCGTGCTGAGTCTGGTGGGCCTGCCCCCCCTGGCCGGCTTCCTGGGCAAGTGGAACCTGCTGCGCACCGTCCTGGAAAACGGGCTCCTCCTCAAGGGCCACCTGCTGGTGGCGGCCACCCTCGCGGTGCTGGCAAGCTCCGTGGTGCTGGCCTTCTCCTACCTGCGGATCGTGCGCGCCTGCGCCGTGGCCGAGACCACCATCGAGATCGAGGCAAACGACTACGAAGCCAGCGGCGAGTCGCCGTGGGCCCTGATCGTCTGCACCGCCCTCACCGTGGCGCTGGGCTTCGGATGGCCGGTGATCGAGCTCCTCCAACGCTGGATCTCCCCGTGAAAAGCATCGTCTGCGTCCCGTCCGAGAACAGCGAAGGCTGGGACGCCCCGGTCGGGGACCACTTCTCCCTGGCCCCCTGGTTCGCGCTGGTGCAGGGCACCGAGATCGAATGGGTGGATGCCCGCGCCTCGATGGACTGCAACGACCGCTCCGAGCTGCTGGCCCGCCACGGCGCCACCATCGTGCTGACCAAGGCCGCCAGCGCCTCCAACGTGCAGGCGCTCCAGGCCAAGGACATCCTCGTGCTGGAGTGCCAGTCCCCCACCCTGCGCCAGGCCATCCTCTCGCTCATGATGGGCGGAGTCGTCCCGCTGGGCAAGACCAGCTGCTGCGGCAAGCACGACCACACCGAGAGCCCCTGCGCCCACAACCCCTGATCCGACAGGATCTGTCCAGCACGCCTTAGGGGTTCCCGGTCGCGCTCCGACGCAGGGCCTTGGTGTCCAGGCCCAGGGCCGCGATGCGGTTGTGCAGGGCCGTGCGCTTGATGCCCATGGCCGCTGCCGCCTTGACCACGCTTCCCTGCTGGCTGCGCAGGTGCTCGACGATGAACCGGCGCTCCAGCTCGTCCTGGGCGTGGCGCAGGCCGGCGTAGTCCAGCTCCAGGTAGGAGAGGTCCTCGGACACCAGGACCGGGGCGCTCTTTTGCAGGCCGGGACGCACCTCCTCGGCCTTGATCGGGCCGCTGCCGCCGAAGGCCAGCAGGCGCAGGAGCACGTTCTCCATCTCGCGCACGTTGCCGGGCCACGAGTGCGAGACCAGCAGGGCCATCGCCTCGGGGGAGACCGGACGCGGCGCCCCGGAGAGCGTGTGCTTCTTCACCAGGTGGCGCACCAGGCCCGGGATGTCCTCGCGACGGCTGCGCAGCGGGGGCAGCACGATGGGATGGACGCTCAGGCGGTAGAACAGGTCGGTGCGGAAGTTCCCCGCCTCCATGGCCACCTCGAGGTCGCGGTTGGTCGCCGCCACGACGCGCACGTCCACGTGGCGGACGCGGCTCTCGCCCACGCGCCGGACCTCGCCCTCCTGCAGGACGCGCAACAGGCGCGCCTGGGCGGCCGGAGGGATGTCGCCGATCTCGTCCAGGAAGATGCAGCCTCCGTCGGCGGTCTCGAAGAGCCCCTCGCGGTCGCGGTCGGCGCCCGAGAAGGCCCCCTTGGCATGGCCGAACAGCTCCGACTCGATCAGGCTCTCGGAGATGGCACAGCAGTTGACCACCACCCAGGGGCCCTTGCCGCTGGCCTTGGACAGGGTCCTGGCCACCAGTTCCTTGCCGGTCCCCGACTCGCCGCGCACCAGCACGGCGGCACGCGTGCGCAGGGCCGCGCGCATCTGCTCCCACACGACCTCCATGCCGGCGCTCTCGCCCGCATACCCTTCGTAGAGCCTGCGCGGGTCCGGAAGCATCAACCCTCCTTCGTGAGGATCTCGGTGCCGTTTCCGGTGATGGCCAACGTGTGCTCGAACTGGGCCGAGAGCTTGCCGTCGGCCGTCACGGCCGTCCAGTTGTCGGGCTTGAGCTTGATCTTCCAGGTGCCTTCGTTCACCATCGGCTCGATGGTGAAGACCATGCCCTTGCGGATGCGCGCACCCTGCTTGTCGCGGTAGTGCAGCACGTTGGGCGGCTCGTGGAACAGGCGTCCGATGCCGTGCCCGCAGTAGTCGCGCACCACCGAGTAGCCGCAGCTCTCGGCGTAGTCCTCAATGGCCGCGCCGATGTCCCCGAAGAAGGCACCTTCCACGGCCGCCGCGATGCCAATCTCCAGGCACTTCTCGCTGCACTCGACCAGGCGTCGCGCCTGGGCCGAGGGCTTGCCCACGTAGCAGGTCGCCGAGCAGTCGCCGAAGTACCCGTCGAGGGTCGTGGTGATGTCGAGGTTGACGATGTCGCCGTCCTTGAGCGGGTCATTGTTGGGGATGCCGTGGGTCACGACCTCGTTGACCGAAGAGCACAGCGAGTTGGGGAACCCCCCCTTGGTGAGCTTGGGGTTGCGCGGGTCCGAGACGGGGCGTCCGGGATAGTTCAGCGGACTCGGATAGGCTCCGTGGTCCAGAATGAAGTCGCGCACCTTGGTGTCGATCTCGAGGGTCGTCACGCCGGGCGCCACAAGGGTGCGGGCGTAGGTCAACGTCTGGGCGGCGAGCTTGCCGCTCCTGCGCAGGAGTTCGATCTCCCTGTCTGTCTTGATCCGGATCAAAGCGGTCCTTTCGTGAGTCAAGCAATATACCCGTTCGCGGCCCGTCCCGTCGCAAGTCCCTCGCATCCTCGTGCAGGAAGGCATCCGGCCCTGCTTCCCGCCCTGTTCGCCCATGACCTTTGTTTGACAGTTCCTGTCATGGGCTCGCCAAGCCTCCTCGGCCCCGTGCGTTGGCCTGGCCGCCGGCCTGTGGGGTCTTGGCCCTTCGGGCGACGGTCGGGGGGAGTTTGGCGTTTTCTGTCCTGCGGACGGGGCTTTCTTGCCCTGCGTGCGGCAGTTGCTCTAGGGCTCCACCCCAAACCCGGCTCTAAACCGGTTTGCAGGCGCTCCGCCCTGCACCAGGTTTCGATTTGCCCTGCGTGCGGCTGTTGCTCTGGACCTCCGGCCCAGACCCGGCCTAGGGCCACTGGCGGCCCTAGGAACCGCCACCCAGGGATGGCATCCCTGGGAACCCTGCATTTTCGCCGCACGTCATGCCGACGACCACCACTCGCGAACAGCAACCTCATGCGCTCGACAGGGCAGCGTGCCCCACGCGATCAGGATCGCAACATGGGGCCCCACTTAGGGTACTACACATGGCCACTCACGTGGCCATTGCGCCAAACCCGTCGAAGGAAGGCGGTGCCTTGTCAAAGGCAGCAACATGCGGCGCCGCTCCCCGCAAGGCCAAAGCCCCCCCGGTTTACGAAGCCAAGCGCAGACGAACCCGCACCCTCACTTCCCAAACCCCACCAAGCGCCTCACAGAGCCATCGGTTCCCCGCTCGAAGAACACTCCCCGGCCCTCTAGCACCTGCTTGCCGTTTAGATCATACCGCCCCTGAATGCCGACCTGTCGTGCATTGCTTCGGCGACCGATGCCCACGCTAGCTGAGGCTTTGGTGGGATAGCCCACAATACCTGCACCTTGAGCTGAAAATCCATAGACAGCGACAGCTTCATCTTCCGGATTCGCCGATACGACAACAGGTCCATGATCTAGGGAAAATGCTTCGCCTTTCCTTGATGGCAAATGCAAGATATACCCAGACGCAACAGACACATCATTATTCACAATACGATAGTTGCAATACCCACCATGAATCGCATTTCCAGACAATCCATAATAGCCTCCAGCCCACGGGTTACAAAGATTAGCCAAATATGCATATGTCGTATCAGTGATTGACGCATTCATTGTACGGTACGTCGGAAGCGTGTATGGATACGTGCCATTATCATTCAAGTCACAGATGCCGTTGGAAAGCATGCAACCAACTTCTGATGCGTAATACTTGTAAAATCCAGATAGGTCTAATTTCACCGAGTCTGCAGCTTTTGGGGTCTACGCCGAATATAGTGGGAAGAGCCGTTTTTAGCTGAGTTTCAGGAGGCAGTTTTCTTTCGTGGACAGCACTCAACTCTACCAGCGCCTTCTTGGCCTTGAAGCCCCTTGGAAGGTTTCCGA
>Ga0302212_1000015_pt1 | contig 110135 bp, 96 predicted proteins | sample II_Fen_N1_1_FD_200235 | JGI IMG/M metagenome (GOLD analysis project Ga0302212, IMG submission 200235) | Peat permafrost microbial communities from Stordalen Mire near Abisko, Sweden - II_Fen_N1_2 | ecosystem: Environmental > Terrestrial > Soil > Wetlands > Permafrost | place: Sweden: Abisko...
GTTATAACAGGGTACTGTGTCGCATGCGCTCAATCCTCACGCACTCATCTTGCCCAGGGGGCAAAGTGCTTTTATCTGCGATGCCGAAGAGAAGGGCTTTTTGGCATATATGTTTTTATTCAAATCCCCCCGACCGCACCATTCTTTTTCTCCTTTTACATTTTCTTACTTTTATAAAACTCAATGTTGAATTATGTTACCATGACTTCTATTTTTTCAAATCGGAAAGGTCTTTGATGAGAGAGCTAGAGCTAAAAAATGTGCTTAAAATAGATGAGCGAGAGTTTTTGATTTCAACCATTAGCATGCATGTACGTCACTCCTTTTTCGAAGGTGATTCTAAAAAAATTGTTTATGAGACCATGGTTTTTGAAATCGTTAATGAAGAGGTTCAATTTCATCACCCCATTTTCAATGAGCGTTACAATATGGCAGATGAAGCTATTGCCGAACATGGTGCTATTATTAAACATCCCGAAAATTTCTTTATTATTTAATTTCCTCTTTTATACGATATGAAAAAGATTTTACTTTTCTTATTTCTCTCTTTTAGTCTCCTTTGGGCGCAAAATTCAAAAGATATCTTGATTCTACAGTCGTACCATAAAGGGTATAAGTGGAGTGATGATATCTCCAAAACGATTGAGAAAAACTTTTCGGATCAAGAAAATGTTTTTATCTCAACAGTCTATATGGACACCAAACGCATTGATACTCCTGAATATTTAAGCGAGTTTTACCGTTATTATAAAAAACGATTTGAACACGCAACTTTTGATGTAGTGATAGCCGTAGATAACAGTGCCTTAGCTTTTGTCAAAGAACATTACGAAGAGCTCTTTTCTAAAACACCGATTGTTTTTATAGGAATCAATAATTTTGAGCCTTCGTTAATCGAAGGCATTAAAAACATTACGGGCGTAGTTGAGAATGTGGATATTGAAAAAAATATTGATTTAATGCTGAGCTTACAACCGAATCTTGACAAAATTTTAATTATTAATGAAAGATCAATCACTGGAGATGCCGTTCGAAAAGAGATTGATGCTGTCGTGCCAAAGTATAAAAGTCGCATTGAAATTGAACATGTCGATAGTATGGATTTGAATGAAATTGCATCTAAGACAGCCGATCTTAGTAAGAACAGTGCGATTTTGTGGGTTTTACTTTTTAAAGACAGTACGGGAAAATTCTTCACGTATAAAGATAATTTACAGCAAATTCGTAAAATTACCAATACGCCAATTTATGGATTATGGGATTTTTATTTAGACTATGGCATTGTGGGTGGTTTCTTAACGAGTGCAACGGCCCAAGCAGAAGCTGCTTCAAAAATAGTCGATCAAATCTTTGCAGGGAAAGACCCCCATCATATTCCTATTGTAGAGCGAAGCCCCAATCGTTATCTTTTTGACTACAAGGAACTCGATTTTCATCAGATTGATCCTTCCCCTATTTTGAAAAATTATGAAGTTATCAATAAACCTTTCTCCTTTTACGAATCGTACAAGCAGTATGTTTGGCTTTTTGTGGCAATTTTAAGTGCCATTGCAATGGTGATCCTCTTTTTAATGCAAAATGTACGTATTCGAAAACAGAGTGAGATGGCACTTAAAAACCAACTTGAATTTATAAAAGTTCTGCTGGACACGATTCCAAATCCCATCTATTTTACGGATGTTGAGGGAAAGTATATTGGGAGCAATATTGCTTTTGCCCAGTTGCATGATCGTACAAAAGAGGAGATCATAGGCAAGTCTATTTTTGACTTTTTCCCAAAAGAGTGGGCAGCAGAGAGACGTAAAAGCGATTTAGATCTTTTAGAGAAAAAGAGCTCAGGAGCTTTTGAGTTGATGCTTCACCTTCCCAAAAAACGTGCGAGACTTTTTACGCTCAATAAAGCTGTTTACAGTAACAGTGATGGAAGTCTTGGGGGTATTGTTTGTATTATGGATGATACAACCGAACGTGTCCAACAACAACAATTTTTAATTCAACAGTCTAAACTGACCGAAATGGGTGAGATGATTGCGGGGATTGCCCATCAGTGGAATGAACCTTTGGTTGAACTTTCTGCCATTATGCAAGATATGGAATTTTGTTTTAACAGTGGTGATATGGATCGTTTAAAAATGAAGTCGTTTGTTCGCGAAGCGATTATCCAGATTCAATACATGTCACAAACGCTTAAAGATTTTCGCAATTTTCTCAAGCCTTCAACGAAAAAGACGCTTTTCTGTGCTAAAAAAGCGTTGAATGAAGTCATGGAGATTGTTGGCAGACAGATTTTTTATGCGCACATTGATTTAAATATGAATTATCGTAACGATGAAGAGAATTTTCCTGTTTATGGGTATGAAAATGAGTTTAAGCAGGTGTTGATTAATGTCATTAATAACGCGAAGAATAAGCTGATTAAAACAAAAAAAGGTGGTAAAATTTCTATTGAAGTAGGCAGAGAAGCTCTCCAGACTAAAATCGTGATTAGCGATGATGGTGGGCATATCGCAGAAAAAATTATTGGCTTTATTTTTGATCCATATTTTACGACGACAAAAAATGGAACGGGGCTTGGGCTATATATGGCTAAGATGATTATTGAAGATAAAATGGGCGGGAGTATTCGCGTTCAAAATGTGGATAGTAGCACCGCAGAATTTACACTTTTAGTTCCCAATGCAACGAAAGGCAGCGAATGAAAATTTTACTCTTAGAAGACAATGCGCGCCTTAATAGCACGATTGTTAAGCGTTTAGAAGCAAAAGGGTATCTCCTGGATTCGTTTATTGATGGGCAGGAGGCGTGCAATGCTTTGGATAATGGGTATGCCTGCTTTGTTTTAGATATTAATGTTCCTAGCCTTGATGGTATTGAAATTTTGAAAAAGGTGCGTGACTTTCATCCCGAAACACCGGTGATTATTATCAGCTCCAGTGTAGAACTTGAGGTGATTAAAGATGCTTACAATTTTGGTTGCAATGACTTTTTGAAAAAGCCTTTTTTTATTGATGAACTTGAGATCAAAATAGAAAAATTGTGCAATATTCGACACGATATTATTGATTTAGGGCATGCCTGCCAGTTTGATTTTAAAACCAGTTTACTTCATATTGGTGCGCACGAAGAGCATCTTTCACGTAAAGAGAAACTTCTTTTAAATGTGCTCATTAGTGAAAAAGGCAAAGTGGTTACGTTTAATAAAATCCAAGCAATGGTTTGGGAAGGCAATTTTGCAAGTCTTGATTCGATTCGATCTTTAATGAGGCGGCTTCGTAAAAAAATTCCGTTTGAATGTATAGAGACGATGGTGGATGTGGGGTATGTTTTACGTTATTAGTGTGTTACTCCGTTTACATGTAACGTTAAATTTATAGCGATTTTACACTTTATACACGAATCTATCTCATTTTAACGATATTTTTCGATCGTTATAGCGTTGAAACTGTTTCTCTTTTTCACCTTTACATGTAAGGAATGTCACTTTTTCTCTTTTTCATCTTTACATGTAAAGATTTTTAATTAAATATCATATGTTTTTTATGCCAAATTGATACACTGAGTTAAAAATCACCAAAGGATGTATGAATGCTGCTAAGCGGAAGTTATCTCGATTTCTACACGGAAGTTCTTAAGTTTATCCCCGAAAAGAGGATATTTACAGACCCTTTGCATACCATAGCGTATGGTACAGATGCCTCTTTTTACAGGCTTATTCCCAAAGTTGTTGTTTGGGTAAACAGTGCTGATGAAGTAAGCCAAATCCTCAAAATCACCTCTTCGCTTACCTTGCCGGTTGTTTTTAGGGCCGGAGGCACGAGTCTGTCGGGTCAAGCTATCACGGATTCTATTTTATTGGTAACATCGCGTGATTGGAAGGGTATTAACGTTAATAAAGAGGTGAGCACTATTACCTTACAGCCTTCCGTCATTGGGGCAGATGCGAATGCTTATTTGCTTCCGTATGGTAAGAAAATAGGGCCTGATCCTGCCAGCATCGGTTCTGCGATGATTGGTGGAATTGCAGCCAATAACGCGAGTGGTATGTGTTGTGGAACAACGGATAACTCTTACAAAACGCTTGAGTCTATGAAGATTATCTTCCATGATGGAAGTGAGCTGGATACCGCTTCTGTTCAAAGTATTCAAAGTTTCAAACAAGACCACCATACTTTGGTTGATCGCATCAGCGCACTCTCTGCTGAGATCAAAGCCAATCCAGAGCTTCACGATAAAATCGTCCGTAAATTTAAGATCAAAAACACCTGTGGCTATAGCCTCAATGCATTGGTGGATTATGAAGACCCCATCGATATAATTGCGCATCTTATGATCGGCAGTGAAGGAACGCTTGGATTTATTAAAGAGATTACCTTTAAAACGGTTCCTGAATACAAAGACAAAGCCAGTGCCTTGATGATCTTTAAAAATATTAAAGATGCTTGTGATGCAGTTATTGTGCTTAAAACACAGTGCAAGGAGAATGTTGCAGCGGCTGAATTGATGGATCGAGCTGGGCTTGCCAGTGTGGAAAATAAAGAGGGAATGCCAGATTTTCTCAAAACACTCAGCCCTACGGCTACTGCATTACTTGTGGAAAGTCGCGCCGAAAATGATGCAAAATTGGATGAAAATATCGCCATCATTTTAGAGAAGCTTGCACATATTGAACCTGAAATGCCACTGCACTTTACCAAAGATGTTTATGAATATACGAAGTATTGGAAAATTCGTAAGGGGCTTTTCCCTGCTGTAGGAGCTATGCGTGAGAGTGGAACAACCGTTATCATCGAAGATGTGGCGTATCCTATTGAATCCCTAGCCAATGCAACGTTAGAGCTTCAAGAGCTTTTCAAAAAGTACAGCTACAACGAAGCAATTATTTTTGGACATGCACTGGATGGTAACTTACACTTTGTCTTCACCCAAGCATTTGATGATGAAGCCGAGGTCAAACGTTATGAAGCCTTTATGCAAGAGGTGGCGGAACAAGTTGCAACCAAATACCAAGGAAGCCTCAAAGCAGAACACGGCACTGGCCGTAATATGGCGCCATTTGTCGAACTTGAATGGGGTAGTGATGCATACACTCTGATGAAAGAGATCAAAGCGATTTTTGATCCTCAAGGGCTTATCAATCCTGGGGTTATCATCAATGCTGATCCCAAAGCGCATCTTAAAAACTTCAAATCAATGCCCGCAACGGATGAGTATATCGATAAGTGCATCGAATGTGGTTTTTGTGAACCAACCTGTCCTTCTAACTTTTTAACACTGACTCCAAGACAACGCATTGTTTCCAACCGCTATATGACAACCCTTAAAAATGAGGGTAATGAAGAAGCGCTTGAAGCATTTAGCGCATTGTATCAGTACGATGGCATTGAAACCTGTGCGACCTGTTCACTCTGCTCCTTGACGTGTCCAGTGGGTATTGATACCGGTGCCCTCACGAAGAAGCTCAGAGCCCACCAAATTGGCTCGTTAGGTCACTCTATCGCTGGATTCATGGTCGATCATTACGGTGGTATTTTAAGTACAGGAAGTGTTGCGCTGAGTGCTGTCAAAGGTGTTAATGCCATTATCCCTAATAGCGTGATGAAAGGCATGAGCGAAGGTTTGAGAGCTCTAACCGCTAATAAACTGCCACTGTGGTCAGCAAGTCTTCCTTCGGGTCACCGCTTTAAACCAACGCTCAAACGTACCGGTAGCATGGACAAAGTGGTCTACTTCTCTTCGTGCATCAACCGTACGATGGCGAACCCAAGTGAACAATCCGATGAAACATCGCTTGATCTCGTTATCATCGGTATTTTGGAAAAAGCGGGATACGATGTCATCATTCCAAATGCCATCAGTGGACTTTGTTGCGGTATGCCATTTTCCAGCAAAGGGTATAAACAAGAGGGCAAGAAGAAATCTGATGAGTTAAAAATGGCACTTTTAAAAGCCAGCGAAAATGGAAAATACCCTATTTTATGCGATATGAGCCCGTGTAGCAAAACAATGGCAGAAAACTTTGGTGCGGAGCTAAAGGTGCATGATACGGTAGAGTTTATTTTAGAGTATCTTGTAGGCAAGGTAACCTTTACACCGATTGATGAGCCTGTTGTGATTCACCCAACGTGCAGTACACGTAAAATGGGCTTGGTTGAGAAATTAGAAAAAGTTGCACGCCTTTGCAGCACTAAAGTGACGATTCCAGCTGAGGTTGGGTGCTGTGGTTTTGCAGGCGATCGTGGCTTTACATTTCCTGAACTCAACAAATCAGCACTTCGCCATCTCAAAGCCTCTATTCCTGCCGATACAAAATTGGCGTTCTCTACCAGTAAGACGTGTGAAATTGGTTTAAGCGAAGAGAGTGGGCTTGCGTATCGTTCGCTCTTCTACCTCGTAGAACGCGCTATTTCTTAATACTCTTCTTTACATGTAAAGCGGGTAAATCGATCGAAAAATCAAGATCGATTTGCTCTGCTTACACTCCTCAAAAAGCTCTTTTTTATGGGTTTGATTTAATAAATAAAATGATAAAATACTAAAATTTTGACTATAGGTTTTAGTTAGATTTAAACAAAAAGGGTCATGTTTATGGAAGTTAACCGGTTTGTGGAAGGCGCTAGATACTTGGTTCTTAGCCTCTGCATCGTGTTTGCATTTTTAGCATTAATGGTCATTTCTTTGGACAAAAAAGTTAAAAATAGGATTCCTTCTCTTACGAAGATGGATCATGGTAATTCTATCTTAGAATTATTGCAAAAAGGTAACTTCACAGTTGTAGCAGCGATGGCTGCTTCTATGCAATCTTACGATACAAAACAACAACAGTAAAAAGGCAAAACGAAGATGGCGAAAAAATACATCGATGTGATGGATACGACGTTTAGAGATGGATTTCAATCGGTTTTTGGTGGACGTGTACTTATGGATGACTTTCTTCCTGCAGTAGCTGCAGCAAGAGATGCGGGTATTAGCCATTTTGAATTTGGTGGAGGGGCTCGTTTTCAAAGTCTTTATTTCTACCTAAATGAAGATGCCTTTACGATGATGGATCGATTTCGCTCTATTGCAGGACCTGATGCTAACCTTCAAACCTTAGCACGCGGTGTCAATACCGTTATGCTGGATACTGGCAATCGCGAACTGATCGATCTGCATGCTAAAATGTTTAAAAAACACAGTACGACAACCATTCGTAACTTTGATGCACTAAACGATGTTGAAAATCTCAAATACAGCGGTGAACGCATCGTTCATCATGGTTTGAAACATGAGATCGTCGTTACCATGATGGATCTTCCTCCAAAATGTGTGGGTGCCCATGATGTCGCCTTTTATGAGAAAACACTTCGTACGATTTTAGAATCTGGCATTCCTTATCACAGTGTCTGTTTTAAAGATGCGAGTGGAACATCAAGCCCTCAAAAAGTGTACGAAACCATTAAAATGGCTAAAAAACTGCTTCCTGAAGGTACTCACGTAAGGCTTCATACGCATGAAACAGCAGGTGTGAGTGTGGCATGTTATTTAGCAGCACTTGAAGCAGGTGTCGATGGTATCGATCTTGCCGCATCACCTGTCAGTGGTGGAACGTCTCAACCCGACATCTTAACGATGCTCCATGCGGTTAAAGGCAAAGATTACGATCTTGGTGGATTAGAGCTTGAAAAAATTCTTACGTATGAGGATGTTTTACAAGATTGTTTAAAAGATTATTTTATGCCACCCGAAGCGGTGCAGGTCTCTCCTTTGATTCCTTTTTCTCCAATGCCAGGTGGTGCTTTGACTGCCAACACTCAAATGCTTCGCGATAACAACATCCTTCATAAATTTCCCGAAATTATCAAAGCAATGCGCGAAGTGGTTGAAAAAGGAGGCTACGGCACCAGCGTGACGCCTGTATCCCAATTTTATTTTCAACAAGCTTTTAACAATGTAATGTTTGGACCATGGACAAAAATTGCAGAAGGTTATGGCAAAATGGTTTTAGGTTACTTCGGAAGAACGCCTGTAGCCCCTAGTGCAAAAATCGTTGCACTTGCCAGTGAACAACTCAAACTTGAACCAACAAAGAAAAATGCACTTGATCTTGCCGATGCGGATGAGAGCAAATCTCTTTTACATGTAAAAGAGATTTTAGAAAAAGAGGGACTCAAAACAACAGAGGAAAATCTCTTTATTGCGGCTTCATGTAAAGACAAAGGTATTGCTTTCTTAAAAGGTGAAGCAAAAGAAAATGTGCGTAAAATTGGTAAAGCAGACAAAGAAAAAGTACTTTGCAGTGCTTCATCGGACTATACTGTCATTGTCAATGGTCAAAAATACAATGTGAGATCTTCGGATAAACAAGACGCTTTTGTCATCAATGGACAAGAGTATTTTATTGAAATCGAAGAGGGCTGTACTGAAGACAACAGCAATGCAGCACTCATCCCTAACAATGAGGGTGAGATTAGAGCGGGTATTCCTGGCACGATCTTTAAAGTGCTTGTAAAAGTTGGGGATAAAGTAACCAAAGGACAACCTGTTGTTGTGATTGAAGCGATGAAAATGGAAATTGAAGTAACAGCACCCGCGGATGGTGTTGTGAGCAGTGTAAGAGTGAACGTCAGCGATCCTGTCGTCAATAATCAACTGCTCGTTACATTATAAAAATATAGAAATATTCTGGTAGCGTCGTTTTCTACCAGAAGGTTATGTATTCGGTATGATAAATGCCTTTGAACGGGCGTAACGTCAAAAAATGAGGCAGTCACAAAGTCAAGGCTTTGAGATCAAATAGGACAGATATCGTTGGTACTGCGGTTGCAGTAGGTGCTCTGCTGTTCGTTTAAAATAATAATGTTTTGAGGATATAAACACTATGTCGAAGATTAATGAAATAGAAAAGCTAGGCTTAACCAATATTGGGAAAGTTCACTACAATCTAAATTACGATGATTTATTGAAACACGAAATTGCTAATAACGAAGGCCGTGTGACAAGCAATGGTACATTTAGTGTAGATACAGGAATTTTTACAGGTCGAAGCCCAAAAGATAAATATTTTGTAGATCAAGCGCCTTCCAACCAATATATTTCATGGGGTAAGATAAATCACAAAGTGAGTAAAGAGGTCTTTGAAGAGCTTTTTGAAAAAGTAAAAAAACAACTCTCTGGAAAAGATATTTATATTCAAGATGCTTACAGTGGTGGTACTTTAGCCAGTCGTAAAAGCATTCGTGTGGTCACTGAAATTGCATGGCAAGCACACTTTGTCAAAAATATGTTTATTAGACCTTCCGAAGAAGAATTAGCTCATTTTAAACCCGATTTTGTTCTTTACAATGCATGTAAAATCGTGAACGATGACTATAAAAAACATGACCTTCACTCGGATGTTTTTGTGGTCTTTAATGTCGAAGAAAATATCGCTATCATCGGTGGTACTTGGTACGGTGGAGAGATCAAAAAAGGTATCTTCTCGATGATGAACTACTGGTTACCATTAGAAGGCAAACTCTCTATGCACTGTTCTGCTAATGTGGGAGCAAAAGGCGATACGGCACTTTTCTTTGGCTTATCAGGAACAGGCAAAACAACGCTCTCAACCGATCCAAAACGTAAGTTGATTGGTGATGATGAACATGGTTGGGATGATGAAGGTGTCTTTAACTTTGAGGGTGGCTGTTACGCGAAATGTATCAACCTTGATCCAAGCAGCGAGCCTGAAATTTATGGTGCAATTCGTAAAGATGCTCTTTTAGAGAATGTGGTTATGGATGAAAAAGGTGTGGTTGATTATGCCGACGCTTCTAAAACAGAAAATACCCGCGTTTCTTACCCTATTTACCACATTGACAATCACGAACAAAGTCTTCAAGCAGGACATCCTAAAAAAATTATTTTCTTAAGCGCCGATGCTTTTGGTGTTTTACCTCCGGTTGCCAAATTGAGCAAAGAGCAAGCCATGTACTATTTCCTAAGCGGATACACGGCTAAAGTTGCAGGTACTGAACGTGGTGTGACAGAGCCTGTTGCAACGTTTAGTGCATGTTTTGGTGAAGCATTCTTGCCATTGCACCCAACCGTGTACGCTAAATTGTTAGGTGAAAAAATTGCAAAACACAATGTGGATGTCTACCTTGTTAACACGGGGTGGAGTGGTGGAAGCTATGGCATTGGAAAACGTATGAGTATTAAAGCGACACGTGCATGCATCAATGCCATTCTGGATGGCAGCATCAATGAGTGTGACTTTGAGAGTATTCCTGTCTTTAACATTCAAGTTCCAAAAGCGCTTGCGGGCGTTCCAACCGAGGTGCTCAATCCAAAAAATACATGGGAAAATAAAAGCCTTTACGACGCAACGCGCAATGAGCTTGCAGAGATGTTTATTGAGAACTTCGAAAAATATATTACAGCTGATTCTGATTTTTCTAACGCTGGCCCAAAACTCTAATTTTAACTTTACATGTAAAGGAGTTCAACGACTCCTTTACCTTTTATTGTATTACGCCTTCTCCTTAAAATGGGGAAGAGTGCGTTGCCACTATGGCACTAACGCTTGTCTCTTTCGAGGCAGCGATTTTATTGCATTCGTGCAAGAAGTTTATTATCTAAGGAGATATTTGAATGTCAAAGCTATGGTCAGGTAGATTTGCCGCAAGTGGAGCAGCACTGTTAGATGAATTTAACGCTTCATTACCGTTCGATAAAAAGTTATACGAAGAAGACATCAAAGGTTCCACCGCTCATGCAATGATGCTTGCGAAGCAAGGTATCTTGACGAGTGAGGAAGCCGATCAAATTGCAAAAGGTTTATTGCACATTAAACAAGAGATCGAAGAGGGAAAATTTGTCTTTGATATCGCACATGAAGATATTCATATGTCGGTAGAGACGCGTCTTATTGATCTCATTGGCGAAGCGGGTAAACGCCTGCATACCGCTCGCAGCAGAAATGACCAAGTTGCGGTTGATTTTAGATTATACGTTCAAAAACAAAATTTAGTGATTGTGCATGTTTTAGAAGAGGTCATCGACGTTTTAATGAGTATCGCTAAAGAGCATACCAATACGTTACTTCCGGGGATGACGCATTTGCAACATGCTCAGCCGATCAACCTTGCGTTTCATCTTTTAGCATATGTTTCGATGTTTAAACGTGACATTGAACGACTTGAGAGCTCTTACACGCGCAATAATGTCTTGCCACTCGGGTGTGCAGCCCTTGCAGGAACCCCTCACAATATTGATAGGGAATATGTTGCGAAGCTTCTAGGGTTTGATAGCGTCAGTGTAAACTGTCTTGATACCGTAAGTGATCGTGATTTTGCGCTGGAGATTCTTTTTAATATTGCAACGATTATGATGCACGTTTCACGTTTTGCAGAAGAGCTTATTTTGTGGTCAAGTTATGAGTTTAAATTCATTACCCTCAGTGATGCATACTCTACGGGAAGTTCGATTATGCCACAAAAGAAAAATCCTGATGTCCCCGAACTTTTGCGTGGAAAAACAGGACGTGTGAATGGAAATCTTATTGGGTTGTTGACCGTACTTAAAGGCCTTCCTTTAGCGTACAATAAAGACATGCAAGAGGATAAAGAGGGCGTGTTTGATAGCGTTGAAACCGTTTACATGTCACTCAATATTCTCAAAGAAGCGGTACGTACCATGACCATTAATGTAGGGCGTATGAAGCAAGCCTGCGAAGTAGGGCACTTAAGTGCTACTGATTTGGCAGATTACTTGGTTCAAAAGTGTAATATCCCTTTTCGTGAAGCCCATTTTATCACAGGACGTGCTGTGGCGCATGCGGAAGGCTTAGGGATTGATCTAAGCGTTATGAGCGTACCAGAGCTTCAAAAAGTCGATGCGCGTATTGGTGAAGATGTGAGTGAATACTTAAGCCTCGTACACTCAATGAACGCTCGAACTTCTCAAGGTGGAACGGCTGTCTCTTCTACATGTAAACAGATTGAAATTTTTGAGTCGTGGATCAAATCACGTCAATAAGTAAGTCATGAAGAGGGGTAACCTCTTCATCTTTTTTTTAAAGAAATTTATGCGTATCGCTGTCTGATTGGCGTGTATCATCGTCGCCTTGCGATGATTTTTTATGGGATGAAAGATTTTCCCATGAAAGTTTTGTGCCACCTAAAAGGTGAAAATGCAGATGCAAAACCTCTTGTCCTCCATCACTTCCATTATTGGTAATCAAACGATATCCACTTTTATCTAAACCTAACAGTTTTGCCACTTTTTGGGTGAATTCTGTTAGTCCTACCATGATTTTAGGGTCAACCTCTTGGAAACAGATGTACTCTCTTTTGGGAATAATTAAAATATGCACAGGCGCTTTAGGGTTAATATCATGAAACGCTAAAAATTCCTCATTTTCAAGCACTTTGTTGCATGGAATTTCACCATTGACGATTTGACTAAAAATACTCATTATTTTCTCCTAAGGTTTAGTAGTTTTTAATTCAAGATTTTGATGCAAAGCGTTGCTACGACTCCACAGAATTTAGAATAAACATTCGATTTTAACCTTTTATAATTAAAGTTTGACTAAAATAAGCTTCCTAATAGACTTAAGAGCTTAATGGATGCTCATGAATGAAAGGTAACCCTTTGAAAGATATAGAAAATGCGATTACTTCGTGTACATCGCTTGTTGAATTAGAAAAACTCAGAGTCTCTCTTTTTGGTAAAAAAGGGCATTTTGCAGCTCAATTTGAAGAGCTCAAAAAGCTGGAAGGTGATGCTAAAAAAGAGTTTGCTCAAAATCTAAATATTAACAAAGAGAACTTTTTAGACCTGCTCAATCAAAAAAAGAGTGCATTAGATGCCATTATGATTGAAGCACAGATGCGTAACAGCAGTGTTGATGTCACCCTTTTCAATCAAGAAAGTGCTGCGGGTGCACTTCATCCTGTGATGGAAACAATGGATAAAATTATTGAATATTTTGTAAGCATGAACTTCTCGATTGAAGAAGGCCCCTTGGTCGAAGATGATTTTCATAACTTTGAAGCATTGAATCTTCCGAAATATCACCCTGCACGTGATATGCAAGACACATTTTATTTTAAAGATTCGATGCTCCTTCGTACCCACACGTCACCTGTTCAAATCAGGACGATGCTCAAACAAAGTGCGCCGATTCGTATGATCTGCCCAGGGGCTGTGTTTAGACGTGATTTTGATATAACACATACACCCATGTTTCACCAAGTCGAAGGTTTAGTGGTTGATAAAACAGGAAAAGTCTCTTTTGCTAATCTAAAATTTATTCTCGAAGACTTTTTAAAGTACATGTTTGGCGATGTCAAAGTACGTTTCCGTCCAAGCTTCTTCCCTTTTACAGAGCCCAGCGCAGAAGCTGATATTAGCTGTATCTTCTGTAAAGGTGAAGGGTGTCGTGTTTGTTCGCATACCGGCTGGTTAGAAGTCCTTGGTTGTGGTGTCGTTGACCCAAATGTCTTTAAAGCCGTTGGGTACAAAGATGTGAGTGGCTATGCTTTTGGACTAGGCATTGAGCGCTTTGCGATGCTATTACATCAAATTCCTGATTTACGATCGTTATTTGAGGGTGATTTGAGATTATTGGAGCAATTTAGATGATAGTAACAAAACAGTGGTTAAACGAATGGATCGATCTTGGTGCAATTGATACCGATAAAATTTCACTAGCACTGAATGCCATTGGTCTTGAAGTTGATGGACTTACCAAAATCCGAATTCCTCAAAATGTCGTTGTAGGTCAAGTCGTTTCATGTGAGAAACACCCGAATGCTGATAAACTTAACGTATGTCAAGTCGATGTGGGCGAGAGTATCCAACAGATTGTCTGTGGTGCTAAGAATGTAGCAGCGGGGCAGATGGTTGCCGTTGCGTTGATTGACTCGGTTCTCCCCGGTGGTCTTAAAATTAAAAAAGCCAAACTACGTGATGTTGAATCGTGTGGGATGATCTGCTCATCTACCGAGCTTGGACTCCCTAAAATTAATGATGGCATTATGATTTTAGATGATAGTATTGGTGTGTTAGTTCTTGGTAAACCTTTGTGTGAATATCCTCTTATCAATGATGACGTTATTGAAATTGGATTGACTCCTAATCGTGGAGATTGTCAAAGTATCTATGGCGTCGCTCGAGATTTAAGTGTCTATTTTGATCTTGAAGTGAAAACGCTGAACCATAAAGAGGAAGAAGAGAATCAACCCGGTGTGGGTCGCGTTCTTCATCTGCATGGCAGTGAAGCCCTTGATGGATCTTACATGTACAAAGTTTTTGACAACAAAGAGATCCAAGTTCCTTTGATTATTCAACTACGTTTAGGTTTTGCAGAGGTTGAAAACAACTGCTTATTGGGTAAATTAATTGATTATTCAACGTATGTGACAGGTGTATTGCTTCGTGCGTATAACCAAACATGCTTTGGTGCCAAAGATGAAAAAGCAAAAATTGCTATTGCCAAAGATGAAAATGGGTTAGATACTATTTTTGGCTTAGACGGTCAAAAAGTAGCGATTACCGGCATTACACAGATGAGTGAGTGCAAAGCGACAGCTTTAGATGAGCGCATTATTGTTGAAGCAAACTATACCCATCCTGAGATTATCGCTTCACGCAGTGCCAATAAAAAATTAGGTGGCGATAAACATCTTTACCGCTCTTCTAGGGGCAGTGAACCACAACTGGCATTTGGTTTGAATTATTTCTTTAAAATGCTTCTTAAACGCTCTAAAGTGATGACGTATGCTGATTCACAACAGATTACACAGACGTTTGAAGCAAAAATTATCAATATTCATCAAAGTGAATTAACACTAATGATTGGTGAAGAGATCCCTAAAAATAAAGTTATTAAAATTTTAAAACATTTGGGATTTGGTGTTAATTTTGCATTTGAGCAAGATGTGATTAACGTTAAAATTCCACAATTTAGATCGGATGTCGTGAATACACAAGATATTTGTGAAGAGATTGTGCGTATCGTAGGGATTGATAATATTACGTCAAAGCCTTTTGTCTTTGCAGAACAGCTGAAAATCAATCAACCTTACTTGAATTTTAAAAAGCGACAAATGTACCGTCATCGTGCCGTTTCAGCAGGATTTTTTGAGACATTGCACTTTGTGTTTGATGATCGTGAAAAGGCTAAAAAATTCCATTTACCGCTCTTAAATGAAGCCCTTGAAGTAGCAAATCCCATTACCAGTGAGCTTAATACGCTTCGCAGCTCCTTATTGCCCAATATCTTAGGTGCCGTTTCAAGCAACCTCAAATTTGGTAAAAAACGAGTTGCACTTTTTGAAGTTGGCAGTGTTTTTGATACTGAAAGAACTGAATTTAAAAAAATAGCCTTTGTATTTAGTGGCGAAAATGGTATTCCTGAGATTGCAAACCATGGTAAGCCAAGCGAGATTGACTTTTTTGCCTTTGCGAGTAAAATCCAGAGTATCTTGGGGAACTTTACCCTTCTTCCACTCAGTGATGTCAATGGCCTTTGCAGCCCCTATGAAGCTGCCCTTGTGATGATTGATGGCGTGGAAGCGGGTTACATGGCACGTGTGAATGTTCAAGTTGAAAAAGAGCTTGATTTGGCACGTACGTACATTTGTGAATTGGATTTTGAAGCATTGATCTATCAACGTAAAATTGCCAAAGAGTACTCAAAACTTCCATCTTCTTCACGTGATTTAAGCTTGCTGGTTGATGCCAAAATGCAATACTCTGAATTAGAACACTTTATTGCATCTATTGCACCAAAAGCATTGGTGAAATTTGCAGTGATTGATCGTTATGTGCATGAAAGCCTTGGCGATAAAGTCAGCCTAACGCTCAAACTTCAATTCCAATCAATGGAAAAAACGTTTGAAGAGGAAGAAATTGCCTCAATGGTGGAAGCATTGCTGAGTAAAATTCAAGAAAAATTTGGAATCACGATCCGATGAAAACATTACATGTAAACCCTAAAGGTAACTTTTCGTTTACAACCGATCAAATCGCCAGCGATAAGTCTATTTCACATCGCTGCGCGATTTTTTCACTCCTCAGTGATCAACCCTCTATCATTCAAAATTATCTGCCTGCCGAAGATACGATGTGTACGCTAAGCATCGTTCAATCTTTGGGCGCGCAAGTTGAAAAAGCAGAAGATGGCACACTTACGATTACTCCTCCCCAAAGCATTGTTGAGCCTCCACTCATTTTAGACTGTGGTAATTCTGGCACAGCGATACGTCTTTTGATGGGCTTTCTCTCTACATGTAAAGGTTTTTTTGTCTTGTATGGCGATCAATACCTTTGTTCTCGCCCGATGCGTCGTGTGGCAGATCCATTGCGTGAGATTGGGGCTCACATTGATGGAAGAAACAGTGGTAATTACGCACCTCTGGGTATTCGAGGTGAAACGCTTAAAGCCTTTGCCTACGAGAGCAAAATTGCTTCGGCTCAGGTTAAAAGTGCACTGATTTTAGCGGCTCTTCAAGCCGATGGCATTTCGACGTTTAGTGAGCCAGAACTGAGCCGTGACCATAGCGAACGTATGCTTCGAGGTATGGGTGCTCAAGTGATTTCAAAAGGTTTACATGTAACCATTCATCCTCAAAAATCGCCTCTAAAACCGTTGCATATGAAAGTCCCCAATGACCCTTCCAGCGGCTTTTTCTTTGCCGTTGCTGCCGCAATTAATGAAGGAAGTTCCGTTACGCTGCACAATATGCTCTTAAATCCTACGCGTATCGAGGCGTATAAAGTACTTGAGCGAATGGGTGCTGGTGTTGAGTTTATAGAGAAAGAAAATGTGTATGAGAGTGTTGGCGACATTATCATTACGGGTAAAGAACTGCATGGCGTTGAGGTAAGTGAAAATATCTCATGGCTGATTGATGAATTGCCTGCACTGTCGATTGCCTTTGCCTGTGCAAAAGGTAAAAGTCTTGTCAAAAATGCACAGGAATTGCGTGTCAAAGAGAGCGACCGTATTTCCAGTGTTGTCAAAAATCTTCGTTTGTGCTCCATTGAAGTGGAAGAGTTTACGGATGGGTATGAAGTAGCGGGTGGAGAGCTCAAAAGTGCCACCATTAACAGCTTTGGTGACCACAGAATTGCGATGAGTTTCGCGATTGCAGGGACACGAGTGCCAATGCAAATTGAAGATATTGACTGTATCAACACCTCTTTCCCTAATTTTACAGCGTTGCTTTCTCACATAGGAACGGTTCGCCAATGAAAATCAAACTAGCGGAAAGTTATGGTTTCTGTTTTGGTGTGAAACGCGCCATTAAAATTGCAGAAAATACTAAAAATGCTTCAACGATTGGACCACTGATTCACAACAACGAAGAGATTAATCGGTTACGTGAAAATTTTAATGTTAAAACCTTACACCATATCTCTGAAGCTGAGGGTGTGGATAAAGCCATTATTAGGACGCATGGTATTCCTAAAAAAGATCTTGAAACGCTTTTAAAAAGCGATGTTAAGGTGATTAATGCAACATGTCCCTATGTGACAAAACCTCAAGAAATTTGCGAAAAAATGAGTACAGAAGGGTATGAAATTGTCATTTTTGGCGATGCAGATCACCCTGAAGTGAAGGGTGTTGAGAGCTATGCCATTCATGGAGCTTATGTGGTACAAAGTGTGGAAGAGCTTGAAAAGGTGAAATTTAAAGGCAATAAAATTGCCGTGGTTTCTCAAACCACACGAAAAATCAGTGAATTTTTAGAGATTACCAACTTTTTAGAGACTCACTACAAAGAGGTACGTGTTTTTAACACAATCTGCAATGCCACATTCGAGAACCAAGATGCGGCCCGTGAACTGGCCAAAGAGTCAGATGTAGTGATTGTTATTGGAGGGAAAAACTCTTCTAATACGAAGCAATTACACAGCATTTGCAAAGAGTATTGCAAGGATAGTTTTTTAGTCGAGAGTGATAAAGATTTAGATCCGAACTGGTTTGTGGGAAAAACGCTTTGTGGCGTGACTGCGGGTGCTTCGACGCCGGATTGGATTATCGAAAAAATAGTTGGAAAAATCAGCGAAATTAAAGTATAATAGGCAACTTTTACATGTTTACATGTAGCTAAATGTGTCAAAAATCAATCAAAAAGGGTATAAAATGGTAAATGAGGCGAACAAAGCTGTTCATACTGACGCCGTAGACGAACATGAGGAGATGGATTTTGCGGCTATGTTGGAAGAGTCTTTCAAAGATTCTGAGAGAGATGCACTCATCAATGGTGTTGTTGTAGCGATCAAAGAAGATGTTATCTTAGTTGATGTGGGTAAGAAGTCTGAAGGACGTCTAAACGCATCTGAGGTTACAGACGAAAATGGCAACATAACATGCAAAGTGGGAGATGTAATCCCTGTAGTTATTACAGGATTCAGAAACGAAAGACCAGCGGTTTCGCACAAAAAGGCCCTTCGTAAAGGTCATATTAAATCATTTATCGCTGAATATAAAGAAGAAGACGATGTGGTTCTTGATGTTAAAATCACGGGCAAAAATAAAGGTGGGTTTATCGCTGAGAATGCTGAAGGCATTGAATTTTTCCTTCCACGTTCACAAGCAGCAGTGAAAGACATGAATGCACTTTTAGGTAAATCCCTTAAAGTTAAAATTATTAAAATTGACACTGACACAGAATCTATCATTATTTCTCGCAAAAAATTCTTAGACGATGAGCGTAAAAAACGTAAAGAGATCGTTCAAGAGTTGATTGACCGTGATGAAGTTGTTGAAGGTACCATCAAAAAAATTACCACATACGGTATGTTTGTTGACGTTGGCGGCATTGACGGTTTGGTTCACTACAGTGAAATCAGCTACAAAGGTCCTGTAAACCCTGGCACACTCTACAAAGAGGGTGAAGTGATTCCTGTTAAAGCGATCAAATATGACAAAGATAAACGTCATCTTTCACTCTCAGTAAAAGCTGCGATGCCAGATCCATGGGATGAGATCAAAGATGAGTTAGAGACAGGTGACTCCATTCAAGTAACAATCAGCAATATCGAGCCATACGGTGCGTTTGTTGATCTTGGTAATGACATCGAAGGTTTCCTTCACATCTCTGAAATTTCATGGGATAAAAACATCAAACACCCACGCGATTACATCGAAGAGGGACAAGTGGTTGATGTTGAAGTTATTGAAATTGATGCGAAAGAGAGACGTTTAAGAGTTTCTCTTAAAAACGTACTTCCAAAACCATTTGATGATTTTATGAAAAAATTCAAAGTAGGTGATGTGGTTAAAGGTGAAATCACGACCATCACAAACTTTGGTGCTTTTGTTAAAATCGGTGGAATTGAAGGTCTTTTACACAATGAAGATGCTTCTTGGGATCGTAACAACAAATGTAAAGAGCTTTTTGCAGTTGGAACCGAAGTTGAAGTGAAGATTGTAAAAATTGACGAAGAGAATGAAAAAGTATCTCTTAGTAAAAAAGAGCTTGAAGACAGCCCAATTCAAAAATATGCAAAATCACATGAAAACGGTGACATTGTTAATGGTAAAATCAGAGATATTAAAGAGTTTGGTATCTTTGTTGAGCTTGAAGAGAATGTTGACGCATTGATTCGTAAAGAAGATTTAGGTCAAGTGAATGAGGCTGATCTTAAAATTGGTGATGAGATTGAAGCGGCAATTACGTTTATTGATGACAAGAAAAATCGCATTCGTCTCTCCGTCAGACGTCTTTCAAAACTGAAAGAGAGAGAAGCGCTTAAAGAGATCAATAAAGAAGAGAAAATGACGCTTGGAGATATTCTTAAAGATCAATTGAAATAATCGATGCAAAAAAAAGTACTTGGCGCACTCTTTTTACTCCTCTTTGTGGGTGTAGGATTTTTTCTTACAAAACTCCTGCATAATGAAGCGGATGTGAAAGTAGATGATGCCAAGTACGAATCTCCTAAAAAGCCAGAAATCAAACAAGAAATAGCACAAAACGTTTGGATCAAAGAGATGGCGCATAAAGACGCTAGGGAATTTATTTTTCCTGTCAATGAGCTCTTTATGCAGATTGATGCGTATGGACAAAAAAGTGCTAGTGTCGGCAAATTAAAGTCGTTCCGCTTGGTGATTGATCGGGCGGATCGCTACTCACTCTTTTGCATCATTCAGACACTCACCGCTTTGCACCTGCCTTATATGGTGATTAAGGAAGATAAAATCCCTATCATCTATATAGAAGAAAAAAGCGAAAAACAACTGGAAAATGTTGTTCTTGAACTTGAAAAATACGATATAAAATCAAAAATTGTCGAGGTTTGGTTATGAAACAGAAGAAAATCATTGTATGCGATGCGATTCACGAAAAAGGTTTTGAAATCTTACGTGCTGAAAAAGATATTGAAGTTATTGATGCTGTCCGTTTGCCCAAAGATGAGCTTTTAAAAATAATCGGTGATTGTGACGTTGCCATTACACGTAGTTCAACCGATGTTGATGAAAAATTTTTAACAGCTGCAACGAATTTAAAAGCAATTGTACGCGCAGGCGTAGGTGTGGATAACGTAGATCAAGATGGATGCAGCAGACGTGGTATTATTGCGATGAACGTTCCTACGGCCAATACCATTGCCGCAGTTGAGCTTACTATGGCGCACCTCTTAGGCTGTGCACGAAGCTTTGTAAACGCTAATAATCATCTCAAAATCGAGCGTGTCTGGAACCGTGAAAAATGGTACGGCATTGAGTTATGTGAAAAACGTCTTGGTGTCATTGGTTTTGGTAATATTGGTAGTCGTGTCGCTATTCGTGCCAAAGCATTTGGTATGGATGTGATTGCCTATGACCCTTATATCTCTTCTTCAAAAGTAACCGATCTTGGTATGACCTATACTGAAAATTTCAACGACATCTTGGCATGTGATTTTATTACGATTCATACGCCTAAAAACAAAGAGACGATTAATATGATCTCTTTTGATGAAATTGCAAAAATGAAAGATGGTGTTAGACTTATCAACTGTGCTCGGGGCGGTTTATACAATGAAGAGGCTCTCTTTGATGGTATCAAAAGTGGTAAAATCGCATTTGCAGGGATTGATGTTTTCTCTAAAGAGCCAGCAACAAGCCATCCCTTGTTAGATCTTGAGCATATCTGTGTGACGCCTCATCTTGGTGCAAACACCTTAGAATCTCAAGAAAAAATTGCTATTCAAGCTGCGGAAAATGCGATTAGTGCAGCACGTGGTATTAGTTACCCCCATGCCCTTAATTTACCAATTAAAGCAGAAGATATTCCTCCTTTTGTGAAACCATACTTAGAACTCGTTCAAAAAATGGGCTTTTTAGCAGCACAACTTAATCGTTCAGCCATCAAATCTATCAAACTAGAACTTGAAGGGGAGATTGGTGCATACGCTAAATCACTTCTTACGTTTGGTATCGTAGGTTCTCTTAAAGAAGCCAATGAAAATAAAATCAACTATGTCAATGCTGAATTTGTTGCCAAAGAGAAAAACATTGAGAGTAAATTTGAAGTTTCAAGTAACATCAGTGGGTATAAAAATCAAGTAACGTTAACACTGACAACAGAAAAAAATGTTGTGAGCATTAGTGGAACGGTCTTTGGTGAAGATGAGCAACGCATTGTTGGCATCAATGGCTTTAAGTTTGACTTTAAACCAAAAGGCAAAATGATTATCTTTAAAAACAATGACGTACCAGGTGTTATTGCCAATATCGCTACGATTTTATCCCAAGGTGGCATTAACATTGCCGACTTTAGACTCGGACGAGGGGCCCATCAATTTGCGATGGCAGTTATCTTGGTTGATACAGACATTGATAAAAAAATGATTGCAGAACTCACGAAAATCGAGTCATGCGTTTGGGTTGAATACGCCGTTTTATAATCTTTCATTTACAAACGTTAAAGGGAGTGCCATTTTTCAGTGGTACTCCCTTTTTTTATGTTCAAATATAATTAACTTATCTCTTCTTTAATCCTTAATATAGATAATTCACACCTCTTTTTAAAAGTAAAATTTAATTATCCTTTTCTAAAATAATCTGCTTAATATTTTTCAATAAATAAATAAAAATTATAGTTTTGATAAGATGATCGGTATGAATAAATGAGATAAGGGATTACCATGCGATTCATTTTACTTGTTATGCTGAGTGTCTCACTTGTTTATGCGGGTGAAGGCATGAGTTTAGATATGGCGATTCAAAAAGTAAAAGTGCAGAACAGTGAGATTGTAATTGCAAAGTTTGATGAACAGATCAAAGCATTGGAACATCAAGCTGCACTGGGTGCTCATTATGGAAGCTTAGAGCTTTCGCAAACAGCACTTCGCAGTAATGACGCGCTCTCCATCTTTGGCTATAAGCTTCAATCCCGTGAAGCCACGTTTGCTGACTTTGGATTTAAACAGTTTAATGGTACTAATTACGCTACAAAGCCCAATGATCTTAACAATCCTCAGGATCGCAACCATTTTCAAACCAAGATCGAATATACATTGCCTCTTTATACCGGTGGGAAGATAGAGCAGTATGGCAAAATTGCCCAAGCGCTGCAACAGATGAGTACGCTTGATCGGCAGGCGTTAACGCTTCAAAAAATTTATGAGCTCAAAAAGAGTTTTTTTGCCATCTCTCTTTTGGATACCTACCTTTACAACCTTCGCCTCATTGCATCAAACACAGCCAAACTTGAAGCACGAACGGAGTCGATGTTGCAAGAAGGATATGTTAAAAAAGTTGATCTTTTAGAAATTCAGAGTAAGCAAGCCGATGTGGAGCGTCTTATTCACCAAGCCGAAGCTAATAGAACGCTTCTGTACTACTTTATCTCCTTTTTAGTCGATGAGTCCGTTGATGCCATTACCGGAAACTATGAGGATGCCGAAGCGTTTTTCATCACAGATGAGCACATTTTAAGCGATAACCTTGAGATTAAAAAAGCAGAGCAGGGTGTCGAAATTTCCAAAATGAACATTGCTCTTCAGCAGAGTGCTTTTTTGCCTCACGTGGGCGCTTTTGCAAACTATGGCAGCAGTGATGATGTCTACATGAACAATTTTGCCAAAAATGACGCTTACACCGTTGGTCTTCAAGTCAAATGGAATGTTTTCAATGGTGGAAGCGATAAAAATAATTTGGAAAAAGCGCGTGTTGAAAACCTCAAAGCTTCTCAGCAGTTGGACCTCGCAAAGAAAAATGTTGCGTTACATGTAAAACAGATTCAAACACATATTTTAACGGATGTGTATGAGATCAACAGCCTTAAAAAAGAGGTAGAACTCGCCCATCTTATTTATGAAAACTATGCCGGTAGGTATGCCCAAAAACTCGTCTCCATCAATGATGTTTTAATCAAACAATCCGAAGAGATCACCAAAGTGCTCAGGCTCAAAGAGGTGCAAAATGCACGCAATGAGAAGATCTTTGAGCTTCAAAAATTAGCCAGCAAGGAAGAGCAATGAAATCTTTACATGTAAATGCTACGCTACTTGTTTTGATCGCCACAGCAGCGCTTCAAGCAGGAAGTATGACCTTGAGTGGGAGCGTTGTTTCAGAGAATCAAAAAACGATTTCTAGCCGATATATGGGCTTTGTGCAAACAGTGAATGTGAATGAGGGCGATGTGGTTAAAAAAGGCGATTTACTGTATAGCATTGATTCTAAAGAGGTTGATACGGCTCTGGCTCAAAGCGAGCTTGCGATCTCACAAGCAGAGCTTACTTTGCACATGCAGGAGAGTCAATACCAAAATGCAGCACTCAATTTAGAACGCTATCAGCGCTTGCTTGAAAAAGACATGGTCTCGAAGTATGAAGTGGAGAACCTCGAGCTTTTAGCGACAAATCTTAAGACAATGGTTTTGATCGCTAAAAAACAGGTTATGCAAGCCAAACAAAAACACCAAGAGGTTCAAAACCAGTATCAGTACCTTAAAATCAAAGCACCCAATGAGAGTGTTGTCATTGAGAAGCACATCAAAGCGGGCGAGATGGCGCTCTCTGGGGTTCCCACATTGGTTTTAGCCGATCTAAGCGCTCTTAAGATCAGCACTGAGATTGCGGAGAGCTATCTTGGTCGTGTTAAGGTGGGCGATAAGGTACATGTGGAAGTTCCTTCCATCGGGTGCAACAGTGAGGGGAATGTTGAAGCGATTATTCCCAGTTCAAACCCTATGTCACACACGTTTAGGATGAAACTTTCGTTTACATGTAAAGATGCCAGAGCGTATCCGGGGATGTACGCTGTTGTTGTGGTGGGTGAATAGAAAATGAAATACAAAGAGAAATACCTCGCAGGGTTTTTAGCCCGTCTTTTTCTGCGTAATCCTTTGACAATGATATTAGGCGTTACCCTCATCACGCTAGGGGTGATCGCACTCTTTTTGATGCCACGTGAAGAAGACCCTCAAATCTCCATCAGTGGGGGTGTGGTCATCGTTTCAATGCCAGGATCAAGTGCGGCTGAGATAGAAATGATGGTTGTTCGCCCACTGGAGAGACGCATCAAAGAGATTAAAGGCGTTGAGCATATTTACGGGATTGCGAGCGATAATGTAGGTATTGTTAATGTCATGTATCTTATTGGAGAGAACCGTGAAGCCTCTAATCTCAAGCTATACGATAAAGTGATGCAAAATATGGATCAGCTTCCTCAAGGTGCTTCTACACCACTGGTTCGTCCTTTCGACATTGACATTGATATTCCCATTCTCTCTATTGCCTTTTATGCTAAAACAGCGCAAGGTGTTGATAATGTGAACCTTTACAAGCGTGTGGAAGCGTTTCGAAATTCGCTTGGCAATTTGCCCAATGTTGCTAAAACACAGATAAAAGGCGAACACAAAGAGCAGTTTAACATTGAGATTGATCTCTTCAAGCTTTCGGGGTATCACCTCTCTTTAGAGCAGGTTGTAGGTTCTCTCAAATCTTTGAGCGCCTCTTCCCCAGAAGTAAAAAAAAACCGTACATCAGAGGGAAAAGTGGTTGTTTTTGGTGTCAAGAATGGCTTAGAACGTGTTGAAGATATTCAAAATTTGATTGTGGCAAATAGGGGTGGTTCGGTGGTGTATCTCAAAGAGATTGCCACCATTTCATTGGGCGATGAGATTCAAAACAGGCAAAGTGCTCAGATTAGCTACAGGCAAGATGGACACTTTACCCCTCTGCACGATCAAGTCACGCTGAGTATCTCCAAGCTTAAAGGCTCCAATGCAGTGCTCATAGCCAATGATGTGCTCAAACATCTTGAAGCTTCAAGCAGCCTCTTTGACAAAGAGGGGATTGGCTACATCGTAACGCGAAATTATGGAGAGCGTGCCAACGAGGCGGTCAATGAGCTGGTTTTTCATCTGCTTATTTCTATCGTGATTATTGCGCTATTACTGATTTTTATCTTGGGGTGGAGGGAAGGATTGATCGTCATACTCACTGTTCCTGCTATCTTAGCGATGACGATTTTTATTGCCTACATGAGTGGTCAAACGATCAACCGCATTACGCTCTTTGCTTTTTTGCTCAGCCTCGGACTTTTGGTCGATGATGTCATCGTGGTGATTGAAAATATTCACCGCCATTTGCACGCTGAAGATGCCCATGAAAAAGAGATGGATGAACTGCTCATTGAAGCGACGGATGAGATTGGTGCACCAACCAATCTGGCAACGATTGCCATCATCTTAACGATGGTTCCGATGGCATTTGTGGGTCAGATGATGGGAGAGTTTATGAAACCCATCCCTTTAAATGTTCCTGTGGCGATGATGGCATCGCTTTTAATTGCCTATATCTTTACACCGTTTTTAGCACGTAAACTTTTAAAAAAACCAACGCACAGTCAAGGAGAGAGTCATGCCAAAATTTGAGCACTTTGTCTACACTCTTTTAGTGGAAGAGCGCAAGAAAAAACTGGTACTCCTTTTCACACTTTTGGCATTGGTGTTAGCCGTACTTTTGTTTCCTTCTAAAATTGTTTTGGCGAAAATGTTGCCAGCAAAAAGTGCAAATACCTTTTCGATTTACGTAGATCTTCCCAGTGGGAGCTCGTATCAACAAACCAACAGCGTTAATGCTTGTATCGTCGCTATTTTGCAAAAAGAGAAAGAGATACGCAATATGGAACTCTTTAATGGTATGGGTTCCCCTTTGGATTATGCAGGGTTGGTGAAAGGCTCAGGATTTAAAAGTGGCGAGCAGAGCAGTGAAATTGTGGTCAATCTTAGTGGTATTCATGAACGAGAAGAGCGCTCATTTTCCATGGTGCATCGCTTACGTCCCCTTATTCAAAAAAGCTGTGAAAGCATCGTCGCTCACACTTCCATTAAGATGGTTGAGCAGCCCGCAGGTCCACCCACAATGGCAGCCGTTGTGGTCGAACTTTACGGGGAGAAGAGTGAGCGTTTAAATACGTTAGCCGAGAAAATCAAAGAGATTTTAGTCCATACGAAAGATTTAGTCGATGTGGATATTCTTTCCGATGAGGTGTACGAGAAGTTTGCACTGGTTTTGGATCAAGAGAAAGTCAATCGCTCTTATTTGAACACTGCTCAGATTCATGAGCTTTTGTACCTTGCCTTTGAAGGTATGAAGGTGGCGCATAAAAACAGTGAGACTTCCCCTGAGCAAATCCCTCTTTATGTTGTCCTCAGCGCTTCTACAAAGTCGCTTTTAACTGCTTCTAAAGAGACGTTAAGCGAAAAATTAAGTGAACTAAAGCTACGCAATACCGAAGGGTTGATGGTACCACTCGGTGAGGTTGTGCGTGTTGAAAAAGTCGCTTCATCGCCTTCTATTATGTCGAAGAATTTGCAGAAGATGGTGAGCATCGTAGCAGAAGCAGATTTGGTTTCCCAAGTCTATCCGCTTTTGGAAGCACGATCCAAGATCAAAGAACTTCTGAGTGCTGAGTTTGAGATAAGCCGTAGCCATCTTTTTGATTTAACCCTCAAAGATAAAAAGAGTGGTGATCTGTATACGCTGGTCTGGGATGGAGAGATGAAAGTGACGATGGATACTTTTCGTGATCTTGGAGGGGCATTTATTGCCGCGCTTGTTTTGATCTTTTTACTGATGGTGGTTTACTATAAAAGCTTTGCGCTTTCAGGCATTGTTCTGTTGGGGAGTTTTCTTTCGATTATTGGGGTTATTCTGGGTCATTGGATCATGGATCTTTTTTCATCGACGACCTTTTTTCTAACGGCAACTTCATTGATTGGCTTTATTTCATTGATGGGAATTAGCTCGCGAAATGCACTGTTACTGATTGATTTTGCGCAAACCTTGATGAAGCAGGGTGCGCAGAAGAAAGAGGCGATAGCAAGGGCAAGTGCGACAAGGGCAAAGCCAATTATGCTGACCGCTGCAGCGATTATTTTAGCCAGTACGCTTCTTGCGACCGATCCTATTTTTGGAGGATTGGGGGTTGCATTAATCTTTGGAACGATCGTGGCCGTGATTGTATCGTTGATTGTGGTTCCGGTTTTGTTGGATACGACAAAAGCACTTTAAGATGGTTACATGTAGCGATCGGGCACATTAACGTTTTACATGTAAAAATTTTCGACGCGTAGAAACGAGGAGTCGCATCATTCGGTAGATTAAGAGGCGCTTATTCATGACACTAATCTTACGACAATTTTTATCTTTCAAACACTCAAAGACCTCTTCTAACGCTAACTTCTCACTCACGGATAGATTTGTCATACCGTTCCTTTTTGCCCGTCATTTATTTTACGTACTAACCTTACAATATCTTCATCTTTCAACATTCCTAGCATATTAAAAACCACAGGAATTCCCATAGGAGCGCTGCTACCAAGTCTCCACTCCTGATAGGTACGCATGGAAATACCAAAGTTCTCAGCCATCTTTTTTTGAGAAATTTTCTTCCCCATATTTTCGGCTTCAATGGCATTGTGCAAAAGATTAATGATATCGCTTGTTTTCATCATACGATAATACAAAAAAATGTATTAAACATAAATTAAATTGTATAAAGTATACCAATTAATTTATATTTTAAACTATATAGTGAATATTATATCTTTTTAATTGTTATTTATATCGTTTATATTGATTTAAATATACAATATATTGTATAAAAATAGACTATTTTGTAGTCGTAACTTTTTTCGCTATAATGACGAAAACTAAAATTTAGGAGAATGTATGGCCTCTATAGGAATGGGCGACTTAAAAAAAGGGTTAAAGATCGAATTAAACGGTACACCTTATAAAATCGTAGAGTATCAACATGTTAAACCTGGCAAGGGTGCGGCATTTGTACGCTGTAAAATCAAATCATTTATGGATGGCAAAGTTATCGAAAAAACATTCCATGCGGGTGATAAATGCGAAACGCCTCAGCTTGAAGACAAAATTATGCAATTTTTATATGACGATGGCGATTTTTTACAATTTATGGACAGTGTTACCTATGAGCAAATTGCGTTAACACACGATCAAGTGGGTGAAGCAGCGGATTGGATTATTGATGGTATGAATGTCGATATGCTTTACCATAATGGCAAACCAATCAGCGTTGAAGCACCACAATTTGTTCAACTTAAAATTGTAGAAACGCCTCCTAACTTTAAAGGCGATACCCAAGGTGGCAAAAAACCTGCTACGCTTGAGAGTGGTGCCGTGGTTCAAGTTCCCTTCCACGTTGTTGAAGGCGATGTCATTAAAGTTGACACCGTACGTGGCGAATACTTAGAAAAAGTTAAATAAGTTACATGTAAAAACATAGCGTGGAAAACTACGCTATGTTCTTCTCTTTCTTCTCTCCTTTTAATGCTATAATTGTCCCAGAATCGATATTCTTTAAGGGGCAACTTATGTTTACCAATCTCTCTATAAAAGCGCGTAATATATTACTGGCGTGCGTCGTTTTAGTGGGGCTCGCGGCGATTCACACAACGGCAAAAATCTTTAATGATAAAGAAAAAGCACTTATGACGCTCCGCATGGATGTTGCTTCGGTACAAGCAGATATTTTAACCCTGCGCAAACATGAAAAAGACTTTTTGATGCGTAATGATGTGAAGTATGAAAAAGCACTTCTTGAGTCAACTTCCAAACTTACGGAGCGTTTAAAAACAATCTCCCTTTCCGCTGAAAAACGTGGGGTTAATACCACTGAGCTTGTACGGTTAAGCGACGTTATAAGTACCTACGTTCGTGTCTTTAATGAAGTCGTAGCTCAAAAAAAGAAGATAGGCCTGAATCCCGAGGATGGACTCGAAGGGCAGATGCGTAAAGCCATTCATGAAGCTGAGAGTGGTTTTAAAGAGCTCAAAGATTATAAAATGCAAACGTTGATGCTCACATTGCGTCGCAATGAAAAAGATTTTATGCTTCGTTATTCCCCCAAATACGCAGAGGAGCATCGCATCAATTTTGAAAAAACGCTTGAGTATATCCAAAGCCATGAAGAGCTTGCTTTTTCCAAACCACTTTTACTCCTTTACCGTGAGAGTTTCGTTGCCTTTGTCACGGCGTATGAAGTGTTAGGTTTGGATGAGAAAAGTGGGCTCAATGGAAAACTCCGTGAGACCGTTCATCAAACTGAAACGCTTGTTTCAAAAACAATGGAGACCTTGGATAACGAAATCAAAGTGAATATTCAAGAGACAACCGTTGTGTATATTATAGTTGGTGGTTTGGTTGTGGGTTTTGTGCTGCTTCTGACGATCTTAATCATTCGCAGTGTTTTGGTACCTCTTCGTGCGCTAACGCATGCGATTGTCACGAATGAACGCGATCTTACCATTCACTATTCAACCCCCTACAACGATGAACTTAAAGAGATTGCTGATGCCCTTAATGCCTTTATGGGAAGGTTACGCACGATTGTTCAAGGCGCTATTCATGCAAGCGATGAAAATGCAGCCGTAGCCCATGAACTTTCAACAACGTCCAATAACATTGGTGTACGCGCTGAAAAAGAGAGTGCGATTGTTCTGCAAACCACCCAAACTGGGCTTCATGCCAAAACGCAGATTGATGAATCGGTCCTCAATTCAAAACAAGCTAAACAAGAGATTGAAGAGACGAACCAATCGTTACAAGATGCCAATAAAATTTTTGAACTTTTGATCGTTAAAATTGAGCAAACAGCAATGGTTGAAAATGAACTACAGCATAAAATGACGGCACTCTCCCACGATGCCGAGAAAGTCAAAGACGTTCTCAATGTCATTAATGATATTGCCGATCAAACCAACCTTTTAGCGCTCAATGCGGCGATAGAAGCGGCACGTGCAGGTGAGCACGGACGCGGATTTGCAGTGGTTGCCGCAGAAGTGCGTCAGTTAGCAGAACGAACACAAAAAAGCCTTGTGGAGATCAATGCAACCGTCAGTGTCATTGTCCAGTCCATTTTGGACTCAGGTTCTCAAATGGATGAAAATGCAAAATTGTTTCATGAATTGGTACAACAATCGGGAGATGTCTCTCATAAGATTGAAGCTTCAGTAGGGTTGATGAGTACCTCTTTAGAGGTCGTTGAAATGGCGACCAATAAAACAGAGCAATCGGGCATTGGCATTAAAAAAGCAATGGATGAGATTGGTCATATCAATGACATTACCACAACCAATGCGCGTGATATTGAAGAGATTGCCAGTGCTGCGGAACATCTGCACAGTGTCACTCAAAAACTGAACGATCAGTTGCACTATTTTAAAGTTTAACGAAAGGAGCATTCAATGCGCAAAAAAGTGATCGTCCCTTTGGCAGAGGGATTTGAAGAGATCGAAGCACTGAGTATTGTTGATGTTTTAAGACGTGCCAATGTGGATGTCACTATGGCCGCGGTGACATCGTTACATGTAAAAGGGGCGCACGGCATTGTTGTCGTAGCAGACGCCCTTTTAAAGACGTTGGATAGTCATGATTACGACATGATTGCTCTTCCAGGAGGACTTCCTGGGGCGATCAATTTAGCCGAAGATGCAACCACACAAGCGCTGCTTAAAGCGTTTGATAGTAAAGGCAAACCCATCGCTGCAATTTGTGCCGCTCCTTATGCGCTGAAGATGGCAGGCGTGCTTAAAGATCATTATACCTGCTATCCCTCTTTTGACGTGAAGATCGATCATGCTGGCTACACACGGGATGAAAAAATCGTACAGGATCAAAATATCATAACCTCCCAAGGGCCCAGTACGGCAATGATCTTTGCACTTAAATTGGTCGAAATACTGGTATCTCACGAAAAAGCTCGCGAGCTTGAAAAGGATCTTTTACTGACCCATTAACAAAATTGCTTTTAACCCACTCTTCGCTTTCGAAATAATGCATTTAAGTATTCTGTAGAATAAACCATGTTTTAGAATCTTATGAAGGAGCAACAGATGTCATTGTCAACAATTAAAGGCAAATTAGTACTATTATTGGTAATCCTAGGGTTAGGATTTGGTGTTATTGGGTTTACATCTTTAAAAATAGCAGAAGATGCTAAAGGTGTAGCAACTCGGTTTCAACTGATCGGAAATCTGGAAGCAAAGGTTCTAGCATGCATGCTAGATCTTCGAGGATTTCAGATCTTTAAGCAAGTCAAGATTGCACAAAGCTACCAAGATGGGTATACAAGCCTTGTGAAAGATATTGATCTTCTTGCAACGATCCTTAAACGCAAAGTCAATCAAGATAGATTGGTTCAGCTGAAAAAAGATCTTGAAGCATGGCATGCGATGAATGAACCTCGAATTGAGATGTTAACCAAATACGGTAAACTCCTTGAAGATGATACTTTTGAACAGACACATCCCACAGAATTAAAAAAATTCAATACCATTGTTGAGCAAAGTTCTCTTGCATCACAAGGAATTTTGGCTCAAATCAAAGAGTTGAAAGTCAGTGTTCAAACAACCAATTTTGAACGATTAGAGGATGATAAATTAACCTCTTCGATCGCCTTAATAGTTGCTTCTCTTATTGCATTGTTGTTCTTTATGCTTATAACGCGCTCAATTCATAATTCTGTCACAGCTGCTAAACTGTGGTGCGAACAGATAGGTCAGACCAAAGAGTTAAACAGAGCCGTTGTGATGCCAAGTAAAGATGAAATCAATGATACGATGATGATGGTGAGTGCATTACTCAATGACATTGCTTCAGCTATTAGCACAGCGAAAGGGAATGCTGCTGAAAATGCGTCGGTAGCAGAAGAGCTTTCCAGCACAAGTTTGCAGATTGGTAATCGTGTTGAAGATGAGTCGCGTGTCGTGACCCAAACAACACAAGATGCCAAAAATGTCGCCACCGAAATTATCAATACAAGTAATGAGACACTTGTGGTGAAAGAGGAGACGCTTGCAACGCAAAAAAGTCTGATGATTGCGCATAAACTTCTCGGTGAAACCTTAGAGCAGCTTGAACAAACGGCGGTTGCTGAGGCGCACATTAATGAAAGACTGAACCACCTCTCCTCCGAAGCCAATCAAGTCAGATCCATTTTAAATGTGATTAATGACATTGCCGATCAGACCAATTTGTTAGCGCTCAATGCGGCGATTGAAGCAGCGCGCGCGGGTGAACACGGACGAGGTTTTGCTGTTGTTGCCGATGAAGTGAGAAAATTAGCCGAGAGGACACAACACAGCCTTTTAGAGACCAATGCAACGGTCAATGTAATTGTTCAATCTATCAATGATATCAGTGGCGAGATGAATATCAATGCAAAGCGCATTAGTGACCTCTCAAGCTTTTCGACTAAAGTGTCTGACCAAACAAATCAAGCCGTTGATATGCTTAATCATAGTGTTAGCGCAACCGATCAAGTAGCGCATAAAGCGCAAGATAATGTTGTACTCATTAACACGACCATTATTGATAAAATGGGAGCGATTAATAATCTTTCAAATTCCAATGCGAGAAGTGTCGAAGAGATAGCCTCTGCTGCCGAACATCTTGCCCGACTGGCAGAGAGTTTAAGCATCACGTTGGCTCAATTTAAAACGGTGTAAGGTTTTACATGTAAAGAGCAGAAATGCTCTTTATTTCTCTTCGTAATGGAGTTTCAACCCTTCACTTCCCATCACAAAACCGCTGATGACGATTTTGCCTTCATGCACCATTTTATGATGTTTGGCGCAGAGTGGTATGAGGTTGTAACGGTGGTTTTGGTGGAAGTGATCGATGTTACCATGCGCATCGGCACTCTCTTGCGCTTTGATGTGATGCACCTCTTCGACATACTCATCACAGAGCGCACACTTTGCAAGGTAGAGATTTTTATTGTATTTACTGCGTTTTTTCTGCTTTAACAGTTCCACATCGCCCAGTTCTCCCGCAAGGCTGCGACGAATATCGTACGCAGTTTTAATAAAGGTTGGATCCATGTGCAACGACTTGGCAAACTCCAAACCGTACAGTGAACTTCCGCTTCCAATTTCGAGTTTTCGGTTGTAGAGAAGCTTGTCACTCTCTTCATCGTAACTCACGCCTAAATGGAGGTAGATCACTTTTTTAAGCTCTGCGATGAGCGGAAGGTTGCTCAGTTGATGCAGATGGGTTGCAAAGACAAAGAAGGAGCCAAGGGTGTGCATCTTCACTACGCTACTTGCCACAATGGCCAATGCCGATTCGGTTTCCGTCCCATGACTAATCTCATCACCCAAGACGAGCGAAAACTCTGTCGCACGGTTGAAAATATTTTTAAGCTCCAACATTTCCACTGTAAAGGTCGAAAGCCCTTTATAGAGGTTGTCATGGCTGATGATGCGCGTAAAGATTTTATCAAACAGATGAAATCGCAAACTCGCACACGGCACAAAAAATCCCGCTTGCGCCATGATAACGGCGATGCCGAGACTTTTCATTAAAGAAGATTTTCCACTGGAGTTGATGCCATAGAGCAAGATGCCTTGTACATCATTCTCACAGCATGCTTCAAGGGTCACATGATCGTGAGTGATCTCTGGTGTACTGTGTCCTAAAAAGAGATCGTTTGGAATGTAGATGCCATTTTCTTCGCGCGATTCGATTAAAGGATGGCGAAGACCAATGGCTTCAATAAAGCGATTTTTCTCCTGCATCGGCAAAAGCTCGGGGCGTGTGTAGTTGAATAAAATAGCACATTTGGCATTGCTCAGTGCTACATCAAGGGTTCCTACAAATGAGATGAGATGCTCTAATGTCAGGGCGTAATGGGTTTCAATTCTTTCCAACATCTCATCGTAGCGCTGTTTGACCAGAGCGATCATTTGAAGGTTGCTCAGCGTGATTTCTTGGGAAATCTCATCAATGAGTGAGGCAGAAATCTTCACGCTATTTTTAAGATGCTTGTAGGTGAAATCTTTGAAAAAGTAGTGTTGCTCCCCAATGGTGATAAAGCTTTGCATGAGTTTCTCTTCAATGAGCGCAAAACGGTTTTTGCTCATGGCGATGTAATGCCCTTCGCTCTCCAACCATTCGATGCTGAGCGTGGAGCGATTGCTCTCTTCAAAGAGTGCTTCGATGTGGCTTGCAATATGCTCAAGGGCGCTAAAACGCTCTTGTTTGGTTTGCTCAATCTTGTCAATTTGCGGAAAAACACCCTTTTGAAAGAGATTTTCGCTGATCTGATCTTTGCGAAACTTCGCGCAAACATCCAGCACAAAGGTGTTTTTGAGCATCAAAAGGAGCGCTTCACTCTCATCAAAAAGCTCTTTAGGCGTGGGCACTTTTTTAAGCTCGGCCTCTTTGAGGATGCCCAAAATCGCCTCAAGCGAAGTGCCGAGGTAATCGAGCTCCAACGGGTGCAGTTTTTTAAGGGCAATACGTCTTAAAATACGCTCCAAATCATAGACTTGCTTGAGCGCAATCTCAAATTTTTTAGAGTCACTGATGAGCTGCGTCGTTAAGTCAAAACGCTCATTGAGGGTTTTAAGATCACAAATGGGATTGAGCAGGCGCTCTTTTAAGAGTCGTTTCCCAATGGCGGTTGAGGTTTGATCGATGAGGTTTAAAAGCGTCATCTCCGAAGGATTTTTCGAGATGATGTCGAGCTGTTCGAGTGCGTTGTTGCCAATGTAGAGGTAGCGACTGTTGCCAAGTAAAATAGGGCGGCTCATCTTCTCGATAATATTGGCATCGTGCTCAATGATAAAATCGCACAAGATGGCAAGCGATTCACTCGCATACGGATAGCGCTCAATGTCGAGGTACTCAATAGGCGAGAGCAAGGAGCGAATCGCGTAAATACGTCCAAAGAGTTCATTTTGGTAGGTCACTTTGAGACGTTCTTTGTTCAGGCTGTGCGCGACACTGGGGGTGATTTCAAGGTAGTTTTGAACCCACTCTTTATCGATGCTTTCGGTGTTAAAGGTGAGGACAATTTCACTGGTTTTGTAGGTCTGTAAAAGGTTGAAAATCTCGTCAAGTGCATAGGTTTTATCTTCCCTCGTGCCATGTACTTCGTTGATGATGGTCTTGCCCGTTGTGACATCAATGGCGCTGTAGCCGATGGAATAGATCTGGTGGTTACAATCTATGAGCAGGGAGACAAGGTAGTTTTCACTGGGTTCAATGAGATAGTCGAAGTTTGTACCTGGGCTGATGATATTGGAGATGTAACGCTTGACATGGGGTGGCTCACCTTTTTGACGAACTAAAACGATCGTGTATTTTTTCGCTTGCACCAGACGACTCAAATAGCGATCGAGTGAAACAGCAGGAATGCCCGCAAGCAGAGGATTTTGCAGTGAATTTTCTAAAATGGATTTATTTTTGCGGGTAAGTTGAATGTTGAGTAGTTCGCTCACCTCTTTGGCTTTGCCGATTTGATGCGTTTCGTTGTTGACTTCATAGGTTTCAAAAAAAGAGCCAATTTCCATAAAAACAATTGTATTATTGCCGTATTTGGACTCAAAAAAGAGCTGAAGATCGAAGTAAATTTCAGTGAGTAATCTCTCTTTAGAGCAGAGCATTTGCGCAATATTTTCAAGCATTCGTGTCGTTTCCACCTCGTTAAAGTGGTTAGATTATAGCGCAGGAAAGCATAAAGTTTGGTTTGATAAAAGCCGTTTTAAGGTACAATAAAAGTACTTATTGTAAAGGATAACCATGGAGATTGAAATTTCAACCCCCGCCCTTTTGTTCCCTGCGGTTTCGCTTCTTCTGTTGGCGTATACCAACCGTTTTTTAGCCGTTGCGCAACTGATTCGAATGCTACACCGTCAATCAAGCGAGCGTGAAAATTGTGAAGAGTACAAACAGATCGACAATCTCAAACATCGTTTGGAGCTCACCAAATGGATGCAGTTTTTTGGGGTACTCTCCATTTTACTCTGTACGCTCTCCATGTTTGAGCTTTTCTTAGGGCTTTTTGGCATTGGGAAACAAATTTTTGGACTCAGTCTGATTGCAATGTGCGTGTCGCTTTTTATCTCCCTTTGGGAAGTCATGATCTCCACGCATGCCTTAAATATGGAACTCAGTGACATGAATGATCGATGTAAAATTAAAAAATTAAAATAATAAAGAAGTCATAATGAATCAATACCTCCTTGTCGGTGAAAAGAACCGCCTCAAAATCAATCGCTATACGGACAATGGCGTTTATTTGATCTGCGAAGATCAAGATGAAGTTTTAATGCCCAATCAGTATGTTACTTATGCGATGAAAGAGGGCGATGAGATCGATGTGTTTGTCTATTTTGACTCCGAAGATCGCATCGTGGCAAGTACGACCTTTCCCAAAGCGATGTTGGATCAATTTGGCTGTTTTGAAGTGGTCGATGTGACCGCATTTGGTGCCTTTTTGGACTGGGGCTTGCCTAAAGATTTGCTCGTCCCCAAAGCGCTTCAAAAGTTCCCTTTTTATGTGGGGATGAAGGTGATTGTTCAGGTCTGTTTGGACGATGAAACAGGGCGTATCATTGGGAGTCAAAAATACAATGACTTTTTAAAAAAAGACCTCACCGCGCTTAAACTCAAACAAGAGGTAAGTGTGTTGGTGCGTGAGCAAACGCCTCTTGGTTTTAAAGTGATCGTGAACAACCTTTACGATGGACTCATTTTTCACAATGAAATCTTTGAAAGTATCGACGTGGGCGATGAAAAAACAGGTTACATCAAGACCCTTCGCAAAGATGGCAAACTCGACATTATTCTCCAACCCATTGGCGACAAAAGCGATAAAGTGGCAGCGGCTAAAATCATTGAGATATTAAGCCTCACGGGAGGTGCATGCGAGATGAATTACAAGAGTACACCAGAACTCATTTCGGATCGTTTTGGGCTGAGTCGTAAGGCGTATAAACGTGCTCTTACGAAACTGATTGAAGCCAAAAAACTGGAAGTAAACGATGAGGGAATGCGTCTTTTATGAGTCGTGTTGCCATTATTGGCGCGGGTGCTTCGGGACTCGTATGTGCCATTGAAGCTTCCCGCAAAGGGCATAGCGTCACGCTGTTTGAAAAAAACAGTAAGGTTGGACGTAAGATTTTAGCCACGGGCAATGGCAAGTGCAATATCTCCAATGAAAAGATCAACCTTGAGCGCTACCATGGTGAATCTCCCAGCTTTGCCAAAGAGGCGTTGCGCCGTTTTGACACCTCTACATGTAAAACTTTTTTTCGCTCTTTGGGACTGGAAATGCGCGAAGGTGAAGAAGGCCGTCTATACCCCATGAGTCACCAAGCGTCTAGTGTGGTGGACATGCTTTTGCATGAAGTGCGTGCGTTACATGTAAACGTTTTGCTTGAGTGTGCCGTGACAAAGATCGAGAAAAAAGGTGCCGAATTTAGTTTACATGTAAACGAGAAAACGCACGTTTTTGATGCGTGTGTGATTGCCACAGGCAGTGTTGCGATGCCAACCCTTGGAAGTTCAAGCAGCGGGTATGGTTTTGCAAAAACACTTGGTCACAGCGTCATTGAACCGTACCCTTCTTTGGTGCAGTTTGTCTGCGATGAGCCTCACCTCAAAGAGGTCAGTGGGGTGAAGATGGACGCGAACATTGAGCTTTACATCGACAATCAAAAATGCCAAAGCGTGCAAGGCGATCTGCTCTTTACCGCCTATGGGCTCTCAGGCTCCGCCATTTTAGAGGTGAGCCGCAAAGCATCGCATGCGTTGGTCAATCATGAATCCGTTCATGTCGTCCTCGATCTTTTGCCCACGCTTTCACGTGAAGCGCTAACGTCACTGCTTCAAAAAAGGCTGAGTGTTGCGAAAGATAAGTCGCTCTCCTTGTGGCTTGAGGGGATGATTCCTAAAAAGTTAGCCCATTTTATCATCGAAAACACACACCTAACGCCTCTTAAAGAGGCATCTTCTTTAGGTGCTAAAGAGATTAAAAAGATGGTATTTGCACTCAAGTCACTGCGTTTACATGTAAATGCAACCAAAGGGTTTGAAAGCGCCGAAGTGTGCGCAGGTGGGGTGGATGTGAGAGAATTAGACGCTAAAAATATGATGTCCCAAAAGATCAAAAATCTCTACTTTTGTGGGGAAGTTTTGGACATTGATGGTGACTGTGGAGGGTTTAACCTTCATTTTGCATGGTCTTCGGGGTATTTGGTAGGACAGAGCCTTTAATCCAGAGGAGCGATTTTTGCAATGGCAAAACAAAGGGCTAGTGTTTAGCGGTACATTTATAATGTCTACCCAAGAGTTTTATCGTTAGCTTTTTATCTTCTTTATGAATTAAGGTGCCGTAACGTAAAATAAGAACCTTGATTTAGAGTTTCATTATATTAAAGATTCAGAGTTCTCATACTCGGTAAAAAAGAGGTTATTTGGTGCCATTGAAACGCGATAGTCTTCTATCTCACTTTTCTAAAATCAAACATAGTATTATTACCCGCGTTATTTTATTTGCCTGTTTCATAGTGATTATAGGCGGTATAACACGCTATTACCTTTCCGTCAATACGATACACACAAACCTTTTTAAGATCGTTTCGCTTCATCAAGAAGCGCTGGCCAACGAAGCGGCCAAAGATATCACGCATGATTTAGATGTTCGAAAAAAACTACTTTCATCCATCGCGTTTCATATGCCTTTAGCGTTGCTTGAAAACCCAGATCAACTCAAACGATGGCTTAATGAACGCCATGAATTTAACCCACTTTTTTCAGGTTCTTTGTTTGTATTAAACGCGGAGGGAACTTTGATCGCAGGGAATGGCGTTGAAATGTATGAGGGTGAAAAAGCCTATGCGGAGGATGATTTTTTCAAGCGCGCTTTTAGCCAAGAGTTTGTGGTTGGAACATTGATGTTTAGCAAGTTTTTAAAAGAGCCTGTCTTGCCTCTTTCTATGGCGATTCGAGATGATTTAGGGTATGTTCGTGCCATCGTGGTAGGGTTTACCTATTACAACTCCAACTTTTTTGAGCGTGTCCTCTATGAGCGCATTGGTAAGACAGGTGGTTTTTTACTGATTGATGCGAAGCAGGAAATTTTTATTGCAGCGACTCAAAAAGAGCAGATCCTCAAACCTACACCCCAAAAAGGGATAAATCTGTTGCATGATAAGGCCATAGCGGGCTTTAGAGGAAGCAGTATCACGATAAGCAGTGAGGGTGTCGAAGAGTTAGCCGCGATTGTCGCTATTCCCAACACAGACTGGCTTGTTGTCTCCCGTATACAGACACAAGAAGCGTTCGCTATGGAGAAAAATATTAAAGAGACGCTCATTCAAACCCATTTAGTGAGCTTATTGATCATTCCTTCCATCATCTTTTCTTTTCTGTTTTTTATTTTTAAACCTTTGCGAACGTCTGCTTCTTTGGCCAACAAAATGTCTCTTGGGGAGGTCACGCTTAATCCCTTACCGATAAAGAAGATGGATGAAGTTGGGCATCTAACCGCGGCATTTAACCGTCTGATCTCTATGCTTCTTATCAGTCAAAAAGAGCTTAAGGAGATAGCGCACTATGACTATTTAACCAAGCTTCCCAACCGTTTTTTGATGGTCGATCGGTTGGAGCAAGCTTTGGCACGGTGCAATCGCAACAATACCCGATTGGCACTTCTTTTTATGGATTTGGATGGGTTTAAATCCATTAACGATACACTTGGCCATAGTTCAGGTGATGACGCGCTGGTTGAAGTTGCTAAACGTTTTTCAGCTTTGATACGCCAGAACGATACATTGGCACGTGTGGGTGGTGATGAATTTGTGATTTTACTCAGTGATCTTGAGAACGATATATCCTCTGCCACCAATGCTGTTCATCTCGTTGCCACAAAATGTATTGAAGCATTAAAAGAACCACTCATCCTGAAAGGGAATGTAAAATATTTGGGAGTCTCCATAGGTATGGCCATGGGCAATAAAGAGAGTTTAATTGATGACTTAATGGTTGAAGCCGATACAAAGATGTACAAAGCAAAAAACAGAACCAATCTCACTTCGAATGACGATGCTACACCTTTACTTTAACCCTCACGCTTAGAAGAGGTGATTGTTTCGTTTACATGTAAACCAAACAATCACGATAAAGGAACCCTTACTTTTTATGTTCAGGTTGCTGAAAAATCATGTAAATGACAAATGCAAAAAAGGCGACTGTGAGTGATGTAAAGAGCAAGTCAAACGTCTTAACCACAACGTAAGCCACGATCAAAATAGAGAGCAGGGTTGGTACTTCGTTGTATGCACGGAAGAATTTACCACTGCGTTCGCACTCATCTCTTTCTAACTCCTCTCGGAAATACTCTAATGAAAATGAGTAGGCAGTCATAAGCGCAACGACCACTAATTTGGCATAGAGCCAATGGCCTGTTTCAAATAAAATAGGGTTCATAATCAGCATGGCGACACCGCTGAGAAGCGTTGCCCAAAAAGCAGGAAGACCGATGTATTTATAGACTTTGAACTCTTGGATTTTGACAACCTCGACAAATTCGCTTTTATGTGCGTTTTCAACATGATAAACAAAAAGACGTGGTAGATAAAACAGCATAGCCATCCATGACATAAAGGCCATGACGTGAAAGGTTAAAATCCAACTATAATACTGCATCATATCTCCTTGAAAAATAGTGGTGCAATTATAGCAAGTCAGTGTGGGTTTTTATGGGATTTTTAACAACACTCCATTTCGGCTTTTTCCATTAGTTCGATTCCTTTTTCAAAATCATACTCTTCAAAAAGAGCCGAAAGGTAAAAAACATGTGAGCAAATGTGGTATAAAATGTCCTTAGAATCGTGCTTTGCAAAAACAGCTTTGTAATCTTTGGGAATCAATGTTTCAAAGCGAATCCATAAATCGTTTTTTGCGTCAGCGTGAAGTTCAAAAAGCTCATACATGGCATCTAGCACTTGAGTGGCATTTTCGTAGCAGTCAATATTATGAAAACTCACGTAGCGATCGCGTATCTCTTCCATGGTATGCAGCCTTTTTCTCTTGTTTATGCATGTTGTGTTCCATAAGCTTACGTGATGTTTGAAGCTTTAATTTTTAAAATTTTTTTAAGTTTTAAACGCAGTGGGAGGGTGCTGAAATTTTTACATGTAAACAAGAAAAGGCAGAGCTAACGAAGTTAAAAGTTTAGCTCCGACTCTATTCAGACGACACGCTTTTATGACCTAAATTTACTTTTGAGATGTATGATATAAGGTACACCATCCATCAGCGCTTATGACCCCATCTACGACCTTGCATTGCTTCTTCTGCGCTTCAAAATGCATACACTCTTTACAGGCTTGGCCGTTGTTCGGTTTGGATTGATACTTCATTTGTTCTTGGGACCCTTTGGCATACAGTGGCATCGTTGAGAATGTTAGTAAACTCAAAAAAGCCACACTTTTAAAAAACACTCTGCGCGGTAATGATTGGTCGAAACTTTTGATCGTTTCTTTAGATTCATGTGTCATTGAAAATCCTTTCATAATGGTTATATTGAGGCTTTGTCAATTTACACTTCTTGGGTTACTTTATAGTTACTGAGTTGTGCTGAAGTCCTATGGATATAGAGTATCTCATTGTGCGAATAAGCTTTGGAGTTCCATGAAGAGTATAGAAATGCCGTGAGGTTTTCATTCTCAGATTTTTTTACATGTAAACAGTTTAACGAACCACTAAACTCTCAAAAGGTTTAGGTTCACTGAAATGGTACCCTTGAAAATAGTCAATCCCGAGCTCTTTACATGTAAGGTAAATCTCTTCGTTTGCCACAAACTCTGCCACCGTTTGCATCTGCATTTTTTGTGCAAATGAGACCATGGTTTCGACGACGGCTTTGTGGACGGCATTTTTGTGGATATTTTTGATGAGACTTCCATCAATTTTGATAAAATCGGCTTGGAGTTTGGCGAGGTATTCGAAGTTTGAGTAGCCTGTTCCAAAATCATCAATGGCGATTTTGACCCCTTGGCTTTTCAGCGAGCTTAAAAACGAGATGACTTCAGGATGGTTTTCGATGCCTTCACCCTCGGTGACCTCAATGGTCAAGCGATCGGTTACATTAAACTCATACATTTTCTCAAAGAGAAAATCGACTCTATTTTGATCTAAAATATCGCTCAGAGCGAGGTTGATGGAAAACTCTGCGTGTTTATCGGCAAAAAAAGCAAACGATTTTTGGATGACAATTTTGGTGATCGCTCCGTATAAATTGGCACGTTTGGCATGTTCTAGAAAAAGGTACGGCGATACAATGCGCCCATCAGGGTGATGCAGACGTACCAAGCACTCAAACTTGGGGATTTTGCCCCCTTCAATGCTTTGCGCGAAGACATCAAAACGCCCTTTTTTAAGTCCTTCTCGAATCGTTCGCTCCCACTCAACGTCCGCTCTAGCATTGGATTGGGGACTGCACAACGAAGGGATCGCGGCATTGTAAACCATCAAATCTTTACCAATGCGTTTGGCTTGTTTGATGGCAAATTCGGCGTTGAGGAAAAGGTCATCATACCCAATGGCAACACCGATACGAAGGGGTGTGTAGATGCGTTCATTTGCCACTTCTATGGGAGAGTAGCCAAAGTACCAGAGACACGATTCGATGTTTTGCAAAAAGTGCTCAAGCGCCACCTCTTTCCCCGCAAGAATGGCGAAAAGATCGCCACCCAAATGAAAAACAACGGCTCCTGAGAAGCGGCGTTGCAGTCTTTGAGAGATGGTTTTTAAGATTTGATCGCCGACCTCATAACCAAAAGAGTGGTTGAAGTTCCAAAAGCCATTGACGTTGAGAAGGGCGAGTTTATTCGCCGTAGAATTTGCAAGGGTGTTGACAAAGCGTTGACGGTCGGGAAGCTCCGTTAAGGGGTTGATTCTTCCATACCGCAATTCGTATTTGAGTTCTTTTCGCATCCTTGCTTAACCCTTGCTCTAATAATTTAGGATTATTGTACTATGACACGGTTTAAAAAATCATCGACTGCTTGGGTATAGGTCGCATCTTCTCCTAGTAATTGATTGATCTCTTTGTGTGTCATATTTTTTTTGAGCAATACGGTTTTCGTTCCAAGGGAAGAGGCTTTGGAAAGAAATCGCTCCGCTTGAGGACATGAGTCATCTCGTTTGGTGGAGCAGACAGCCAGAAGTGGCATACGTGTAGAGCTCAGTTGATGGTACGGAGAGAGTCTTTGCCAATAGTCAGGCTCACTTCCAAAGGCATGATCATACAAGCGCATGTGTTTGGCACTCATAAGCATAGGTGTGTCCATTACAGCGCTATCAAGGAAAACGGCCGCAACGGGAGGCGTAATAGCATTGTGGGCATAAAAGGAGGGAGATGAAGCAATTAGTGCAATGATATGAGCTCCCGCAGAGTGACCCATGACAATAAACTGGGCCTTATTTCCACCCCAGGATGCGCTTTTTGCTTGGGCGACGCCCAGCGCTTTTGCAACACCCATAACCTGTTCGCCTACGGGTGTATTTGGAAGCATCTTGTAGTTCGTGGAGATGACAATATAGCCTTTTTTGACCCAATAATTAACCTTGTTTTCCACCACACTCTGGGATGTTTTATCGCCAACTCTCCATGCTCCTCCGTGTACCATAAAGATGACAGGCGCAAGAGAATGTGTGTTTACATGTAAAGGAGTGTAAACGTCAAAGCGCTCTTTAACATCAGCTCCATAGCTCACATTGGCGATGATGTGAACTTCTTTAGAAAAGCTCGCTTCTTTCTCATTCTCCTCTTCTCCCAGACCCAAACGATCGCGTAGAATGCCTGCGTGTAAACTATGAAATAAGGCCAGCGTAAAGAGCACATAAAGAACTTTGTGAATCACTTAAAATTCCTTCAAAGAGATTGACAGATAACGCTAAAAAGCTCGTAAATACGAAGGTTCAATCAGCGCTTTTTTGCCTTCTGCTTGAGCTGCGTAAAAGACAAAATTGGGGTTGCGTAGTAGTTCTCTGCCGTACGCTACTAAATCACAAAAGCCTCCTTGCAAAAGCTTTTCGCCTTCCTCTGCTGTGGTAATGAGTCCGACTGCAATCGTTGGAATACCCACGCTTTCACGAATCACTTTAGCATACGCCGCTTGGTAGAGAGGGACGAGTTCGGGCATTTTTTGCGCGACACTGTTGCCACCTGCTGAGACGTGAATCATCGCAACACCAATACTTTGAAGTTTTTTGGAAAGGTAAATGCTCTCTTCAATATTCCAGCCATTCTCCATCCATTCATCGGCGCTCAGGCGTACGAAGAGTGGCACATCGTTGGTGGCATCTAAAATCGCTTGTGCCACTTCGATCACGAAGGCACAACGGTTTTCCAAGCTGCCACCGTATTGGTCGGTGCGTTGATTGGAAAGCGGCGATAAAAATTCGCACAGCAGATACCCATGTGCGGCGTGGAGTTCAAGAAACTCATACCCTGCGTAAGTGGCACGAAGCGCTGCTTGTACAAAGTGTTTTTTAACGCTCTGCATCTCTTCAATCGTGAGTTCATGGGGGAGTTTATAGCCGTGTGTGTCACTAAAAGCAATCGCGCTGGGAGCCACAGGCGTTGAAGAGGCACAGAGGCTTTTTCGTCCTGCGTGTGCAAGTTGGATACCCATTTTAGCACCATAAGTTTGGCACAAATGGATGAGTTGTTGATGCCCAGAGACGTGTTCATCATCCCAAATGCCTAGATCATTTTCACTGATTCTACCTCGTGCCTCTACGGCACTGGCTTCGACGATAATCAGCCCCACACCACCCATTGCGCGCGCCGCATAATGGACAAGATGAAAAGGGGTTATACGAGCATTACTCTCCGCTTTATACATACACATCGGTGGCATAACCACGCGGTTTTTCAGTGACATTCCATTCTCTTCATACGGTGTTAAAAGTAAGCTCATTTGGATTCCTTTAGTCTTTTACATGTAAAAGTTCAGCTTCATTCCAACCGCCGCCCATGGCTTTAAAAAGCTCTGCTTGGTCGGTTAAAAGTGCTTGTTGGGTTGTGATGACACTCAAAGTACTGCTAAGCACACCTTTTTTGGCATCGAGAACCTCAAGCTGGTTGGCAACTCCTTGGTTGAAACGTTTCGTCGAAAGCTCTAGCACCTTTTGATACGCTTTAAGCTCCTCTTCTTGGAAGGTGAGTCTGCTTTTGGCTAAATTCTCTTTAGCTAAAGCATCATGCACCTCTTTATAGGCTTTTTTAACGGTTAGCTCATAACTGATTAAAGAGGATTGCAAGTCGGTTTCAGAGATCGAAACACGTTGTTTGATGCGCCCAAAATCGAAAATTGGCACGCTGAGGCTAGGTCCTAAACTCCAACGATTCGCACTGGATTTAAGGATATTGCTCAGATCATCGCTCTGTTGGCCGTAACTTCCCGTAAGGCTAATGGTAGGGAAATAAGCAGCTTTTTCAACCCCAATGAGTGCATTTTTGCTTTTGAGGTTTTCCAAAGACTCTTTAATATCAGGACGGTTTTCCATCACGTTAGAAGGTACTCCTTGAGGAATAACCAGTGCACTTGGAAGGGCTGTCTCTATGTTTGCATCGTCAAAAAGCGCTTGAGGCGTTTTCCCCACCAAAATGGCTAAGGCACTTTTTTGGAGCGCGTAGCTTTCCATCAAACTGTTTTGCGCCGCTTTAGCATTGTTGTACTGCGCTAACGCTTGGTTGGCTAAAACGTCGCTGATGGTACCCACTTTTTGTTGCTTGGAGCGAAACTCATAACTCTCTTTGTACGCTTGAGCGGTTTGTTCTAAAACGACCATGCGTGCTTGCAAAGAGGCTAAGTTAAAGTAAGCGCTGATGACATCGTGGATCAGTGTATTGCGAACGGTCTCGCGTGCGGCGTGTGTTGCTAAGTAGAGTGACCAGTTTGATTCACTCTGATTGGAGAGTCGACCCCAAAAATCAACCTCATACGCCAATGTACCATTGAGGGCAAAATCAGAATAGACAGCACCCTTGTTTTTAGTCGAGAAGGCTTCGTCACTCGTCTTTTGACGGGTATTGCTTGCATTGGCGTTGAGTGTTGGCAGTTCATTGTCCACACTCAGCCCATACGCTTGGCGTGCTTTGAGCACTTTGAGCGCAGAGAGCTTGAGATCGTCACTCCCCAAAAGGGCTTCATCCACAAGCGTATTTAGTTTTTCATCGTTAAACGCTTTCCACCATGTTTTGTTTACATGTAAACTCTCTTGCGTGCTTTGCGGTGTCTCTATTTTGGGAACATTGAGCTCAGGTTTGAGTGAACATCCACCTAAAAATAAGACAGTAACGAGTGATAAAAGGGTGATGTTACGAGACATGAGCTGCTCCTTTTTGAGTCAATTTTTCTTTCATTCGCATAATAAGATAGAAAAAGAGCGGTACGAAGAACGTTCCGATCACTGTGAGTGTGACCATTCCACCTACAACGGTTGTTCCGATGATATGACGGCTATTGGCTCCCGCTCCAGAACTCAAAGCGAGTGGCAAAGTTCCCGCAATAAAGGCAAATGAGGTCATAACGATCGGACGGAAACGAATACGTGCACCCTCAATCGTTGCATCGATCAGGCTGTATCCCTCTTTGAGTTTGTGCATCGCAAACTCAACCATCAAAATCGCATTTTTAGAGGAGAGTCCCACAAGCGTTACGAGTCCGACTTGGAAGTAGATATCGTTTTGTAAATCCCTAAAATAAACAGCGAGTGCTGCGCCTAAAAGTGCGAAAGGAACGGCTAAAACAATGGCAAATGGAATCGTCCAGCTCTCATACAGTGCCGCCAAAATCAAGAAGACGAAAATGATCGCATAGATGAAAGCGGTATTGCCACTTTTTTCTAAGAGTTTTTCTTGATACGATGTTCCCGCCCATGCGATCGTATAACCACTTGGAAGCACGCCTTTTGCGACCTCTTCGATGATGCGAAGTGCATCACCTGAGCTGTACCCTGGACTTGGTTGTCCTGAGATTTGCGCCGCTTGGAACATGTTGAATTTTTGAATAATCGAAGGACCAACGATACGTTTTATGCTTGCAACTGAGCTGATCGGAACAAGTCTTCCTTCGCTGGATTTGACAAAAACGTCATTGTAATTCTCTGTACCTTCTCTAAAGGTGCTGTCACTTTGGACATTGACGTGATAGGTTCGTCCAAAGAGGTTGAAGTCGTTGGCATAGGTATTTCCAAATGTTGCTTGAATCGTTGTGAAAATATCGGCAACATCGACACCTAAAGATTTGGCTTTTTCGTTATCAACGTTGATAAGAAACTGCGGCACGTTGGTGTTGATGGTAGAACGCATTGCTGCAAGCTCTTTTCGCTCCGCTGCTTTGGCGAGTATCTCTTTTACATAGCCATCCAGTGCTTGGATATTGCCTCCCGTTCGATCTTGAACATACATCTCAAATCCACCCGTGGTACTCATACCCATAATCGGAGGAGGGGTAACGGCAATGAGCATCGCCTCTTTATTTTGAGAAAGTCCTCGCATCATTTGACCCGCAATCGCTTGTGACGTTTGATCAGGACGTGGGCGGTCATCCCATGGGCTGAGACGAATAAAGCTAATGCCTGAATCGGTTTTATAGGCATTGATAATAAAATCAAGCCCTGACATGGCTCCCACACGAATGACATCGGGGTTGGTAAAGGCAAAGTCACTTACCTCTTGGCTGACTTTTTGCGTACGACTCAGTGAAGCTCCGGGCATCAGGTTGTTGATGACCAGAATCATGCCTTTGTCCTCATTGGGAACCAATCCTGTTGGGATACGCGCGGTGATAAAGAAAATTGCAGCGATCATCACAGCAAAAATCGCAACGTTGATCAGTCCAAAACGAATCGTTTTACGCACCCCTTTGGAGAAGAGTTGCGTTCCCACTTCAAAGAGGGCATTAAATTTTTGAATCAACCAAAAAGGTTCACTCTCATGTTTACGCAAAAGAAGCGCGCACAGTGCAGGGGTTAGGGTTAATGCCACAATACCAGAGATCGTTACGGAGATGATGACGGTCATCGCAAACTGTTTGTACATCATACCGCTAAAACCGCCCATAAAGGCAGCGGGTACAAACACGGCACACAAAACCATCACGATAGCAATAACCGGGCTTGTAATCTCTTTCATCGCCTTAATGGTGGCATCTTTAACACTGAGATCTTCTTCTCTGAGAATGCGCTCAACGTTTTCGATAACAACAATCGCATCATCAACAACCAACCCAATCGCTAAGGTGAGACCAAAGAGGGTGAGGAGGTTGATGGAAAAGCCCGCGGCATAAAAGCCTGCGAACGTTCCGACAATGGAGACAGGAATCGCAAGAACGGGAATAAACGTTGCGCGTAAATTGCCCAAAAAGAGGTAAATAATACCGACAACGAGCGCAATGGAAAGAAGTAACGTAAAGATCACTTCGTGGATCGATTCACGCACGAAAATCGTCGGATCGTAGGCCGTATCAATTTCAAGATCGCTTGGAAAGTTGGGAGAAATTTCTGCCAACTTTTGCTCTAAAAGGTCGGAAACTTGAAGCGCATTGGCTCCAGAAGCTAAGAAAATACCAATCGGGATCATCGGTTTGTTGTTGAAAATACCACCAAAGTAGTAAGACTCAACACCCAGTTCGACGTTGGCAATATCTCTCAGTTTTAACGAGGAGCCATCGCTGTTGGATTTGATGATAATATTGTCAAATTCACTCGCATTTTTAAGCCTGCCATCGGTTTTCACGGTGTAGGTGTAGGTTGGCTGTTTTGCCATCGGCTCTTGTCCGATTTGACCTGCGGCATACTGCTCATTTTGACTTTTGATTGCATTGATGACTTCGGCGGTGGTGAGATCATACGTCGATAGTTTATCGGGCTTAATCCAGACGCGAATTGCATAATTTTTATTACCAAAAATGGTAACATCACCGATTCCTGGAATTCGCTTAAGGTCATCGACAATGTTCACGAGTGCAAAGTTCGAGATAAACGTGGTGTCGTGAACGTTGTCTTTAGAGGTGAGGGTTAAAACTTTCAAAATATCAGGAGAGCGTTCTCTTGTTGAAACCCCTTGCCTACGAACCGCTTCAGGTAACTTGTTGGTTGCTATTTGAACACGGTTGTTGACATCGACTTTGGCTTGCTCAACATCGGTACCAATTTGAAAATAGACGTTGATGCTAACACTTCCACTCGGAGATGCGGTGGTGGTCATGTAAAGCATATTGCTAACACCATTGATCTCTTCTTCCAACGGTGCAGCCACGGTGGTCGCTATGGTTTGGGCATCGGCTCCTGGGTAGGTTGCGGAGACGATGATTTGTGGAGGAGCGATACTGGGGTACTCTTGAACCGGAAGCGATTTAATCGCAATAATTCCCGCCAAAATAATCACAATCGAAACAACGGTTGCAAAGATTGGGCGGTTGATAAAAAACTTGGAAAACATTATTTTGCCTCTTCGTTGATCACTTTATCCACTTTCACAGGTGCTCCAGCTTTAATTCTAAAGAAGTTATTGACAATCACAACATCGCCCTCTTTAAGACCATTTTCAATCACATAATCATTCTCGCTTGCTTCGCCCATCTTCACAGGTTTAACCACAGCTTTGCCGTCTTCCACAACAAAAACAACTGTGCCAAGAGGGTTTTGAAGAACGGCTTTTTGTGGAACTTTAATGACGTTATTACGGGTTAAGCCGACAAGATTGACCTTGACAAATTGATTTGGAAGAAGCTCTTTGCCTTCATTTTTAAAGGTAGCTCTGGCTTTAAGTGAGCCTGTTTTCGCATTCAGAGAGCTGTCTAAAAAGTCTACGACACCGATCTCTTTAAATTTGGCATCGCCTACTTGAAGCATTGCTTTGAGTTTGCCCTCGGTTGGGTTAACCCATTTGCCATTTTTGATGTTGTATTTTTGTTTCATCACATCAATATCAGGGATGGAAAATTCTACATGTAACGGGTTGATTTGCGTAATGTCCACTAAGGCGGTTCCATCGGTTACAAGGGCACCTACATCGACTTGTTTCAGCCCTGTCATACCGCTCATGGTTGCTTTAATGCTGGTACGATCAAGGTTGATGCTTGCATTTTGAAGGGAAGCTTTAGCGCTGGCTAAACTTGCTTTTGCCCCTTCATACGCCCAATAGGCACTGTCTTTTTCTTGTTCACTGGAAGCGCCTGATTCGAAAAGGGCTTTAATTCTCTCCCAATCTTTTGTCGCTTTTTGCAGTTGAACATCCAACGCATTCACGTTTGCTTTAGCAAGATTGAGGGCTGCTTCATAGCTGTCGGGCTCGATTTTATAGAGCACATCACCCTCTTTAACAAAGTCACCTTCATTAAAGAACTTTTTCATCAAAATTCCATTGGCACGTGCTTTAATGGTAACGCTCTGCGAACTGATGGTTTTACCAGGATATTGCAGGCTTAAAGCCTCTTCTTTTGCAGCAGTGATTTTGTACACGTCTACTGCGGGGGCAGGTGCTGTGGTGGCGGCAGGGGAGGGTTGTTTTTTTGCCTCTTCTGCATAACTTTGTGCTCCAAAAGCGAGGCACGCGACTAAAAGAAAGATCTTTTTATTGAGTAAAAACATCCGCATTTCCTTATTGGGTGATTATAATTCTATTAAATTGTAACATATTGGGGTTAATAATACGTAAATAGTACTAAGTGCTTTAAAGATTTAATTATTTTTAAATCTAATAAACCTTATACTCAAGAAATCTCGCGCAAAAAGGTATGATTATGAAACAACTTTCAGATGAAATTATACTGGAAGAGACCTCCATTTTAGTCTCTGAAACCGATAGTCTCGGGCACATTGTATTTGCCGATGAGACCTTTGTTACGATATCAGGTTATACGCTTGATGAACTCATAGGGCAACCTCACAATATTATTCGCCATCCTGACATGCCAAAAGCTGCTTTTAAAGCACTTTGGGAGACGGTTCAAAGCGGAAATATTTGGCAAGGTTTTGTTAAAAACAGCTGTAAAAATGGCCAATATTACTGGGTTTATGCTACGGTGTTTCCTTTTGGAAAGGGGCATTATCTCTCGGTTCGGAAAATGGCAACACGTGCAGAAATTGAGAAATATGCCAAGCTATACGCAACCATGCGATCAGAGGAGCGATAAGCCATGAAACATTACAGTCTAAAAATCAAACTACTAATCCTCACGGTTGTGGGACTCTTTATGTCTATACTCACGATGACAGGTATCTCTGTCTATCTTCTTAAACACGATGCTAACACGCGAATTGATGATATTAGTACCATTTTGTTAAATGAGCGAATTTTTACACTCAAATCCAATGTGGCTATCGCTAAAGAGGTGATTGATAACTATTATGATGAAAGTCAAGCGGCTCTCAAATCCTCCAATAAACCTGCCAATGAAATCACAGCGTATTACCAAGGAAAAGCCAAAGAGGCGATTCGAGGATTGCGGTATGAAACGGAAGATGGCTATTTTTGGATTCAAGACTCAAACCTTGTGCTGGTCATGCATCCGGATAGGCCTCAATTGGAAGGTAAGTCCATAGCCGAGAATAAAGACGCCAATGGAAAACTGCATTACAAAGAGATGAATGAGAAGATTGCCAAAGAGGGTAAAGCCATTGTGAATTACATGTTTGTGAGCCCCAAAACCAATAAAGCGAGCCCTAAAGTTGCGTATGCAGAGCTTTATCCTGCATGGGGATGGGTCATTGCTACAGGAGTACAGATATCGCATATTGATGAAAAAATTAATCAAGAAAAAGAGAAAGTGAGTCAATCGGTTAATGAGATGATTTTTAAAAACAGTGTGGCTGGGTTATTGGTCATTGTACTTTTTTCTTTTTTATCGTGGTATGTTACCCGTGCGTTGGTGGTCAATCGTATGTTGGAATTAGAGCTGTATGTGGAAGATTTCAGTGCCTATGTTACCAACAGAAAAAATTTGATGGATTACCATCTTGAAGATGATCGGGAAGATGAAATTGGGGAAACCATCAAAACGGTCAATAAAGCCTTTAAAGATTTTGAAAAACTGCATCTGGATGACATTCGCGTGGTCGGTGAAGTGCTGATTATCTGCTCTAAAATGGCAGGGGGGTATTTGCAAAATAAAACGCATTTTATCTCATCGAACTATCTGACCAACCGTCTCTCATTTGAAGCTGATTGTATGATCAGTAAAATCAATGAGGTGATTGATGCGACCCTCGATTCGTTGAAAAATTTTCAAAATGGTGATTTTAGTAAACCCATAGCGATTAAGACACAAGGCGAACTCAAAATCTTGGTCGATGGCGTGAATGCCCTAGGAAAAGCACTCTCTAATATGATCGATGAGAACACCAAACAGAGTTCTCAAATTAATGAAAATGCACAACAGCTTGCCAATTCGGTCTCCACCATCAAAAATGAGCCTTTGAGTGATCTGAATCGTATCGTGAAAAAAACAACCACCTCGATGCAAGAGATGGGTGCCATTCAACAGCATCTCGCCGATACACTGACCACTTTGACCCAAAACGCGAAAGAGGCGAATGACATCTTAAATATGATTGGCGATATTGCGGATCAAACCAATCTCTTAGCGCTGAATGCAGCGATAGAAGCAGCACGTGCAGGTGAGCACGGTCGTGGGTTTGCGGTAGTTGCGGATAACATTCGTGAACTTGCCGATAAAACCAACCATTCGCTCTCCCAAATCAAGGCAACCATTGGGGTCATTGTCGGCGGCATCGCAGATAGTTCTTCTAAAATGAGTCGTAACGCCAAAGAGATGACCACGCTCACCAAAGATGTGGAAGAGATCGAGGAGAAGACCGGCGATATCTTAAATATTATGAGTAAACTGGGCTAAAAAATTTTACATGTAAAGATAAAACGCTTTACATGTAAAACCTCCTGTGTAATTTAATCGCTTCATTTTTTCTCTCACCTTCCGATATATCTTTGGGGCAAATCAACGAGTAAGGAAATGGACATGAGTACGATCACGACATCATATTCTTCTCAAGTTCTGGTAGACCAAAACAAAAATACCTCCAACAGTGCTGCACCATCAGCACAAGCGCAAGAAGAGAATCTTGCCTCAACAACGTCCAGTACACCTGTTGATAGCGTTGAAATTTCAAAGGAAGGCAAAGCTTTAGCGGCGGGTTCTTCGAGTGAGAGTTCAACAACGAAAGATGGGTCCAGTAGTAGCACGCAAAGCGGGGGCGCTAGTGCAGCTTCAGGAGCCAGTAGTTCGTCATCATCAAGTAGTGCTGATAGCATAAAGAAGCAGATCGCAGCGCTTGAAAAGAAAATTGCAGCACTTGAAAAAGAGATCGCGGCAGAGCAAAAATCATCTAAAAATGATGAAGCGAGCGAAAAAAATATTCAACTCAAGCAAGCGCTTTTGGGCTCATATCAAGCTCAACTTGCCGAACTTGAAAAACAAGCTGCGGAAGCAGCATCTGCCTAAATAAACACCCTGTTTGGCTTGGGAAAAAGCTTTACATGTAAAACCTTACATGTAAAGCTTTTAAGGCAGCTCTTACACCCTCTTAAGTCCTCATTCGCTACAATAGATTCTTAATGAAAAAACTAAATTATTGATGAGAAACTATGAGCGACACACCTTACACCCATTTACATTTACACACTGAATATTCACTCCTTGATGGCGCCAATAAAATAGGCAAACTGGTAAAAAAACTCAAAGCCCAAGGCGTTACTTCGGTTGCCATAACCGATCATGGAAACATGTTTGGCGCGATTGATTTTTACAAAACGATGCGCAAAGAGGGCATCAAGCCGATCATTGGCATGGAAGCGTACATTCACAACCAAGATGACATCGGCGATAAAACCACGAAACAGCGTTTTCACCTCTGCTTGTATGCCAAAAATGAGGTTGGCTATAAAAACTTGATGTATCTCGCTTCCATGAGCTATATCAAAGGTTTTTACTACTATCCGCGTATTAACAAACAGATGTTGCGTGAACACTCCGAAGGGCTGGTCTGCTCGGGTGCGTGTCTGCAAGGCGAAGTGAATTGGCATCTCAATCTGAATAACAAACGCAACGTCCAATTTGGCGCAAAAGGGTATGAACGTGCTAAAGAGGTAGCACTTGAGTACAAAGAGATTTTTGGCGAGGACTTTTACTTAGAGGTGATGCGCCATGGTATTACCGATCAACACTTTATTGACGATAGTATTTTACGAATTTCGAAAGAGACGGGCATCAAACTCATTGCGACCAACGACACCCACTATTTAGAGCAAGACAATGCCGAAGCACACGAGGCGTTTATGTGTATTGCGATGAATAAAGAGTTTGACGATCCTAACCGTCTTCGCCACTCCGTGCATGAGTTTTACCTTAAATCTCCTGCGCAAATGAGCGACCTTTTTGCCGACATTCCGGAAGCAATTTCCAATACCCAAGAGATTGTGGAGAAGTGTAATTTAGAGATTAAACTGGGCGATCCAACCCCTCCAAAATTTAAATTTACCAAAGAGTATGCCGCGAAAGAGGGGCTTAGTTTTGAGAGCGATGATGACTTTTTTGCCTTTAAAAGTCGTGAGGGACTTGAAAAACGACTTTTACATGTAGACCCCAGTAAACACGAAGAGTACAAAGCAAGGCTAGAGCGCGAAATCAAAATCATCTGCGATATGAAGTTCCCGGGTTACATGCTCATCGTTTGGGATTTTATTCGTGAAGCCAAAGAGCGTGGCGTTCCAGTCGGTCCTGGACGAGGTTCAGCAGCGGGAAGCTTGGTTGCCTTTTCTCTCTTTATCACCGACATCGATCCGATGCCTTACAACTTGCTCTTTGAGAGGTTCCTGAACCCTGAACGTATTAGTATGCCCGATATTGATATTGACTTTTGTCAAAGTCGCCGTGGCGAAATCATCGACTATGTGGTTGAAAAATACGGCCGTTACAACGTGGCGCAAGTCATTACCTTTGGTAAACTGTTAGCCAAAGGAGTCATTCGTGACGTGGCGCGCGTACTTGCGATTCCCTACGCCGAAGCTGATGCGATGGCAAAACTGATTCCCGATGAACTGGGCATCACGCTCAATGGCGTGGGTGTGGAAGGCGAAGAGGGCTACAAAGGCGGTGCGTACCAAAAAGAGCCAAAACTGCGCGAACTCATTGAAAGCAGTCCTAAGATGCAACGCGTGTGGAAGTTTGCCTTAGCGCTTGAAGGATTGAACCGCAACTCGGGTATGCATGCCGCGGGTGTTGTTATCAGCGATGAAGAGTTGTGGCATAAAACACCGCTTTATCAGCCTTCCGGTGAAGACCATCTCGTCACACAGTATTCGCTCAATTACCTTGAAGATGTCGACTTAATCAAGTTCGACTTTTTGGGTCTAAAGACCCTAACGGTGATTGATAACGCGCTGAAACTCATTAAACTTCGATACAAAAAAGAGATTGATTTTACGACCACTGATATGAACGATCCTAAAGTGTACGAGCTGATTCAAAGCGGTGAGACGGTGGGACTTTTTCAGATCGAATCCAGTGGTATGCAATCTTTGAATGAGCGCCTTAAACCGACCAATTTTGAAGATCTCATCGCCGTCCTTGCCCTGTACCGTCCAGGTCCAATGGAGTCTGGAATGCTCGATGACTTTATCGAACGAAAGAATGGTCTCAAAGAGATTAGCTACTTTTTTGATGAGTTTACGAAGCCATTGCGCCCAATCTTGGAGCCAACCTATGGAGTTATCGTTTACCAAGAACAGGTTATGCAGATCGTTCAAGCCATCGGTGGTTTTAGCCTTGGCGAAGCGGATTTGATTCGTCGTGCGATGGGTAAGAAAAAGATCGACTACATGAAACAAAAAGCTGAAGAGTTTGCGCAAGGTGCGGTTAACCAAGGCTTAGATCGTGCCCATGCCATTGAGCTTTTTGGACTGATCGAGAAGTTTGCAGGGTATGGTTTTAACAAATCACACTCCGCGGCGTACGCGATGGTTACCTTTGAAACGGCGTACCTGAAATGCTATTATCCACAAGAGTTTATGGCAGCACTTCTCACCTCAGAGCAAGACAATACCGATAAAATCGTTAAGTACATTGATGAGGTCAAACGTCTTGGACTCAAACTTTTACCACCCTCTATTCAGCACAGTTTGATTGAGTTTAGTGCGATTACTGATACGGACGGGCAAGAGGCGATTCTCTTTGGTATGGGAGCGATAAAAGGTGTGGGCAATGCGGCGATTAGTAAAATTTTAGAAGCCAGAGAAGGGGCACTCTTTTCCGATATGAGTGATTTTATCTCCCGCATTGACAGCTCCAAAGTCAATAAAAAAGTGTTAGAGTCCTTCATTAAATCAGGAAGTTTTGATGACTTTGGCTACTCAAGACGCGCGTTACTGGAAAACATTGATGGCATTATTGAAGCGAGTGCGGAGTGCAGTCGGGCGAAAAAGATGGCGGAGTATTCACTTTTTGGCGATGCCGAAGAGATGACAACTGTGCAAGTGAGCATCGAAAATATTCCCGAATTTGATAACAAGCGTATGTTAGAGCTGGAAAAAGAGACGATTGGTTTTTACATTTCTGGACATCCTCTTGATGCCTTTAGAGCTGAAATTGATGATATGAACTACACGCTCTCCAGCGAGCGCGATCAGATCGAAGATGGAAGCAAAGCGCTTTTTATTGGAAAAGTAGAAGGTATTACGGAGAAAATCAGTAAAAAAGGGAACAAATTTGGCATCATTTCGCTCATGGATTTCCATGGGTCGATGGAGCTGACGGTCTTTGAAAAACAACTTGAAACACTCTCTCGTTTAGATATCGAAAAACCGCTCTGTTTTAAAGTCGATGTGAGCAATGATGGGCAAAATACCAAAATGCGCGTCATGAAAATCATGGAGCTTGCTGAAGCGAAAAAAGAGAAGATTGAAACGAAAGTCATCGAAGTACCGCAAGAACCCAAAGTACTTCTGCTTGATCTTTGCGATGACACGAGTCAGCTGGAGTTTTTGTACCAAATCGTCCGTCAAAGCTCCGGTCGCAGACCGCTTCATCTCATCATCACCTCTAAACTCCAAGATGTCGTGATCGAAACAGGTTTTAGCGTAGACGATAGCATTGATGAAAAGATCGCAGCACTCGAGTATGTCAAGGTTGTTTAGCCTTTACATGTAAAGAGGTGATAAGCCTCTTTAGCGTGGAATTCGAATCTCAAAGCCTTTAGGATTTTCCAAAAGATTGATTCTTCCACTGTGTGCTTGAATGATCTGCAACGAAAGCGCAAGTCCAAGACCATTCCCTTTGGTTTTGGTTGTTTTAAACGGCTCAAAGAGGATATTTTTATTCTCGATGGGCTTGCCATCATCTTTGACATGTAAAAGCACAAATTCACTATCTTCTACAAACGATATACGCACATTGCCACTCTCTTTCTCGCACTCTTCAATCGCATCAATCGCATTAAAAATAAAGTTTTGAAGGACTAGATTGAGCAGTTCAAAATCAGCCTTAATCTCGACATGCGGTAGGTCAAAATGAAACGCTACCTCTTTGGTATACGAGTAGTGTGAGATCGCCTGTTCGCACTCTTTAATGAGTCGATCAACGTAGAAGTAGCTTGTATTGATCTGTACATTTTTGGTAAAGAGGAGGGTTGCTTTAATGATGCGCTCCACCCGCCAAATCGCTTTTTTGATCTCCGTGACAAGGGGTTTAACACTGGGGTCAACTTTTTTGAGGAGTGTTGAAGCAAGCAAGGAGACGGAGCCTATGGGATTGCGAATTTCATGGGAGAGATGCGCTGCCACTTGTCCCATGGAAACAAGGCGTTCTTGACGCTTCCTTTCTGTAATATCTGTGGCGGTAATAATCTTTTTATCGCTTTTGGTGACGCTTTTAACAAGGTACGATCTGCCTTCAAAATCAAGCTCACTCTCGTCATCAAGCGGTAAACCCTCCAAAATAGCACCCATTTTTTTGGCTTCACTGTTTTGCAAAAAGATGGCACCATCTTCGTCAAAAACCCAAAGAGCATTGGGCTGCACTTCGATGATTTGACGAATGAACGCTTGCAGTGAAGCGTATGAAACACCCAATTTTTTGTACTCATCTTCAATGACATACGTTTGATTAATCAGGTCTGCTAACCCTTGTTTAAAGAGCTCTTTTTCTTTCGCACTGAGGCTGTTGAGTAACGTTTCGTCAATCATATTTGATTCCCATCATCGCTTTAAAGGTTTATAAAGGGTATAATACCCGAAAATTTTTGGATAAAGTCGTGCAAGCAATACGCAAAAATATTATTAAAGATAAAACTATTCTCTATTTTGATTACACAGCATCTGGTCAAGCGTATAAACCGATTGAAAAACAGATGCAAGAGATACTTAAAACCTATGCTAATACCCACTCTGAAGTCTCTTCGAGTGCCATTCAAACAAGCAAATATTATGCCAAGGCACGCAGTGATCTCAAAGTCGCCCTTGAAATTGATGAGAGTTTTTATGTTTTTCCCTGTGGCTCTGGAGCAACGGGTGCGATTAAAAAATTTCAAGAACTGATGGGTATTTACATTCCACCTCGCACCTTAAAACGTTTTACATGTAAACCGCAAAACCTCCCTATTGTTTTTGTGGGACCTTATGAACACCACTCCAATGAGCTCAGTTTTCGTGAAGGGTTGTGTGAAGTGATTCGTGTGCCTTTAGATCAAGATGAAAAAATTGATATGGTGTTTTTGCAGACACACCTTGAAGCCAACAAAGAGCGTGAAATCATCGCTTCATTTTCAGTCGCTTCCAATGTCACAGGCATTGTGAGTGACTATAAAAGTATTTATACGCTCATCAAACGTTACAACGGTATTTTATGCCTTGACGCCGCTGCTGCATCACCTTACATCAACATCGATTGTCACTACTACGACGCGCTGTTTCTCTCTCCTCATAAACTCTTAGGAGGGGTAGGCTCATGTGGGGTTTTGGTGATGAAAAAAGCACTCTGTACTGAAACAACACCCACCTTTGCTGGCGGTGGAACAGTTGGATACGTCTCTCGTACGTCGCATACGTTCTTAAGTGATGTTGAGATGGCTGAAGATGCAGGAACCCCTGCAATTTTGCAGTTTATCAGAGCTTCTTTGGCGTACAACCTTCGCAATGAAATCGGCTTAGAGAAAATTCATGCGGTGGAAGAGGAGCTCAAATTTTATTTTGGCTCACGCATACGCTCCATTGAAGGGGTAAAACTTTACTGCAAATACTCCCAAGATAAGCTTCCCATCTTCTCGCTCAATTTTGAGGGGATTAATCCGTACGATATCTCGCAGTATCTCTCCGATCATTTTGGGATTCAAACCAGAGCAGGGTGTAGTTGTGCAGGTCCTTATGGACACGATCTGCTAAAATTGACCGATGGTCAGCCCTTTGAAGAGAAGCCAGGGTGGTTGCGTATCTCTTTGCACTATACACATACTAAAAAAGAGATTGATCGATTGTTATATGCCATTGAAAAAGCGGTCAAAACACTCCGCAAAAAAGATGCTTTCAAAGAGTTAAGTTAAGATGATCTCTAACAATGGGGCAATGAGTACATTGAAAATGCCTGTTAAGACCATGACTAAGGCGGCAATGGTTCCGACTTCATTATCTAACTCATATGCTTTACTCGAACCTGCGACATGCGCTGCTAACCCAAAAGAGGCACCCATTGACATTTTGGATTTAAGCGGTAGCCAATAGAGCACTAATTGTCCAAACGATGCACCAAAAATTCCCGTGAGAATCACAAAAAGAGCCGTTAATTCAGGCGTTCCACCGATTTCTCCTGAAATAACCATCGCAAAAGGGGTACTGATGGAGCGCGGTAAAAGGCTTAACCGAAGTGTACTATCAATGCCAACAGCGGAAGCTAAAAACCATGCAGAGGCGATGGAGAGAATGGAACCAAACACCACACCGATGCTCAGGGTTTTCCAGTATAAAACCATGATATTGCGACGTTTATAGATAGGAACGGCAAACGCAACCGTGGCAGGGCCAAGGAGGGCAATAAGCCAGTGTGTACCCCTGATATAGACATTGTAATTGGTGTGCGATAAAAGGGTAATAACGATTAAAAGTATGGGTGTGATAATGATAGGGGTAGTCCACCAACGTTTATAACGACGGTGAAAGTGTTTCGAAAGCCAATAAAGTCCTATCGTTAAAATCGACCATATAAGGGTAACTTCTGCTGCCATCAAAAGAGGGCGGTATGAGAGAAATGCGTCAAAATTCATTGGTTATTCTCGTTTTTGGAATGTTTTTCCAATTTATAAAAACTGTAATCTACGATAAAAGCGGTGCCAATAATCACGATAATTGTTCCTATAATAATAATGGCTAATATTTTTAAACCTGTCCAGCCAAAAAACTCTTGATGATTCAGTACCGCAGGAACCGCAGGGATAAAAAAGAGAAGCATTTCGGCTAAAAACCATTCTGCTCCAAGGGCTAAAGAGCGAATGCTGAGGATATTAAAATACAAAAGAAGCAGTACTCCAAGTAATCCTATCACACCACCAGGGATAGGAACCTGCGTTAAAAGCGAGATCTCTTGCGCGATAAACCAAAGGAGGGTTATGAGGCATATTTGAAGAATGCGACTTTTGTGAAATTTACGTTTAATCAGGATCTGAAGTTTTTTAAAGGCATGGTGTAGCATGGTAAACTTTCTTAGGAGCATTGGAAGAGATGTGAAAAAGTGATACTAATTTATAAATACGTTTCATAATATTACCAAAATTCAATTTAGCGGAATTATACATCAAAATATGAATGAAAAAGATTAAATTCTAAATAAATGCGTATAAAAATCTTTACATGTAAAGATTTGAAAACATTTAGAACTTCCTTTTACATTAAAAAGTGGTGAAGAAAAAGATTAATGTGTAGGGTAATTTCAAGATACATAGGGGATTAATATTTTTGTAAATACTTATATATGTGAAGCTTTTTGTGGATATTTCAGGTTAGAAAAGGATATGGCAAAGAGAAACGAACAAGGGAGCCGAAATTAGTTTCGGCTGTTTGTTTCGTGTTGTTTCATGCTTTCAAAATAGCTATCACGAAGGACATTAACATACGCTGCAGCTTTTTTAGTATCGGTCATGGTAATGAGTGCTTCGTTTCCAAATTTATCACTAATTTTGGAAAGATCATAATTAAGTTTTGATTTTTCGTTGATTTTTTGGAGTGCTTTAAAAAATGCTTCGTCCATCTCTTTGTTTTTGAGCTTGTCATTTTGGTAGAGGTAAAGCGCTACACGGTACACTTCATCTTTATCCGTACTGTACACTTCGACATACTCAATGGCACTATCGAGAAGTTTAATATTGAAATAGTTTTGATCCTTTGTCACACAGGAAAACTCTGTACATTTAAAACCATTGGCTTCTAAGAAGGCTTTATCTTTACCAATAAGGTCATCTAAAAAACCAGCAGAAAGAGTGATGTGTGAAACGAGTGCTAGAAAAAGAAGGGCTTTTTTCATAACATTTACCTTTGTGTATCAAATTAAACAAATTCAAAACTAAGAAGCAAGTGGTGGGTCCTGAGTGGCTCGAACACTCGACCACCCCGTTATGAGCGGGGTGCTCTAACCAACTGAGCTAAGGACCCATTTTAAAGAGTGAAATTGTATCTTTTTAATTGTTAAAAGAATATAAAAAATAGATCAAAAAAGAACGTTAAATAGGGCGTTAGAGCGAATATTTAATGGAACGATAGGTTGGATCAAATCGGAACGCTAAAAGGTTTTCTAAGATGCCAAAAAGCGCAAAAAAAGTGATAAAACTACTGCCTCCATAGCTGTAAAAAGGAAGAGGAACGCCTACAACGGGAGCAAGCCCAATGGTCATAGCGATGTTGATGCTCATGTAAAAGAAAATGAGCAAAGAGATACCACTGGTGATGACTCTGGCAAAATAGTCCTCTTTTAACATAAAGTTGAGACTTAGAAGATGCATGACTAAAAAAGCGTAACACATAATAAGTCCAAGAGCACCCCAAAATCCAAGTCGCTCCACTGTATAGGCAAAGATAAAATCACTGGTGGCAATCGGTAAAAATTTATAGTGTGTTTGGGTCGCTTCGCTTCGCTCTTTGCCTGTCAGACCACCGGAACCTATGGCAATAATCGATTGTTTAACGTGGTAACTTGGCTTTTCGGAGAGAAAATCTGTAATACGCTGTTTTTGATAATCGTGTAAGTTGTTGTACATGATAGGGCTACAAATCCCCACGAGAATTGCTAACGTAATCCAGATTTTTTTATGAACGCCAATCACAAAAAGTGTTCCATAGCCCAGCAACATTAAAATCATTGCGGTACCTAAATCAGGCTCTTTTGCGACAAGAATAAAGGGCAGTACAATGTAAAAGCTCAATTTAAAAAATGATTTCCAGCCATAGCCATGCTCATCGGGCGGATTGTTTTTGATAAGGTAGGCGAGCATCAAAATAAAAGCAGGTTTGAAAATTTCAGAGGGTTGAATCGTAAAATGGACAAACGGAATTTCCAGCCATCGTCTCGCACCAAGTCGTGCAATACCAAAAAAATCGACACTGACCAGTAAAATAATGGTAACCCAATAAAAAAAGGGGATGACCCACTCAATTTTTTTAATGGGAATGATGAAAAAAAGCAGGAATACGGCTAATCCAACGGTGTAATATACAATCTGTTTATTGGCGAGCATACTATTTGCTTCAGAGATAAGATAATACGAGATCACAATGATAGGTAGAACCAGTATAGGAATTAAAAAATCAAAATGTGTTAAGATGCGCCTATCAATTTGAAACACTCTATACCTTTGGAAAGTTTTCGCAAGTATATCAAAAAATAGAAGAAAGTAGGCTAGATGGAGTTTACATGTAAAGAGTCAAAACGACTGGATGCCGCCATGAGTGAAGCACTGGCGTTACCGCGCAATCAGGTTGAAAAACTGATTAAAAATGTCGGTGTGTTCGTCGATGGAAAGCTATGCAACAAGTGCAGTCAAAAGCTTGTAGAAGGCACGAATGTTCGTTATGAATTTGTAGAGGCACCTCAGAATCCAAGCACCTATGAGGTTGATTTTGATGTGCCTATTTTGTATGAAGATGATGATCTTTTGATCGTCAATAAGCCACCCTTTCTAACTGTACATGGGGCACCCAGTGTGAAAGAGGCGACACTGGTAGATTGGCTAAAATTTAAAGGTATCAATCTTTCAACCATTAGTGGCGAAGAGCGTCATGGAATTGTGCACCGCATCGATAAAGAAACGAGTGGTGCGCTCGTGATTGCTAAAAATAATGAAGCCCATTTAAGTCTCTCCTCTCAACTTGAGGACAAAAGTATGGGGAGGTATTACCTAGCCATTATTGATTTACCACTCAAAGATAATATGGTGGTTGAGTTGCCAATCGGACGTAGCGTCAATAATCGTCTCAAAATGGATGTGGCAAAGCGTGATGGACGAATGGCAAAAAGTGCTTTTACGAAACTTTTGCTCTCTCGTGATGGTAAAAAAGAGCTCATTGCCGCCAAACTGTTTACGGGACGAACCCATCAGATCAGAGTGCATCTTCAAGCGCTCTCACGGCATATCTTGGGAGATAGTTTATACGGCTTTAAGAGCCAAAATGGTACAATACCAAGAGTTATGTTACACGCCTATATTTTGTATCTTAAACATCCACGAACAGGGCAATTATTACAAATAAATGCGCCATTGTGGGATGATTTTGATGCCTATTTAACACACCATTTCAGTAAGGAAGAGGTACATGAAAAAATTACTTTGGATAGCATCGTTAATGGCTTTAAGCTTAATGATCAATGGTTGCGAAAAGACGCTTGAAACACCGAAAGAACCCGTCGTTGACGCTTCTTTACCTCGCATAGAGGGTATTCGAACCCTTCCCGGTTCCACGGACGTTGGTTTTGAGTGGACTCCTATTTACAGCGCGCAAATCGAAGGGTACTATCTGTACCGCCAAAGTGGCAATAGCATGAAAAAAATTGCCACCATTAAAGACAGATATATATCACACTATGTAGACACAGAGTTAAAACCCAATACAAGTTACACGTATCAGATGAGCACCTATTCACCCGATAAACATGAATCAGGGTTAAGTTTGGTTGCAAACGTAACGACAACAGCGCCTGTTGCTAAGACAGCAACCCTAGGTTCTGTTGAGCCTATTTCGTTTATCAATGCGATTTCAGGGCTTCCTGCTCGCATTAAAATTATTTGGCGCCCGCATTCCATGGAAAATGTAGAGTATTACATCATCGAGCGTAACGAATATAAATCGACGTCATGGGACGAAGTTGGTAAAGTGAAAGGTAGGTTAAATGCCGAATATATCGATCAAGATATTAAAGACAATTATGCGTATCGCTACCGTGTTAAAGTCAAAACCAATGATGGTGTTCTCTCCAAACCAAGTGACACCGTTGAAGCACATTCTAAACCGCTTCCTAAAGGTATTACGGGCGTTCAAGCAACGTCAAATTTACCTAAAAAAATTATCTTGACATGGAGTCCATCGACCACGAGCGATTTTGCCTATTATAAAGTCTATCGTTCTCCAACATCCAGTCTGTTCTATAGTTTTTATGGTAAAACAGTCAATACTGAGTTTGAAGACTTGATTAACGATAATGGTAAAACGTATTATTATAGAGTTGTTGCTGTTGATGTGGATGGTCTTGAGTCCAAACAAGAAGGTACGATTTCTGGTATGACACTCTCAGCGCTTGCGGCGCCTGTTGTGAATTCTGTGAAGCGTGATGGTAGCTCCATTTTTATTACATGGGGTGGGGATGATAATGCGGTTAAATACAGTATTACCAAAGAGTTTGAGATGGCGGGTAAAACACAAAAACAGAGTTTTACAGGTATTTTTGAAAGTAATTTTATTGATCAAGACACGGTTCCTGGAACTGAGTATAAATACAAAATTATTGCAATTGATAAATATGGCATCGCCTCTAATCCTTCTGATAGCGTTGTTATCAAGATTCCAAAGGAATAAAAGTTATTTATGCCAAATTTTCATACCAAGACACTGAAACCATTAAGCTACCCTTCTACCTATAAAGAGACCACATTTACGTATGAAGCCCACTCCAAGAGGGGGAATAAACTGGTGATGGCCTCTACCGCGGGCGAGCAACTGCTCATTCGCATTCACCATAAAGAGGATGGCAATTTGTTGGTAAAGGGTGATAAAGTCACCCGTCCGACCCAAGCCTCTTTTTTACAAAAAGTGTTGATTGACTTTCGTGATGCGAGTGAAGCAGAGGAGATTTTCTCCAATATTGAGCCTAAAAAATTTTTACATGTAAAACATTCTCCTTACCTTAAAGAGATTGAATTTTTTGCAAGTCACTTTGATGTGGAGCGCGAAATTTGGGTCGAAATTGGCTTTGGAAGTGGACGACATCTGTTGCATCAAGCCAAGAAAAATCCCCATATTCAATTTATTGGTTTGGAGATTCACAAGCCTTCTATTGAGCAAGTTTTAAAGCAATGTGAACTTCAAAACATTGAGAATATTTTGGTTGTGGACTACGATGCGAGGCTTTTTATGGAGTTCTTACCTTCCAATGTTGTGGGGCGCATTTTTGTGCATTTCCCGGTTCCTTGGGATAAAAAACCACACCGTCGTGTCTTCTCATCTTCCTTTATTGAAGAGGCGCTACGCGTTTTACATGTAAAAGGAACGTTGGAGCTTCGAACCGATAGTCCGCTCTATTTTGAGTTTACGTTTGAACAAATGATGAAGCTGAGCAAAGCGGATGTTCATGTAAAGAAAAATGCTGATTTAGAGATTACGAGTAAGTATGAAGATCGTTGGCGCAAAATGGAAAAAGATATCTATGATGTGATCTTGACCAATGAAATTGAAGCGGCACCTATTGTCAAACTTGGAACCTTGCATTTTGACCAAACGGTTGATTTTTCCAAAATTCGTGATGTTTTCAAAGATGAACTTTTACGAGGAGATGGCTTTTTTGTCCATTTTGAAGAGCTGTTTGAAATTGATGCTAAAAACGGGCTCATTCGCCTCTCTTTTGGTGCCAATGAGCGCAATGAGAAATGTTATATACAGATTCAAGAGGGCAAACTCTCGTACCTTCCTGAGACAATTTTAGCAACCAAAAGCAATCTTGCTGCACATACCTTAATTAAAGAGTGGTTTCATGGAATATGTGATTAAAGCCAGTGGCTTAAATATTAGCTATGGCAGGGATGAACCCATCATCACCGATGCAAGTATGCAGATCAAAGCGCAAGAATTTGTCTTTATTACGGGGAAAAGTGGTAGTGGAAAATCAACGATTATCAAGTCACTGTATGGTGAACTTTTCCCCAATCACGGCAGTTTGAATGTGTGCGGTATTGATTTTAAAAATATTAGCAGTTCCAAACTCAACCTTTTAAGGCGTTATTTGGGTGTGGTTTTTCAAGATTATAAACTGATTGATGAGTGGACAGTAGAGCAAAATGTGATGTTGCCTCTCATCATCGGTGGATTTTCGAAAAGCGTTTGTGTCAAACAAGCACACAAGCTGTTAAAACACGTCAAATTACTGCATAAAATCAACAAGTATCCTTATGAGCTCAGTGGTGGAGAACAACAACGCGTAGCGATGGCACGTGCTCTTGCTCACAACCCAGTCCTTATTTTAGCCGATGAGCCAACCGGCAATTTGGACACTTACTCCAGTGAAGTGATCTGGAATCTGCTGAAAGGCGCGAAGGAGCATTTGGGCACAACGGTATTGGTGGTAACGCACAATATTCCGTCCACATTGGGAATTGATTACAAGCACTATTTCTTAGAAGGCGGCGTATTGCATGAGGTCAGTTAGTAGCCATTTTTCCATTATGATCTCCGTTTTTGTTCTACTCTTTTCATTCCAATTTACGAATGTGATTAAGAGTATTGTGAATGATTACGCTACTAAAATCGTGAATGACTATGCTATTGTGGTTGTCTCTTCCAATGAACTCAAAGAAGATGAACTCAAAAAGCAAATCCCTGAGATTGAGTCAATCAGTGAAATTAGCAGTAAGAAAATTTTGGATCGCCTTAAAAACGACATGTCTTCTAAAAATTTAGCCCTTTTACAAGTGGCATTGCCTAAGTTTTACTCGCTAAAACTTGAATCCATTCCAAATAAAAAAAGAATTGAAGTCATTAAACAAAAACTCTTGGGCATTACATCCATTACACGTATTGAAACGTTTGCTAAAACACATGAAAAGATGTTTAAAATGTTTTTGCTCCTGCAATCCATGGTCTATATTTTTGCCTTTTTTGTGGCGTTTGTGGCTGTTTTACTGATTTTTAAACAGATTCGCATTTGGACCTATGAACACAATCGTCGAATGTCCATTATGACACTTTTTGGTGCTTCCTTTTTTATGAAAAGTGCAATGTTGTATCGCATGACATTGGTAGATTCCCTTTTAAGCTCTATCGCCGTGTGCGCGCTCTACACGATTGCTCCAAAGCTGAGCATTGTTCAAGCCTATGCGGCAGAACTTGATATTATGCTTCCTGAATTCAATCTTTTGGTCGAAGGTGGCACATTGGTGGGTGCTTCCATTGCATTTGCTTTGATTGCTGTTACGATTGTCTCTCGCAAGATTGGGCGTGTATGAAAATAGGGTTTTTAGGGGTAGCACTCTTGCTGCCACTGCTCGTGATAGCTGCTCCTAATAATACGGCGCAAAAAATTGATGAAAGAGCAAAAACATTGCAAGATAGACTGCAAGCGGAAAAGCAGATTCATGGAAAACTCCAAGATATTGCGAATGATATTGTTGAGGGTGAGAAAGAGATTGAAAAAATTAAAGACAAAATTGAAAATTTAAGTAAAAATATTGATGAATCGCAAGAGACCGTAGCCCGAAAATCAGAATATCTTGAAAAATTGACCAAAGACACCCAACAGCTCTCTTCTCAAAAGAAAGATTTAGAGCAAAAAATCATTAAAATAATTGCCGAAGATTTCTCGTTTTACTTAGTCTCAGATAGCGACTATTTGGACAATGAAGATGGTATATTGGTTGACGAAGTGCTTCAGAAAATGGATACGATTATGCGTAAAGAGTTTGGTAAACTCTCATCCGATTATAAGCAAATTAACGATCAAATCTCCTCTCAAAGTCAAGAAATTAAGACCATTCATGTCGATATTCAAAGTGCAAAAAGTAAAAAAGATGAGTTGATCGGATTAGAAAAAAAGCGTGAAAGTTCTATTTTGACACTGAATTCAAAAAAAGAGAGTTATAAAAAACAACTCGATGATATTGCAAAAGAGCGTGATGAAATTCGAACAACACTTGAACAGCTTAAAATTATAAAAGTGCAAGAAGAGAGTAAATTAGCAGCGGAAAGAAATGCCGCTAAAAGAGATAGAGAGAAAGATAAAGCACCCACTACCGTTGGTGGCGGAGATAGTAGTGGAATTAAGCAAATAGGCTCTTCGTATCAAAATAGCACGGTTAAAAAATATGTGGGTGAGCGTACGATTGCTCCACTGGATGGGTACAGTGTTAAACGTAAATTTGGAGATTATGTCGACCCCATTTATAAAATTAAGATCTTTAATGAATCGGTGGTATTATCCTCCTCAACCCCCGATGCTACGGTTAAGAGTGTCTTAAATGGTAAGGTTATTTTTGCAAAAGATACTGCCTCCATGGAAAAAGTCGTTATTATCGAAAATGGGGACGATATTCATACGATTTATGCGCATCTCTCTAAAATTGCTCCGACAATTCAAGTCGGACAAAAAATTAAAAAAGGGTATGTGATTGGTCGGGTGGATGATGATCTGACCTTTGAAGTGACACAGAAGAATTACCATATTGACCCCCTTGAGCTCATTGCAAAGTAACTTTTTAGGTCTATTAGTGTAAAATAGAGAAGTTTTCTATGCCTAGGAAGAAGAAAGGTTTATATACAATGGAGAAGAGAAAAAGAGTTTTAGTTAAGTTCTCTGGTGAAGCGCTTGCCGGTAATAATGGATTCGGTATTGACACGTCTATTTTGAAATTCATTGCTGATGAGATCAAGTCATTGGTTATCCATAACATTGAAGTGGGTATTGTCATTGGTGGTGGAAATATTATTCGTGGCGTGAGTGCTGCAAAAGATGGTATTATCAAACGCACCAGCGGAGATTATATGGGAATGCTATCAACTGTGATTAACAGCATTGCAATGCAAGAAGCGCTTGAGCATGTTGGAATGGAAGTACGAGTTCAAAGTGCTATCAAAATGGAAGCAATTTGTGAGACGTTTATTGTAAGACGAGCGCAACGTCATTTTGAAAAAGGACGTATCGTTATTTTTGCAGCAGGCACAGGAAATCCTTTCTTTACAACGGATACGGCTGCAACACTTCGCGCAATTGAAATTGGCGCGGATATGATTATTAAAGCAACCAAAGTTGATGGTGTGTATGATAGAGATCCTAATAAATTCCTTGATGCCATCAAGTTAACAGAATTAACCTATGATAGAGCTATGGATGACAATATTAAAGTCATGGACGATACTTCTATCGCCCTTGCAAAAGATAACAATCTCCCTATTGTCATTTGCAACATGTTTGCCAAAGGGAATTTACAAAAAATTATCGAGGGTAACTTAGAGAGTTGCTCAATCGTTAGAAATAAATAAGGAAAACACAATGGAAAGAACAGAAGAAATTACAGCAAGAGCTTTGTCACTTGTAGGTCAAGATCGTTATAGATTGGTAATGATGGTTTCAAAAAGAGCAGATCAGCTTTCCAATGGTGCAGAACCATTGATTAAAGCAGATAAAAATAAACAAAAATTTACGGATATTGCACTGCTTGAGATTGCTGAAGGTAAAATCAGATTAGAATCCATTACTGATTGCTAGAAGTTTGATTTGGAAGAGTTAGTCGAAATTGTTAAAGAGTGTAAACGCTCTGATAAAGCGGTTGAACTCTTATACAAATATATCAAACCAACACCCAATATTGAAAAAGCAGTTGCTTTTACGATAAACAAGCATCAAGGTCAGTATCGCAAAAGCGGTGAAGAGTATGTGATTCATCCTATTTTAGTGTGCGTTTTTGTAGGCTACTTGGGTGGTGATGAGTCCATGATCGTTGCAGGATTGCTTCACGACGTGGTGGAAGATACTTCATGTTCAACCGAAGAGATCAAAGCAATGTTTGGTGATGAAGTTGGACATTTGGTGGATGGCTTGACCAAAATCGTTGAGATACGCGATGTTGAGCTTATCCCTTCCTCGTCTAATGATAAGTTGGTTGCATCAGCCCTTACATTCCGTAAGATGCTGATAGCCTCAATTCGTGATGTACGCGTTTTAGTCGTCAAGTTGTGCGATAGACTGCACAATATGCTCACTCTGGGTGCACTTGATTCGGTGAAACAGCGTCGGATTGCCGAAGAAACCTTGGTCGTTTACGCACCTATTGCACATCGTTTGGGTATCTCTTCCATTAAAAATCTTTTAGAAGACCTCAGTTTTTACTATGTAATGCCCAACGAATACAGCAAGATTGATGGGTATATTACCGAACACGGACAACAACTTCAACTGCGTCTCAATCATTTTATCTCCAAAATTAAAAATCATATGCTCAAAGAGGGATTTATCGAGAGTGATTTTACGATTCAAAAGCGCGTAAAACATTACTACTCTATTTATCTTAAGATGCAGCGAAAAGGTGTGACGATTGAAGAGGTCTTAGACCTTTTAGCGATTCGTATTATTGTACGTACACCTATTGATTGTTACCGAGCTTTGGGGATTGTACATCAACATTTTAAGCCACTCATCTCACGTTTTAAAGATTATATTGCGATTCCAAAAGAGAATGGTTATCAAACGATTCACACAACCGTCTTTGATGACAAATCTATTGTTGAGTCACAAATACGAACCTACGATATGAATAAAACGGCAGAATACGGTGTGGCAGCCCATTGGAAGTATAAATCAGGTGGACTCAATCCAAAACTTGATTGGCTCAATGATCTTAACAATCAAAACGAAGAAATTGAAAATATTGAAGATTTTTATGCTATTGCCAAAGATAATCTCTACAGTGAAGACATTGCTGTTTTTTCACCTAAAGGTGACATCTTCACGCTTCCTCGTGGCGCAACGGTTTTAGATTTTGCGTATGAAGTACATACGGAAGTGGGTACCTATGCAGATGAAGCATACGTTAATAAACAAAAGGTTCCCCTTTTAAGTGAGCTCAAAAATGGTGATATCGTTCGTATCGTCACCTCAAAAGAGCCGAAATACCGATGCAGTTGGATTAACAGTGTTAAGACGGGTAAAGCAAAAAGTACGATTCAATCCAATTGCCGTCAAAAGATTAAAGAGATCAACCATAAAGTCGCCATTAAAATTCTCTCCTATACGTTTGGTGTCGCTGAGAGTAAAGTAGAAGCGTGGGTTGAACAAGAACATGCAACGAAAAAGATTTTTAAAATTACGACAGACTCTATCTATTTTCAAGATGTATCCAATACCCTAAAACTTTATGCTATGCAAGACACATTGCTCTTTCCTTTATTGAAAAAAGATCGTTATCACATCAAAAAACAGAAGTTTGAAAATATTGTTATTTATTCGAATCATCATATTTCAAATGTCTATTTTGACTACTGTTGTCATCCAAAACGGGGTGATGATATCGTTGGATTTAAAAAAGGTAATGATGTGTTTGTGCATCACAAACTTTGTGAACGTGCAGCAAGCTTAATGGAAGAGAATGAACCAATGGTTTTTGTGAAGTGGACACGTGAAGCACCTGATCGTTACAAACTGATTATAAGCCTAGAGAATAAAAAGGGCTCTTTAGCCTCATTTTTAGCTTATTTAGCTAAAATGCAGATCAATCTGGTGACCATAGAGCTCGGCAAGGGCGAAGATGAAGGACATGCAGACTACTTTGAGATGATTTTAGAACTGCCTGATAAAAATGTCAATGCAGTCCGTGATAACCTCAAAGGAAAATACCGCGTGATCGAATTCGTTTCGGTCAATGATGCTTATAAATAATCAAAGAAGGAAATAAGAGATATGGATATGCGGATTCAAAATGCGCTTAACGAGATCAAAAGAGGCATTAGTGAGATTATTGATGAAGAGCGTATTGTTACATTATTAAAAAACTATTTTGAAAAAGGTGAGACTTTTTTAGTCAAAGCTGGTTTTGATCCAACCGCTCCTGATCTGCATTTAGGTCACACCGTACTCCTCCAAAAAATGGCACTCCTTCAAAAATTTGGTGCCATCGTACAATTTTTAATTGGCGATTTCACCGGAATGATTGGAGATCCAACCGGTAAAAATGAGACACGTAAAAAATTGACGCGTGAAGTTGTTTTAGCCAATGCACAAAGCTATAAAGAGCAAGTTTTTAAAATTTTAGACCCTGAAAAAACCGTTGTTATGTTTAACTCGGAATGGTTAAGTTCTCTGGGGGCAAGTGGTTTAATTGAACTGACAACGACATTCAGTGTCGCTCGTATGCTAGAACGTGAAGATTTTGAGAAACGTTATAAGTCTCAACTGCCAATTTCTATCAGTGAGTTTTTATACCCACTGCTTCAAGGCTACGATAGTGTTGCGATGAAAAGTGACATTGAAATGGGTGGAACCGATCAAAAGTTTAACCTTTTAATGGGACGCCATATGCAACGAACCTACAACATTGGCAAAGAGCAAGCTGTCGTGATGATGCCTCTTCTTGAAGGATTAGATGGCGTTAATAAAATGAGTAAGTCGCTCGGCAATTATATTGGTGTAACCGATGCCCCAAGCGATATGTTTGGTAAGATGCTGAGTATCAGTGATGAATTGATGTGGCGTTATTATGAACTGTTAAGTACCAAAAGTTTAGAAGAGATTGCACTCCTTAAAAATGAAGTAGAATCTGGCAATGTTCATCCAAAACATGCCAAAGAGATGATAGCATTAGAAATTATAGAGCGTTACCATGGCCAAGCAGAAGCCTTAGAGGCGAAAGCGGAATTTGACCGAGTTCACTCTCAAAATGAGATTCCAACGGATATTGAAACCTTTACATGTAACGAATCTCCTATCTGGATCGCTAAAGCTTTGGTTGATTGTGGACTTGAAAGTTCAACCTCACAAGCCAGACGTGACATCAAACAAGGTGCTGTAAAACTGGATCAAGAAAAAGTGGACGATGAACAATTGCAACTGGAAGGCGGAGAGTATATTCTGCAAGTCGGTAAGCGAAAATTTGCACGATTAAAGGTACAGTAATGGCATTTGAACCTCTTAAAATTGGCAAATATACACTTGAATATCCTATCATTCAAGGTGGTATGGGGCTAGGAATTAGCTGGGATAAGCTTGCTGGAACGGTAAGTTCAGAAGGTGGTTTGGGTGTCATTAGTTCTGTGGGAACAGGCTATTATGAGAACACACATTTTAGTAAGAAAAATATCAATACACGTCCTTTTGAAACAGAAAATTTTTACTCGAAAGACGCATTAACCGCGATTGTGGACAATGCCCGTAAAATTTGTGGTTCAAAGCCTTTGGCTATGAATATTCTCTACGCGATTAATGATTATGAACGTGTTATTAAAGATTCGTGCGAAGCAGGGGTTAATATTATTATAACCGGAGCAGGGCTTCCTACGAATATGCCTGAATTTACGGCGGTATATCCTGATGTCGCCTTGGTACCGATTGTCTCTTCTGCCAAAGCACTTAAAATCATTTGTAAACGTTGGACACAGCGTTATAACCGACTTCCTGATGCGATTGTTGTCGAAGGGCCACTTAGTGGCGGACATCAAGGCTTTACCTATGAACAGTGCAGTCAAGAAGAGTATCAACTTGAAAATTTGATTGGACCTATTCGTGAGGAGATTAAGGCTTGGGGTGATTTTCCACTTATTGCGGCAGGTGGCGTATGGGATCACAACGATATTTTAAAGATGATGGCACTAGGGGCTGATGGCGTTCAAATGGGAACCCGTTTTATTGGAACCCATGAGTGTGATGCCGATATCAACTTTAAAGAAGTTTTACTTAAAGCACATAAAGAAGATATTCAACTCTTTAAATCACCCGTTGGCTATCCCGCGCGAGGGGTACGAACCAATCTGATTCAGATGGTTGAAAAACGAGAAGGGCCTGCTATTCGCTGTATCAGCAACTGTGTAAGTCCTTGTCACAGAGGACAAGAGGCGAAGGCTGTAGGATACTGCATTGCCGATAGTTTGAGTGATGCGTATATGGGAAAACTAGACACAGGACTCTTTTTTACCGGAGCCAATGGTTATAAACTTAATGAAATTATTAGTGTAAAAGAACTTCTTGCAAAGCTGGTACATGGGGAATCGAATTAGATTATTCTTTGTTTTACTGTTGATGGGTGTGGCGCTTTTTGGCGCCCCCAATTATATGCAACAGCTAGAACAATACGATGCCCAAATGAAAGGCGCCAATAATGATGAAATGCTGCGAGTCTTTCATGGCCTGAAAGCGATTTATATTCAAGCCATTATTGGAAGCGATGAAAATCTTAAAAAAGAGACATTAGAACGACTGATTAAAACAGCTAAAGTGCTCAAACTTGATGCTTCAAAGTATGAATCAGAACTAGCAACAATGGGCAGAGATCCCAAAAAATCGGCACCTTCCAAGCCCTTGGTTCCACCACCTGCTTCGGAAGAGAGCTTTGGCGTATCATCCAGTAGTAGCTCCTCGCATAGCGCTTCTCAACCTGCTTCTACCACATCAATGCCTTCAGCCACCGCTCCTGTTGTGACAAAGGAGAGCAGCAAGGGTAACTCTGCATTTACCAGTACTTCTTCAAACACGCAAGCTGTGAGTACGTCATCTCTTCCTAAAAATTATAATGGCAAAAATGTATTACACCATGTTAAGACCAGTGAAGATGAAATTGTGCTTGAATTTGGTTCGGCAGTAAGCGAGAGCAGTATCAAAATCTTTGTACTTAAAACGACCGATGGTTATAAAAAAATTATTGATATTCCCGCCATTATTATGAATGCACCTTTGAATATTGCCACACCTAAAAAATTGCAAAGCTTACGTATTAGTCAATACAACGCCAATGCCATTCGTATTATTTTGGATGCGCCCAGTGCCTTTGAAACCTATGTAAGCGTTTTAGACACGCAGGTGATTTTATCGCTTGATAAAAAACCTATCTTAACCGAGAAACGCATAACGGCTCCGGTTGTTGAAACACCTAAAAAAGCACCTGTGGTTACTTCAGCGCCTGAACCTTCTGCTAAAGCATCCACAAGTGTTGCGCCAGCAGGATCTATTCCTCTTGTTGCAGCATCAAGCGCAACGACAAAAGCCCCCTCTGGTAAAAAAGGGCAAAAAAGAGATAAAACGATCGTGATTGATGCAGGACATGGTGGCAAAGATGCGGGTGCTATTGGCTATAAACAGCGTATGGAAAAGCATCTTGTATTGGAAGTGGCACTTCAACTTGGGAAAGAGTTACAATCACGTGGCTATAAAGTTTACTTTACACGTCAGAGTGATGAATTTATTAATCTTCGGGATCGCACCAAAGTTGCCAACGATAAAAATGCTGATCTCTTTGTTTCAGTTCATGCCAATGCAGCTCCGAATGATGCCAAAAAGCTCTCTATGAAAGGCTTAGAGACATTCTTCCTCTCTCCTGATCGATCAGAGCGTTCGAAAAATGTCGCAGCTCTTGAAAACCAATCGGATATGGATGAGATGGATTTTTATTCGAAAGAGACTTTCTTAAATGTCTTTAACCGCGAAAAAATTGTTCATTCCAATAAAGTAGCGATTGATGTGCAATCGGGAATGCTCAAAAGCGTACGTAAAAAATACAGTGTTGAAGATGGAGGCGTTAGAGAAGCGCCATTTTGGGTCTTAGTGGGGGCAACAATGCCTTCAATTCTGATTGAGCTAGGCTACATCAGTAATCCCGATGAAAGTGATAATATGGCTAATCCTCAATACCAAAAACATCTTGTTGATGGTATCAGTGATGGCATTGACCAATACTATGTTAATAACCCCTAATCAGAATGCCTTTTTTGAGGACGGCCTCTTTAAAATAGCGTGACCACTGCTCGACCATCTCTTTATCCGTGTGAGCAATGTAAATCTCAGCAATACGTTTATCTCCCACAAAACGAGGAAGAGAGGAGAAGCTGAGCTCTTTAGGAAGTGCTTCCATGATCTCTATAAGATCGTTTTCCGTTGTTTCAACTACAAAGGTATCACTGTAAAGTTTTGGCTGAATTGGGAAGTAGTGATCCAGTGCTTCTTTGACCATTGGCCATGCCATTGAAGGAAAGCCTGGCGTAAAAAAGAAGCGTTTAAAAAGCGAAAATCCTGGTACTTGATTGACGACATTATGCAAAAGATCAGCCTCAGGTGGAAGCATCGCCATCGTAATACGATGAGGATACGCCTCTTTGCCGTACTGCTTTTCAATCAGCTCTTTTGCTTTTACATGTAATGTGAGAGGTTGTGCTGTAAATACTTCACTCGCAATGGGGCGAGTGAGATCATCCGGTGTGGCACCAATGCCACCGAAACAAAACATAACACTTTTGGGATCGTTCAAAATCATCTCAAAACAGTTTTGAATCAAAAGAGGTTTGTCTTCAATCACAAAGCTTCCTACATGTAAAAGTCCACGATCTTGAAGCTCTTGATTGATAAAGGCGAAGTGTTTATCTACTCTGCGACCATTGAGTAGTTCAGTCCCAATGATGACAGAGTAGAAATGTTGCATCAGATATTACTTTTAACGAAATGTTCCATCTCGTCTACGATCTCTTCAATACTTCGTTCGCCATTGATTTTATGAAGAAGCTCTTTGGCTGTATAAAATACTTGAATTCCCGCTAATGGCTCGGTGTACACTTTCATACGATTTTTGAAGACTTGAACGTTATCGTCAGCCCCACGTGCACGTCCTAAAACACGGTCACATGCAACTTGCTCGCTCACTTCAACTTCAATGACGGAAACAAGTTTTACCGTTGTCTCTTTGGCAAGAATTGCATCCAGTGCTTTCATTTGCTCATCGGAACGTGGGAAGCCGTCAATGAGGACGACATTTTTAGGGCTATTTTTGATGGCACTCACGATGGTGTTGATAACAATTTCTAAAGGAACAAGGTTTCCTGCACTGACAAACGCATCAATCGTTTTACCCAGTTCACTGCCACTTGCCACTTCATCACGAAGTAACTCACCGGTTGAATAGTGCGCGATGACATCGCTATTTTTTTCTGCGATTAAACTCGCATCCGTTGTTTTACCACTGCCTGGGGCGCCAATAATCAAAAATAGTTTCTTCATTAACATCCTTTTAAATTTTTTTACATGTAAAAAAGTAAAGCTCTTGTTGCTACGTTAGCCACTAGGGCACTAAAGCTTGCTGAGCATCTCAGCAGCACTATTTGGCTTTTTCTCTGAGTCGAATACCAAGGTCACGCAACTGATCGCTCTCAACAGGACTTGGAGCACGTGTGAGTAAACACTGTGCTTTTTGCGTTTTAGGGAAGGCAATGACATCGCGAATACTCTCACTTTTGGTGATCAGCATCATAAGTCTATCAAGACCGATAGCTAAACCACCGTGTGGAGGGGCACCAAATTTAAGGGCATCGAGTAAGAATTCAAACTTCTCATGTGCCTCTTCATCGCTGATTCCAAGAAGGTTAAAGACTTTTTGTTGAATCTCTTTTTTATGAATTCTGATACTTCCGCCACCCAGCTCAACACCGTTGAGAACAACATCGTACGCAATCGATTCCATCTCGTCAATCGGTGTGTTATCAATGTCTTTTGGCATAGTGAAAGGATGGTGAAGGGCTTTCACTTTACCATTTTCCACTTCAAACATTTCAAAATCAACAACCCAAACAAATTCGAATTGGTCTTTGGGGATGATATTCATCGCTTCGGCTAGGAAGATACGGAAACGTCCCATATAATCGAGTACGAGTTTTTTCTCACCCGCACCAAAGAAGATCGCATCGCCTACATGTAAATCGGCTGCATCAACAATCGCTTGTAAATCGGCATCATCAAAGAATTTCGCCAAAGGACCTTTGAGCCCTTCTTCTTTCATTTGAAAATACCCAAGTCCTGATGCTCCAAATTTGCGAACATACTCTTCAAAACCTTGCATTTGACGTTTGGAGAAGATGTTGTCTCCGTTTGGTACTTTGAGCGCTTTAATGCGGTTTTTCTTAGTGTCTTTTGCGATATTACTAAAAATTTCATTTTTACAGTTTGCAAAGATATCGATTACATCAATCATACTAAGATCGTAACGAAGATCAGGTTTATCAGAGCCGTATTTTTCCATCGCCTCTTTAAAACGGATACGATTAAACGGAATGGTGATCTCGTGACCGCATGCTTTGAAAACGTCTTTTAAAAGATTTTCAGTCACTTTCATCACGTCTTCTTGATTGCAGAAACTCATTTCGATGTCAATTTGTGTAAATTCAGGTTGACGATCTGCGCGTAAGTCTTCATCGCGGAAGCATTTTGCGACTTGGAAATAACGATCAAATCCCGCACACATTAAGAGTTGTTTGAAAAGTTGAGGTGATTGGGGGAGGGCATAAAATTCACCATTATGAACGCGACTTGGTACGAGATAATCGCGTGCACCCTCTGGCGTTGATTTGGTCAAGATGGGTGTTTCAACTTCCAAAAAGCCTTGGCTATCGAGTGAATTACGAACGGCAATGGTTGCTTTACTTCTTAGTTTGAAAATCTCATACGCTTTAGGATTACGAAGGTCAAGATAACGGTATTTAAGACGAACATCTTCTCCGACATTATTGTCACCGATAACAAAAGGAACGGTTTCACTTGCATTTTCAATGATAAGCTCATCCACAACAATTTCGATTTTACCCGTTTTTAGACGAGGATTTTCCAATCCTTCACCTCTGGCTCTTACACGGCCTTTGGCTTTGAGGACAAACTCATCTCTCACGCGCGCGGCAAGGTCATGTGCTGCAGCACTATCAGCAGGATCGCACACAAGTTGCACAAGTCCTGATTTGTCACGAAGATCGATAAAGATAACACCACCGTGATCTCTGTTGCTATTGGCCCAGCCACACACTTCTACGATCTCGCCAATGTTGGCGACATCTAAATCTGTACAATAATGACTTCTCAATGTTTATTCCTAAATGAAAGGTTTTAAAACCCTTTAGTGTCGTTTTTAATAAAGTAATCAGTATATCTAAATGTAGCTTTTCTTTAGTTTATTTTAGAAAAAATTGTCATTTTTTGTGGTACAATCTAACACGAACCATTAAAAAAATTTCTTCTTTTGAGGTATCATGTATCCACTAATCGTTATCAGTGAGTTTGTTTTTCTGCTTATAGGTGCTCTCTTTTTTGTTCGCTCCCTTTCCCCCATCAACCGATTGATTTTAGAACTTCCTGATGGAAATTTGAAAAAACGGTGGAATCTTTTAAGTAATCTTATTCTCTATTTTTTGCTCTTCTATTTTGCGTTTGGCTACAGTTTATGGATTACGCGTGAAAGCCTCACCGTACTGTCCATTGTTGGCTCGATCATAATGCTATTAGGAGGCTGTTTTGCCTATTTGGTAGGACAACTAGCATTACAAACAGCAAAAGATGTTAAAGATCTGGCAATTTTACAGCATGAAAGCATTACGGATGCACTTACGGGGCTTAAAAACAGACGGTATTTCGATCAACGTATCCGTGAAGAGGTGGCACTGTCCAAACGGTATAAACTTCCTTTGTCTTTAATCCTGTTAGATGTCGATCATTTTAAAAAAATTAATGATACGTTTGGCCATCAGATTGGGGATGATGTATTGGTGAATCTTTCAAAAATCATCTTAGAAACCGTACGTGATAGTGACATCGTGGCGCGTTATGGAGGCGAAGAGATTGCTATTATCACACCCAATACTGCAAAAAGTGAAGCGATTCTTTTAGCCGATCGTTTACGTATGAAGGTTGAAAAAACGACGGTCTCTATCGTAGAGACAACGCAAGAAGTTGTACAGGTGACTATTAGTGCAGGCGTTTGTTCTTTATGTGCTGTCATTACCGATCAAGATGCTCTTTTAGAAGAGAGTGATCAAGCGCTTTACTTAGCCAAGAAGTATGGAAGAAACAGAGTCGTAGGAAGTAACTGGTAGAAGAGGAGAGAATGTTACCTCTCCTCCTAAAATACGTTGTTTTAGAAGCGTGTTAACCGTGTAACGATTTGGTCAATACTGTCTGCAAATAAAGAGTATAAGAACGGCTCTAAATCTTTTGAATTATACGAAGGTGCAATCCATTTGCTTCCTTTTTGGCGGAAGTTTTGGGTAATGACATCGTCTCCTTTACGAATAACCACTTCAATTTCAATTTCACCTAAAAGGTTTGCATCAAAATTTTTGTCATTGTAGATGAGTTCAATATCTTTAATATAGACTTCGACGACTAAGTTAGCTTCATTACTTGTGGCATCGGTGTTAAAGCCTGCAAGATTAAGTGCATATCCCAGCCCTTCCGTATATTTCTCAGCAAAGTTTTCATTGCTATAGAAGTTGATGGTGTTAGCGCTTTTTTGGTCAACATAACCGACAATGTTTTTCTTCGCACGTAGATCTTTAACCGTTTTTAAATAGACGACTTTCTTATCTCGCGTGAGTGGCCCTTTGTACTCGGCTTTGTAAGAGTCTAAGTTTAGTGCTTCGTTTTTGTAGGTACATCCACTCATAATGAGTAGTGCAAGAGCTGCAAAAATGAGATGTTTCATGGTAATACTCCTCGTATCTGACCCTCTGTGAGGTCTCTAATATCGGTGAATTATAGCATAATCACTGATTAATAAAAGACACGATAGAATGAGTTATCATGAAAATAACCAATCATTCAAAAAAATTAAACACGATTACAACCGTAGGACTGGTGAGCAAACCTAATGACGGCACGCTCTGTGGCTACGTACATGAGATAGAAACAGCGCTGAGTAAACATGGCGTGAAATTACTGATTGAAGAAAAAAGTGCCAAACTTTTGGGCTGTGGTGAGGGCGTTAGCTTTGATCACATGTGCACAGAGAGTGATTTTCTCATCTCCCTTGGAGGCGATGGAACGCTGATCTCGTTGTGCCGAAAAAGTTTAATGTACCATAAACCTGTTCTTGGTATTCACGCAGGACAACTGGGGTTTTTAACCGATATTCAAACCGATGAAATTAGCCATTTTATTGAAGAGCTCTTTGTGGGAAACTACCGAATTGATACGCGGATGATGCTTGAAGTCTCTTTACATGTAAACGGTAAGATTGAAAAAGTGGTCGCCTTTAACGACATTGTCTTATCGCGTTCTAAAATCTCCCATATGAGCACTATTAAAGCGTATGCCGATGGGCAACTTTTCAATTCGTACTATGGCGATGGCTTAATCGTTTCGACGCCTACGGGCTCGACAGCGTACAACCTTTCCGCCGGTGGCCCTGTGGTGTATCCACTCACGGAAGCACTTATCTTAACACCGATTTGTCCGCATTCTCTCTCTCAGCGACCGCTTGTCTTACCCGTTGATTTTGAAATCTCGTTTGAGAGCGATGGCGATACGGTCATTGTCGTCGACGGACAAGATACCTATACGATGAATGAGCATGATCGGGTCTGTGTTAGAAGTGCCAAACAAGGTGCAGAGCTGATTCACAGTTTGGATCGAGACTATTTTGAAATATTAAAAAAGAAATTGCATTGGGGGCACGTGTGATAGAGCGATTGTTAATCAAAAACCATCTCTCCTTTGCGGAGTGTGATATCGAATTTAGCAAAGGTTTAGTTGTGTTTAGTGGTCCTAGTGGGGCGGGAAAATCGGTGTTGATGCAAGGACTTCTCTCCTTGTTTGGCTATGGGGATGTCCATGCTGACGTGATTGAAGCCGTTGTCAATCAAACATTAGGACTCGAAGCCTTTGGTTTCGAAGAGGAAGAACCCAATATCTTTAAATTTCTCAAAGCGAAGAATGCACGTTATTTTATTAACGCGCAAGCCATTTCAAAAAAAGGGATGAGCGAACTTTCACGTACGTTTGTCAATTACCTCTCCATCAAAGACAACAGCGAATTTGAAAATAGCCGACTTTTAGGCTTATTAGATGGTGTCTGTACCCGTAATGAAGCCTCTCATCACGAAGCGATTGAGGCATTTGAAACACTTTTTGCAGAGTATAAAAAGCTTAAAGATGAACTTGGAAGTATTGAAGCAGAAGAGAAAAAGGTTGAAGATCTTAAAGAGTTTGCACGTTTTGAAATCGCTAAAATCGATGAGGTATCCCCCAAAATTGGCGAAGATGAAGAGCTTGTGAGCTTTAAAAAATCACTCTCTAAAAAAGAAAAAATTGAAGCTGCGATGCAAAAAGCGGGCACTATTTTTGAACTTGAGAGCAGTGTCATTGAGGTGCTAAATCTCATTGAAGCGGATAGTAGCTTTTTTGACGCGTCGATGAATGAACTGCGGTTGGTATTTGAAAAACAAAATGAGACGCTTGAAGCGCTTCAAGAGATCGATGTGGAAGCACTTTTGGATCGCATCGAGAAAATTGCACAGTTGAAAAAACGGTATGGTTCGATTGAAGAGGCATTAGCGCATAAGCAAAAACGTCAAGAAGAGTTAGCACGCTATGAAAATATCGCTTTTGAAAAAAGCCAGCTTGAAAAAACCGTTGCCAAATATGAAAACAGTGTTCAAACCCAAAGCCTTGAAATAAGCCAAACCCGTCAAAAATACCTTCCCCTTTTAGAAGCACGTTTGAATGACTATCTTTCCCAACTCTATATGCCTTCTTTGCACCTACATTTAGACAAGGGCACTTTGTCTGAGCTGGGCTTTGATGCTTTACATGTAAACCTTGGGAAAGTGGATCTTAAAAAGATCAGCTCGGGTGAATACAACCGTGTGCGCCTCGCTTTTCTCGCCACGCACAATGAGTTTTTACTCTCACAAGGTGGTGTGCTTATCCTTGATGAGATTGATGCAAATCTGAGTGGTAAAGAGTCGATGAGTGTCGCAAATGTCCTTAAAACTCTCTCGTCCAAATACCAAATCTTTGCAATTTCGCATCAACCACAGCTCTCATCCCTTGCCAATCAGCACTTCTTAGTCACGAAAGATGCTTTACATGTAAGCCATGTTTTGCCGTTAAAGGATGAAGAGCGCATTGTTGAATTGGCGCGCATGGTGAGTGGTGAAAATGTGAGCGATGAAGCCATCGTTTTTGCCAAATCTCTTTTGGAAAGTGCAGATTCGTAACACTTTTTTCGTGCACCATTTTAGATCGTTATAAAAATCATACGAATATCATACCTTTACCTTACTCTGCGTGTAGAATTTACATTTAAGAGGAGGTTCGTATGCTAACTTGGCAACAAGTTTATGCGCCTATTGGTGAGAGTTTAGGGTTGTCGGCATTGGTCGCATTGATTCCTATTGTTTTTTTCTTTTTGGCACTGGCTGTCTTTCGAATGAAAGGTCATGTAGCCGCGTCAATTACACTGGCACTCTCCATGGTTGTAGCGGTTTTTGCGTTTGGAATGCCAACGTCAATGGTGTTTTCTTCTGCCATTTATGGCTTCTTGTTTGGTCTATGGCCGATTGCTTGGATTATTATTGCTTCGGTATTTCTCTACAAGTTGACGGTCAAAAGTGGACAGTTTGGAATTATTCGTAACTCCATTATCACGATTACGGAAGATCAACGGATTCAAGTGATCTTGATTGGCTTCTCCTTTGGTGCCTTTTTAGAGGGTGCTGCGGGCTTTGGTGCTCCTGTTGCCATTACGGCAGCTATTCTCGTTGGACTGGGCTTTCAACCACTCTATGCAGCAGGACTTTGTTTGATCGCCAATACTGCTCCCGTCGCATTTGGTGCACTGGGTATTCCTATCTTAGTTGCAGGTAAAGTGACTGGAATTGACCCTTTCTTGGTCGGTGCAATGGCCGGTCGTCAACTTCCATTCCTCTCTATTATCATTCCTCTTTGGATTGTTGCGATGATGGATGGTTGGAAAGGTATCAAAGAGGTGTGGCCAGCAGCCTTGGTTGCCGGCGGTAGTTTTGCAATCTCTCAATATTTAACCTCTAACTTTATTGGGCCAGAGTTACCAGACGTAACATCTGCAATCGTTTCGATTGTCGCTACAACGGTCTTCTTAAAATTTTGGAAACCCAAAAATATTATGAAGGGTCATGTATCGGCTGAACTTGAAAAAGAGACTCAAAAAGCACATACAAAGGGTGAAGTTCTTAAAGCATGGTCACCGTTTATCATTCTCTCCATCATGGTAACCATCTGGACAACCAATGCATTTAAAGCCTATTTTGCTAAAGGTGCAATTATGGCGGGTACCATTTTCAACTTTGAGTTTACAAGTATTAGCAATGCTATTTTTAAAATGGCACCGATTGTGGCTAAACCAACAGCTTTTCCTGTTATTTACACCTTCAACCCCATCTCGGCTACGGGAACAGCAATTTTCTTTGCGGCTCTTATCTCGATGATTGTTCTCAAAGTAGATGTTAAAATGGCTGTAAAAACAATGGGTGAGACTCTGTTTGAACTCAAATGGGCTATCTTATCGATTGGTATGGTTTTGGGATTTGCATTTGTGATGAACTATTCAGGCATGTCAACAACATTGGCACTGGTTCTTGCTAATACAGGTTTCTTATTCCCATTCTTCTCTCCAATTCTAGGATGGTTGGGCGTATTCCTAACAGGTTCAGACACATCATCCAATGCGCTCTTCTGCGGATTACAACAATCTACGGCACATCAATTAGGACTCAATGAGACATTGATGGTCTCTGCCAATACCACCGGTGGTGTGTGTGGAAAGATGATCTCACCTCAATCTATTGCGATTGCATGTGCTTCTGCGGGTATCGTTGGAAAAGAGTCAGACCTCTTTAGATTTACCGTCAAACACAGCCTTATTCTGGTTGCTATTATCGGTCTTATAACCATGGCGCAAGCGTATATTTTTACATGGATGATCCCCTAATTTAGGGATTATGTATAACCTTTGAGACGGTGGAGCAGTTCACCGTCTACTTCTTTTTAGAAAACTCCACAAATTTTTATGTTACAATCAACACAACTTCTTCCATAACCTTTTGGTGATGCCAGAAGTCTATATTACATGTAATCATTAGGATAAGTGAATGGTGAGAGAAAAAATTTTAATTGTAGAAGATAATAAAGCTCTTTCAAAATTAATTACTAAAAAGATGGAATCGAGTCTTAATTTTGATATAGAGGTTGCCTATAGTTTTGAAGAAGCTCAAAATCTTGTTGAAAAAAGTAATGATTATTTTGTAGCACTTCTTGATCTCAATCTTCCTGATGCCCCTGATGGTGAAGTGGTCGATATGATCTTGTCCCATAAAATTCCTTCTATTATTCTCACAGGTTCGATGGATCAAGAGACACGCGAAAAGATTTTGAAGAAAAATGTCATTGATTATGTGTATAAAGGCAATATTGATGATGTGAATTATATTTTTACACTGATTGAACGTCTTCATAAAAATCGCGATATTAAAGTGATGGTCGTGGATGATTCCATGGCAACACGCTCGCAAATTAAATCTCTTTTACAGCACCAAATGTTTAAAGTGCTGGTTGCCGCACACGGCGAAGAAGCGTTAGCTTTTTTAGAAGACAATCCCGATATTAAACTTATTTTGACGGATTATCAAATGCCCGTGATTAACGGAGTCGATCTTACCAAAGAGGTCCGTAAACACTATAGTAAAAATCAACTCTCTATTATTGCGATGACAGGAACAAATACCGATTTGATCTCTGCAAAATTTCTTAAAATTGGTGCCAATGATTTTATCAATAAGCCTTTTACGCGTGAAGAGATTGCCTGTCGCATTAATAATTCACTTGATTCTTTAGAGTACATTACTCAAATCGAAGATATGGCACAAAATGATTTTTTAAGTGGACTTGCCAACAGACGTTACTTCTTTGATGAGATGCGCGAGTATTTTACGGAGGCAAAAAAGAAAAATGAACCTTTTGCGCTAGGATTGATTAATATTGATAATTTTAAACAGGTGAACGATTCACTGGGGCATCGCATGGGTGATACTGTCATTGTTGAACTTGCCAAAACTTTGAGAAAAGATCTAAACCATGAACATTTTATTGCCCGTTTAGGGGGCGATGAATTTTGTGTGGTGCTTAAAAACAGTGAGCAAAAAAAGGCTTTGGAATTTTTTATTAAACTCAAAAGTGCTATTTCGAGAATTCACATTAAAATGAAAGAAGCTGAAACAATAAGTATTACAGCCTCTATTGGTGTCACGTTTGGCGATTTAGGGAGCCTTGATGAGATGATTAATCAAGCAGATCAAGCATTAAATGTAGCAAAAAAGAATGGTAAGAATAGAGTAGAGGTCGCGTAATGATCATTGATACCCATTGCCATTTAGATGATGTTCAGTTTAAAGAAGATGTCGATCTTGTTATCCAAAATGCATATGAAAAGGGTGTACAAGGAATCATTATTCCTGGTGCAGACATTCACGATTTAGGTTATGCGCAAGAGCTTTCACATCGTTATGATCATATCTTTTTTGCCGCAGGAATTCATCCTTATCATCATGAACAATACGACGAAAAAATACTCCGATCATTTTTAGAAGATGAAAAGTGCATTGCCGTTGGTGAGTGTGGATTGGACTATTTTAGATTACCTGAAGATGCTCACGAAAAGGCTCTTGAAAAAGAGCAACAACAGCATGTCTTTTCGCAACAGATTGCACTTGCAAGAGAGCTTAAAAAGCCACTGATCGTTCATATCCGCGATGCGAACGAAGATAGTAAGCGCATTTTACTGGAAGGAAAAGCGAATGAAGTTGGTGGTGTTTTACACTGTTATAATGCTTCTAAACACCTTTTAGATTTAGCAAAGAGTGGCTTTTATTTCGGTATTGGTGGTGTATTAACGTTTAAAAATGCTAAAAATTTGGTTGAAATTTTACCCCTTATCCCACAGGAAAAACTACTCATTGAAACGGATGCTCCTTACCTAACGCCGATGCCCCATAGGGGAGAGCGTAACGATCCAGTGTACACACTTTTGGTTGTTCAGAAGATGTCAGAACTTTTAAACCTAAGTGTCACAGAACTTCACAATTTGACCTCAAACAATGCTTTTACACTCTTTAAAGCTTTGGAAAAGATAAAGTTAGCTACAATCTAATAAATACTAAGCAATAATTTCACTATAAAGGAGAGGCATGTATAAGGTTATTTTAACCCTTTTTCTTCTGTTTCAGAGTCTCCATGCTTTTTTAAATACCGACAATAACTACGAAAAACAACTCATCGCCCTTAAAAATTTTGATCTTCCAAACACCTTTTTGAAAGATTCCATCTTTATTTCTATGCAAGAAGATGTTGAAATTTATAAGACGAAGCATTTTTTACGTACGTTAGAGAGTGGCGACCGATTTGTTCCCGTTTTACAAAAAATGATGCAAGAAGCAGGCGTTCCAACAGAGTTTTTATACCTTGCCATGACTGAATCCAGTTTTGATCCTTACTCTTCTTCCCCTGCACGTGCTTCTGGCATTTGGCAATTCATCCCTGAAACAGCCCGTCGCTATGGTTTAGTTGAAAATGCTTTTGTTGATGATAGGCGTGATCCTATTAAATCTACCGAAGCCGCCATTGTTTACCTGAAACGGTTACACGACATGTTTGGCAAATGGTATTTAGCAGCGCTTGCTTATAACTGTGGTGAAGGTGCTGTCACCAAAGCGATTGCTAAAGCGGGTAGTGATGACATCAATGTTTTGTTAGACGAAAACCAGAAATACCTTCCAAAAGAGAGTCGCCTTTATATCCGTAAAATTCTCATGATGAGTTTTATCTCTGGGAGTACCGACTTTATGCTTGATAATGGTTCAGAGTACCTGTTAAACCGCGCCAATAATGCTACCTTTGTGAAAGTTTCTGTGCAAAATGGTACACACCTCAAAGATGTTGCCGAGAGTATTGGTGTTTCAATGCATGAATTAAAATCTTATAATCCACAACTGAAGCACGCTTTTACCTCTCCTATTGGAGGGAAAGGGTATCTTTACATTCCTCAAGATCGTCAAGTTGCTTTTACCCAAAATTTTGATCAAAGCAAAGAACCTCAAAAATATGCAGTCTATATGAGCCAAAAAGGTGATTCACTTCAAAGTGTTGCTAAAAGATATGGGATGAGTTATCAATCCTTGATGGAACTTAACAACATTAAAAATTCGACTCTCAAACCCAAAACAGAGCTTGTTGTTCCCTATGGTGTAACACCGATTGCTTCGCCTTCAATAGCGAGTGGGGCTGAAAAAATGTATATTATAAAAGCCGGTGATACGATTGAAACGGTCTCAAAAAAATACGATATTCCAGTTGCACAATTGATTAAAGCCAATAAGAAAAAGAATGCACTTGTAAAAGTGGGAGAGAGTATTGTTATTCCAAAAAATTAGTGGATTAAGCCTTTCTGTTCTTATTGCCTTGGCTTTTTATGGATGTTCCTCGAAAAATAATAATAGTTATCCGTACCGTGGTCCAAAACCTACACCGACGATGGCTGCTCCTGAAGGTACGGGAAGCATTAATGATTCTGCAGCAATGCATCGAGCTACAATGCGCCCTTATACCATTGATGGAAAGAGTTATACTCCAACGATGGTGAGTGTCGGTGACTATTTTAGCGGTGTTTCAAGTTGGTATGGGCCTGATTTTCACGGTAAAAAGACTTCCAATGGTGAAGTCTATAATATGTACGAGATGACAGCAGCCCATAAAACCCTTCCTATGAATACCATGCTCAAAGTGACCAATCTGAAAAACAATAAAAGTATTGTTGTTCGCGTGAACGATCGTGGCCCTTTTGTGGGAACACGTATTATCGATCTCTCCTATACGGCAGCAACACGTATTGATTTGGTTGCCAATGGGACGGGTCCTGTAGGCATTGAAGTCATTGGTTTTGCGGGTGTTGTCGCTCCTGCTGGTTCACCAAAGCAGAGTGTTGTGGAAACCGATTATCTGATCCAAATTGGAGCGTTTAGAAGCAAAGAGGGCGCAACACGTTTTGCTCAAAGCAATATGAATGTCAATAATCGCTACAATGCGATTATTAAAGAGGGTTCATTTGACAATCAGCCGATTTACCGTGTATGGCTCAAAGGATTTGGAAGTGAAGCAGAAGCTTCTGATTTCATTGCCAAAGGGCCTTATAAAGGCTCATTTATTGTAAGGGAATAAGTATGCAAGTAGTAGAACGCATCACCAAAGAGACACAAATTAAGATTGAATTAGAGATTAACGGTACAGGGCAGTCGGAGATTGAAACCGGCATTGGTTTTTTTGACCATATGCTTGAAGCGTTTAGCAAACACTCCTTAATCGATATGAAGCTTACATGTAAAGGTGATACGCATATTGATTTTCACCATAGTGTGGAAGATGTTGGAATTGTTTTAGGACAAGCCTTGCGTGCTTCGATCTATCCTATTGCGGGAGTAGAGCGTTATGGCAATGCGGTTGTCGTTATGGATGAAGCAGCCGTAGAGTGTGCACTGGATCTGAGCAATCGTCCCTATTTGGTGTATGACGTTCCAATGGAAGGTAAAGTAGGTGCCTTTGATGTTGAACTCTCCGAAGAATTTTTCAGAGCTGTAATGAGTCATGCTGGCATTAGTGCGCATATTATTGCATGCCGTGGCAAAAATAAACATCACCTTTTAGAAGCAGCCTTTAAAGCATTTGCGGTAGCTCTTCGTCGAAGTTTAGTTCCTAATGCGCGCGTTGGAATCCCCAGTACAAAGGGTGTCTTGTGATCGAATTATTGGTTTTTGATGTGGATGGCTGTCTCACCGATGGCGGTATTATGTATGGTAACAGTGATGCTGAAGAGTTTAAAATATTTAATGTCAAAGATGGCTTTGGTATTGTTTCATGGATGAAGCTTGGTCGTAAAACGGCTATCATTACAGGACGTAGCTCTTCTGTCGTGACAAAACGTGCAAAAGAGCTTGGAATTAATCACCTTTACCAAGATGTGAAACATAAAAAAGCCGTTTTAGATGAGATTCTTAAAAAAGAAGGATTACGTTTAGATCAGGTGGCTGCGATTGGTGATGATCTCAATGATTTAAGCCTTTTACGCTCCGTTGGACTCTCCTTTTGCCCTAAAGATGCTATGCCTTTGGTGCAAAATGAGGTCGATATCATCTTAAGCAAAGAGGGTGGACGAGCAGCCGTTCGAGAAATGATCGACATCGTTGTCGAAAAAGAAAACTTAAGCGAGGCATTCGTAAACCTTTGGCTCTAAAACTCCTTTCATACACAACATTGCTTTTTTTTGGCATGATGATTTTTTTGATGATTAAAGAACCCTACAAGATAGATATGGTTGATTCCAATGGAAATCTTGTACCTGAAGTGGAGCTTTTTAATGCTCAAAACTATCAGCTTAAAGAAGGTGAAATCGAGAGTATTGTGCATTCCGAATACGTGGCACGGTACAAAGATTTTGATAAATTGTATGCTATTCATGCGGAGCATAAAACCAAAGAGGGGCTTCGTGGTTTATTAACGTCTGATGAGGGAATGCTGCAAGATAAAATTATGCACTTTATGACGAATTCACACTACGAGAGAAATGATGGTGTCTCTTTAGATGGAGAAGATATTTTTTACGATCTTAAACAAGAGATTTTAAGCAGTGAAAAGCCTTTTATCTTTACCCAGAAGCAGAGTCGTAGCAATGGGATTTCATTTGTTTATCAGATGAAAGAGGGCACAATAAGTGCCGTAAATATACACTCATTTATACAACAAATAGGGAAAAAATAGATGAAAAAATTGGGTTTACTTTGCCTCTGTATTTCACAACTGCTTTTAAGTGCAGAAGTTGAAGTGACAGCTGAAAAATTTTTTGCAGATGAAAAAAAGAAAATTAGTATTTTTGAGGGTCATGTTGTGGTCATCAAAGAGGGTGATAAACTAACCGCTAAAAAAGTTGTCATCGAATTTGATGATAAAAAGCAACCTCTTCGCTATATCGCTACAGGCGACGCAAAAGGAAACTTGACCATGAATCAAAAGAAGTATTATGGTGAAGCGGAAAAGATGACGTATGAGCCAAATAAAAGCCTTTATACGTTCGAGAAGAAAGCCTTTTTACATGAAATTGATTCAGATAAAAAAGTCTATGGTGATTTTATACGTGTGGATCAAAACAGTGGACAGTATGAAGTGGATGGAAAAGGCGCAGGTCCAGTAAAGTTTATCTTCAAAGTTGAGGATAAAAAACAGTGATCAAAGTCAAAAATGCCTTCTTTGTAAAATCTGCCTCCAAAATGGAGGAGACAACACCAGAGGGGATGAGCGAGATTGCTTTTATTGGTCGTAGTAATGTGGGTAAAAGTTCCATTATTAATGCACTGACCAATAAAAAAGGGCTTGCTAAAAGTTCTTCAACACCGGGCAAAACTCGTCTTATTAACTTTTTTCAGATCGTTTTAGCAAAAGATGACAAAGATTATCACGCTCAGCTGGTAGATCTTCCTGGATTTGGGTACGCCAAAGTATCCCATAGCCTTAAAGCGGAGTGGCAAAAAAATCTGACGGATTATATTAAAAAACGTGTCTCCATTCGCGTTTTTGTGCATCTTGTCGATTCACGTCACCCCTTTTTAGAAATTGACAAAGCGGTTCATACGTATTTAAATGAGATTGTAAGACCTGATCAGACGATATTACGCATTTTTACGAAGTTAGATAAATTAAAACAGAGCGAAATTAGTATTATTAACAAAAATTATCCCGATGCCATTTTGGTTTCAAGCAGCAGTAAAAAAGGGATTAACAAAGCCTTAGAAGCTATTTTTGCAACGCTTTTTGGAGATCAATTATGATTCATTATACCAAAGCAAAACTCAGCGACATTCTTTTTATGCAAGAGGTTGTACAACCTGAAGTGGAGAAAGGCATTATCCTTTTTCGAAGTTCAGATGAGATGGCAACCAATATTCGCTCTTATATTCTTGCAAAAGAAGATGAGCATATTATTGGATTTGGAGCACTCCATTTTCATGCAGATGATTTAGCTGAAATCCGCAGTCTTGTCGTCAAAGATGGATTTCGTGGTCATGGGGTTGGCAAAGGTATTATTCAAACGCTTCTTCTTGAAGGTGAGAGTTTAGGCGTTAAAAAAGTCTTTACTTTGACCTACCAAAAAGCATTTTTTGAATCTGTTGGTTTTACTGAAATTCCTAAAGAAGCGCTGCCTACCCATAAAATTTGGGCAGATTGTATTAAATGCAAACATTTTCCAATATGCGACGAAATAGCGCTCATCAAAACAGTTTAACCCTTCTAGGTCTTAGTGGATGGTTGCTGTTTGACTTGGTCATGTCATCGCTCTATCCGCTTATTCCTTCCTTTGTGGGCGTTGTCTTTTGTTATATTATTCTTAATTTTAATCGACACGAAGAGAATGCACTTCCTTTACTCTTAGCTTTTTTGTATCTGTGTTTGTACGATCTTACCAAAGGGTTTTACCTCTTTTCGTACATTATTTTATTTGTCATTGTTTATAAATTTGCAATTTATAGAATTCAAAATATTATTACATGTAACAATTGTATCTTAGCGGCTTATGTTGTGATGGCCTATTTAGGGCACTATTTACTCAATGGCTTTTTTGCGTATCTTGACAATGAAACATTTCCCTATTTTTCGAATATCTATTTTTATTATATTGCGATTGATTCCATACTTTCGTTTATGCTCTTTAAGGTGATGCGGTGAGAATTAAGATTGTTCTTGCTATCTTCATTTCAGTGTGGATCGCCTTACTCGTTCGCGTCTATTATATTAGTATCAAATCCAATGCGTACTACGAAGAGATTGCAAAGCAAAATGCGGTCAAAGTGGAAGAATTAGCTCCTTTGCGTGGGGTTATTTTAGATCGAAATCTGAACCCACTCTCTGTCAATCGCCTTGGTTTTTCAATTGGTATTAAACCTAGACTCAGCCTTAAATCGGGTCGTGAAGCATTGGATGAAGAGATCGCTTTCTTAGCCGAAGTTTTACCCGATTTTAGTGTCAAAGAGATGAATAAAGAGTATCTAAAAGCAGATTCTGCATACAACCATGATTTTGTTGAAGTGATTCCTTTTATTCCCTACGATAAACTGATTCCTCAGTTTGCCAAAATTGCTCAACATGATAATCTTAGAATTAAAATTACCTCGAAGCGACATTACCCTTATGGCTCTATTGCGTCCCATGTCATAGGTTACGTGGGTAAGTCAAACACGCAAGATGTCTCGGAAGATGAAACAGCGAAGTTGGTTGGATTTTCAGGTAAAACAGGGATTGAGAAGTTTTACAATACGATACTGCAAGGTACCAAAGGCGAGAAGAAGACCAAAGTCACAGCCTTTAATCAAGAGATTGAGCAGGTGAGTAAAACGCTTCCTTCTAGCAACGATCTGATTTTAAGCCTTGATCTTGATTTACAGCGTTACATTGCCGAGCTTTTTGGTACAGACAGTGGTGCTGTTGTGGTCATGAACGCTAAAAATGGGGAGATTTTAGCCGCTGCAAGTTTTCCAGAATACGATCTAAACAAGTTTGTCAGCGGTATCACACGGGAAGAGTGGGTTGTGCTTGCAAACGATTTGAACCATCCGTTTACTAATAAATTAGTCAACGGTCTTTATCCTCCTGGCTCTATTGTTAAGATGGGTGTGGGTATTGCGATGATGAATTCAGGGATTATCAACCCTTCCACAACCTTTGAATCCACGGGTACCATGGATCTGGGTGGTCGTGTTTTTCGTGATTGGAAAAAAGAGGGACATGGTATTATTTCGTATGCAAGAGCGATTAAAGAGAGTTGTGATGACTATTTTTACAAAGCAAGCCTCAAAACGGGGATTGATATTATTGCGCCTTTCCTCTCTAAAATAGGTTTTGCCGCAAAAACGGGGATTGATCTTCCGCGAGAGTTTATAGGAACCGTTCCGAGTCGAGAGTGGAAAAAAGCGCGCTTTGGTAAAGGTTGGTCTCAAGGAGAGACCTTGATTAGCTCCATTGGTCAGGGCTACTTTTTGGTCACACCGGTACAAGTTGCCAAATATACCGCTTTTTTAGCAACGGGTAATGGGGTAACGCCTCATTTTGTGACCAAAGTCAATGATAAAGTGCTTGATTTCCCGATTGATCCTGCGATTGTCAGTGAAAATGAAAAACGTTATTTGAAGATAACCCGAGATGCAATGTTTGAAGTGGCCAATGTGCAAGGGGGGACAGCGCTTAGGCACATTAACCTCACAGCCCCTTTTAAAATAGCCGCAAAAACGGGAACAGCCCAAGTTGTTGGAATTTCACAGACCGATAAAAAACGTATGCGCGAAGAAGATATGGACTACTATCAACGTTCTCACGCGTGGCTTACCACCTATGGACCTTTTGATAATCCCCAATTTGTGGTCTCTGTGTTAGTCGAACATGGTGGGCATGGCGGAAGTGAAGGTGGGCCGATTGTCTCAAAAATTTATGACAGGCTCTATGAAAAGGGCTATATTAAACTCAAATAAGGATTACATGTAACGATTAGAGTGCGCTCACATCAATACTGTATTCGATCTTTTGAGCCACTTCTTGTGCCAGTTTTACCCCAAAGAGTTCACGCAAAAGGTAAAATCCAAGCTCTAGACCAGAGCTCACTCCTCCTGCTGTCATCATCTTTCCATCGTGTACCACTTTTGAAGAGACAACATTGATTCCATACGCCGCTAACTCATCAAAAGCACTGTGATAGGTCGTCGCTTCTTTCCCTAAAAGAAGACCTGCTTCGGCAAGAAAAAAAGCACCTGTACACACGGATGCCAGATAGGTTGTTTCGTTTTGATGCGCTTTTATAAAATCATGTATCGAAGGCTCTTTCATCCATTGTTTTCGTCCTTGTCCTCCAGGAAAAAGTAAAATATCCAAAGTAGGGCAATCTTCAAAACGAACATCAGGCAAAATACGCAGACCATTAAACGCTCGTACTGGCTCTAAGGTTGGGGCAACTAACATAACCTTAGTGCTATTGGGTACGAGTTTATTGATATACGTGAGTACCTCAAACGGAGCCACAAAATCAAGCTCTTCAACATTGGGGAAAATGACAATACCGATGGTTATCATGGTTTACGCCTCCGTTCGAACAATTAAACTCTTGGGTAAATGATACTGCATTATCCATGTTTTTTCCATCTCCCGCATTTGACCATTATCCACTTCGTGGTCATACCCTAAAAGATGCAACATACCGTGTATAAAAAGAAGGGTAATCTCCTCTTCAATGCTATGCCCAAGCTCTTTGGCTTTTTGCTCTGCAAGCTCATGGTTGATGACAATGGAACCCAGTGGAGCATGCGGAAAATCATCAATCGGAAAGCTGAGTACATCGGTGCTCTTATCCATGTTTCGATGTTCTAAATTAAGCGCATGCATACTCTTCCCATCAATGATAAGAAGCTCGACCTCTTTGGGGGTATGTTCGGTGCAAATCTGCTCTAACATCGTTACATGTAAAGGAATGTTCAATTCATTTTCAATGAGTAACATGAAAATCTCCTTTTAAAATAGGCTTGGTTGGGTCGTAAATGTTTTGATAAACAAAGTCTCACAGGCCTCTTTATCACCTAGAATAAGGGCATATTGAAACGATTTTTCACTTAAAATAAAAAGTGTTTCACTCTGTTCAAAGAAGAGGGTTTCGCCCTTGAAATCGAAAGTGTCTTGAATGGTATGGGGAAGGCAGAGAATAATTTTTGAAGCCATAACCTGTGTTTGCAAATACGCAAGCAACGAGGGGATTAAGGCAGACAGTGGCTCAAAAATCAGTGCCTTGGAACTGGTTCCAAACTCTTTTTTGCACAGTGTTTGCGTGATGAATTGAGGGTAAAAATGCTCACAAAATCCTAAATGCTCTAAACTGTACGCAATGTCATGGGTATCGCAAAAGGTGAGTAAACTGAGTAATGCTTCCACAAAAAGAGAGGGGATTTTTTGCTCGGCATAGTAGCGCTCATGATGTTCAAAGGAGCTTAGAAATAGCCCTTTTGCAATCACGGTAGGTTTTACATGTAAAGCAGCTTCAACACTTTTAGCCACAGGTGCGATTTGGTTTGCAAGGAGGCTATTGCTAAGACAAAAACGCTCTTCTTCTTTGGCATTGAGGATGGTTTTAACTATGGCAAAAAGATCCCCCTTCAAACGTTTAATCGTGCGCGGTGTTTGTATCATCTCCAAAAGGGCTTCTTGCACAGGGGAGAGAAGAATGATGTCGAGTGATTTTTGAGTAATGGTGTAGCGAAGCAGTTTGATAAGGATACGCTCGATAGAGCCCACTTCGATCCACGCACACTCTTCATCTTCTTTTGCAAAAGGAAGGGTGGTTACAATCGCATAAGCACCTTTTTCAAGCGCTTGGTGGATTAATTCGCGTGATGCCGTGGTGTCAATGAAGAGATCACCATGCGACACCCGAGTACTCTCCAGCGTAATAGAAGCAAACGCATCAATGGGCGGCGTAGTGGTAAGCTTCCCATCAATGATGCGTACAAAGTTCTCTATTTTCATCCAATCGAAGCGCCACTTTGACGAGGACGTTCAGGTCGTACAAGACAGAGTCCCTCTTTATCTTTAGCCGCAAGTAACATGCCTTGGCTTAGAAGCCCTTTGATTGTGGCGGGTTTCAAGTTCGCTACCACACATACTTGGGTGTTAATCAGCTCTTCGGGAGTGTAATATTCGCGAATGCCTGCAACAATTTGTCGAGGCTCTGCTTCTCCTAAATCGACTTTGAGTTTTAAGAGACGATCGCTCCCCTCTAAAATACTCGCTTCAAGGATTGTGCCTATTTTTAGAGCCGTTTCAAAAAATTGGTCAATGGTAATGATAGATTCAGGTTTTGCCTCTTTTTTGCTGTTTTTGGCAGCTTGTGGCACAACCACAGGCGCAGGATCAGCAGGTTGTTCCATTAATTCCTCTTCTATGCGTGGGAAAAGTGGTGGCACTTTTTCGATGGTAAATTCATCCAATAATGTTTTGCGTACAACGATTTTGTCGTAATTTGCCGTATTGATCTCAAAGCCCATTGCTTGAGCGATGGTCGAAGTTGTTTTGGGCATTACAGGGTGTAGGAGTATGGAAACACGGGCTAAGATGTTGGAAACCAGTGCTACAAGAGCGAGTGCTTGCTCTGTTTTTCCCTCTTTGATTTTGACCCATGGTTCATGCACGGTAATGGCTTGATTGGCAATGCTAAGTGCTTTCCAAAGCTCTTCAAGGTAACGGTTCGTTTGAAGCTCCAAAAGGTTGCTCTCCACGTTTTTCAAAATTTCATCAACCGCACTTAGTTCACTCTCATGAAAGGTCGTGACATCGTTTGAGTTAATGACACCATTGCTGTACTTTCCGCTCATTCCAATAATGCGATTCAGCAGGTTTCCAAGTTCATTGCCTAGATCAGAGTTGATGCGATCCATCAAGGCTTTTTGGCTAAAGTCACCATCTTGACCAAAAGGAACTTCGCGAAGCATAAAGTATCTAAAGTTTTCTAAGCCATAAGCATCGGCTACCTCTTTAGGATTGACTACATTGCCTTTACTTTTACTCATTTTTTCACCATTTCTCGTCCACCAACCATGTGCTGCCACATGTTTTGGAAGCGCTAAACCAAGACTCATCAAAAATGCTGGCCAGTAGATGGCATGGAAGCGAAGAATGTCTTTTCCTACAAGGTGAATGGTTGCAGGCCAAAAGTCCATATTTTTTTCATCTGTGCCGTATCCAAGGGCGGTGGCATAGTTTAAAAGAGCGTCCAACCAAACGTACATGACGTGTTTATCATCGTTCATTGATGCCGGTAATTTGACACCCCAATCAAAACTGGTACGGGTAATGGAGAGATCACGAAGCCCTTGTTTAACAAAACTAATCACTTCGTTTTTTTTGCCTCGTGGAAGGACACATTTCTCATCATTGTTGTACCATTTAATGAGGTCTTCTTGGTATTTGGAGAGTTTAAAGAAGTAACTTTCCTCTTTCACAAGGCGTGTGAGTTTGCCACAGTCTGGGCATTTGTCTTCATCGACCAGTTGGGTGTCGGTAAAGAACGTTTCACAGCTCACACAGTAGTGTCCTTCGTATTCACCTTTGTAGATATCACCTTTATCAAACATGACTTGAAACGCTTTTTGCACACCCGTTTTATGTTCCGCGTCCGTTGTACGGATAAATTTATCATAGCTAATATCAAACTCATCCCAGAGTGCTTTGAATTTTCCACTGATCTCATCGGCATAGGCTTGAGGCGTTTTGTTACGCATTTTGGCAGCTTCTTCGATCTTTTGACCGTGTTCATCGGTTCCTGTTAAAAAATAAGTCTCATAGCCTTTTAAACGGTAGTAACGTGCCATCGTATCAGCGATGATGGTGGTGTATGCATGTCCGATATGCGGAACATCGTTAACATAGTAAATTGGGGTGGTAATATAAGCTTTTTGGGACATCGTTTTTCCTAGTTAAAATTGATTAGAATTTTACAAAATGAATTTTGTAAAACTTTGGAGCACCAAGGGTGCGTGGGCACTCCGCCGAGGAGAACCCAGTGTTAACGTAGTCTTTAGAGCTTTGCTTTAAAGACGTGACAAGGATCAAAACTCAAATCCGCCACCTTGTCCTTTAGCCATACTTTCGTAAACGGCTTTGACATAGGTTTTACGGGTTTCACACTCAAACATTTTTTCGCAGTCGCTGCAGGTCACAAGGTTGTTACTCTGTTGACATGCTTGTACAACCGCTTTTTTTTCTTGCAAATCTTGTTCGTAAATGTCACTGACTTCACTACTCATAACACTTCCGAACGCGTTCTATCTCTACATGTGAACCAAAGAAACATGGGGTGGTGTCATGTGGATGAGACGGGGTGAGGTCAAGTACTCTTCGTTTTCCATCAATCGCAGCACCGCCCGCTTTTTCATACACAAAGGCAAAGGGAAAGACTTCAAAAATCATGCGGAGTTTGCCTTTAGGCACATCACTCGTTGCAGGATACGAAAAGAGTCCGCCACCTTTGAGAAGGATTTGATGCAAGTCTGGTACCATGCCACCTGAGTAGCGTAAACGATAGCCATCGGCAAAGATGGCATCAATGAGTGCTTTATGCTTAGGTTCCCAACACATTTGCGTTGAGCCTGGGGCATTAAGTTTGCCTTTTTCTTTAAGCTTTATCTCTTTAATAAAGACAAATTCACCATTTTTATTCAAACGGTACATTTTGACATCAACTTCTGCGATGACAAGCTCAACACGTGGGCCATAGACAACATAGACAGCCGCTTTAAGATGGTTTCCGGCATAGCCGCCTTCATAGATACCGAATATTGAGCCAACACTGAGATTAACATCGATCAGGCTTGAACCATCTAATGGATCGTACCCTACACCGTAAATTCCGTTTACATGTAAAGGTGTTTTATCGGCTTTTTCTTCGCTGACAATCTCTTTGATCGAGGCAACTTTCGCAAACTCTTCTTCGATGATGAGATCACTTTTGATGTCCAGTTTGAGTTGGGTGTCGCCAGTCGAGTTAATGTTCTCAGAATAGCCTGTATCATCAAACTCAATCGCTTCACGGATGCGTATGGCGGAACGTTTTATGGCTTCGTATATTTCGTGCATGTTATTTCACTTTCTTAGCATTTTTTTGTATCCAAGCAACGACTTGCTCAGGATTATTCAGATCTAAAATCGCAATGGTGGATGGCAGGTCATAATCGCTTAAATTGATGCTCTCATCAATCGCAATGGCGTCTGAACAGTCAAAATAGTCCACATCCAGTTTGTTACGAAAAATAGCAATACGTGGAAGAGGCAGATTTTTAAGCCCTTCAACCAGTAAATAATCAAACGATCCAACCATCTCGATAATCTCATCCAAACTTTTTTGATGTTTTGAAAAAAGCGTGGTACGTGTAGGTGAAGTAATCACCACTTCAGCCCCTGTTTGTGAGAATTTCCAGCTATCTTTGCCTTCAACATCGAAGATCGCTTTATCGCTTGGGTCATTTTTAATGATTGCAAGAGCGTACTCATTTTTGAGAATATTCGCCACTTTGAGGATAAGCGTCGTCTTACCGCTATCCGATGGACCTGTAAATGCAACAGCCAAGGATTTCATTTTTTCCTGCTTTTTATGTTATTATCATAGTAATAATAGCAAAAAAAGATTTAGCTTTTGATGAGTTGATCTGTGTATGTGCTAAGTATGAGGAATGATAATGCGATATATCTCTTTGGTTGTGGTTGCGTTTTTGATGGTGGGTTGTGCTTCAAAGTTGAGCGAGAATGAGGGCGAAAAGACACTGGATTACAGTATGGCAAACTCTAAAAAAATTGAAATCATAAACTCGAAGACCTCAAAAACATTTGTGACGATTACCTATCTTAATCCTATAAACCATGACCTTGTGACACAAGAGAGCGAAAAATTTATTGTAGGAACGTATAAAGCTACGGGCGATGGCGCCTTTGATAAAATCATGCTTTCAAAGTTTAAAGTGAATGGAGATGATGAGAACCTAACGATTACACAACTCAATTTGGATGCGCCAATTTTAAAGCTTATCACCTCTGCGAACGCTTGGACCAATTATGTGTTAGTTCAAGCGCCCAAAACAGAGCAAGTCAAAATGGAAATTAGTTTCGAAAACGATCAGTCACAGAGGGTATCAGCAACATTTCAAAAAGATTTTTAATCGAAACGTCTTCCCCGAGAAGATGGCGATAAACGACATAATTTGCCAGTACTTTTTTGCCATATTCTCTGCTCTCTTCGTTAATCATACTTTCCATACTTAAGAATGGTTCATACGCTCCTTGTGAAAATGCGCCTGCTTGAAGATGTTTTCTGGTAAATCCCATTCCTCCATTATAAGCGTACGCCACAAAAAGAGGATGAAAGAGACTCTTCTCTAAAAAGCCTAAATGAATATTTCCAAAGAGGTAGGCGATGCGTGGATCAAACATGTTGGAGATGTTAAAATCTTCCAACTTCTCTTTTTTAGCAATATCGCGTGCCACAAAAGGCATAAATTGCATCATGCCCAGAGCATAGGACGTTGAAACGACCGAAGGGATAAAACGACTCTCTTGACGTGCGATTGAGAGCATTAACGCTTGACGATGGACTGAGTAACTTGAAATCTCCTCAGGATAGGGAATAGGGTAGTAATTTTTAGCATAACGTGTAGCGCGCTCCATCAGATAGCTGTAGTGCGGTAATGTATTGGCGTATTTAAAGCTTTGGGCTAACGTCTCAACCTCTTGCGCGTTCATGTGATAGACTTTATTCATCACTTTGATCCATGCAAATGGGTCGCTGACATTGAAACTTGGATGCGTTCCTTCTAAGACCGGTGAAACGATATTTTGCAAAGGGCGCTCAAGGTATTCATAGGCGTAAAGGGAGTAGATATTGATTTCACTGTCTTGCACAATACGCTCTAAAAAATGGCTATTTTGGGTGACTAAGTATTGCCAAAATAGGGCTTTGTCTTTCTCTTCTCCTTTGGTTGAGCGTTCATTTGAAAGTTCAAAAAAAGTGAGTGCCTGCTCTTTCTCATCGTATTTGAGAGCATTAAGCCCCATGTAAAAGAGTGCTTTTGCATTCACTTGTACGGAGGGGTTTACATGTAAAAGAGATCGTTGCACATTTTCCAGTTTATCGTTTTGGACAACATTGTACGCAAATTGATTGAATTTGACAGAATGGGAGAGTCTATCCATCTGCTCTTTTGGGATAATGTGTTGGTTAAAGATAGCCGCTTTGTAGGAAGTTATGCTTCCATTAAAGAGCGTTAAAAAAGTGCTTGCATCGCTGTTTAGGGCTGCTTCATACACATCTTCATTCTCCATCAATGTGATGAGGTTGACAAGCTCTTTATTGTGTTTTAGGCGAGGTTTAATGAGTTTAAGCTGTCCTTTTGCTAAGGAAGTAACTTTGGAAATGTTGATGCCAATATTGAGACATTCATCATCTTCTTTCAATAATGCCGTGACATCAAGATCCATACATTTAGAGATTTTTTTATACTCGACATTGTCCATTTTTTTAGCGAAGAGATGGAAAAAGCGGATATTCATTGTGTGGACCATCCCAAAGAGCGCTTTGGCTTCTTTGGGGCTAGTCTCATCACGCTGCACGTATTCGTAGATGTAAAAATCTTTTGCAAGACTGCGTGGTTTATCATCAAAAAAGGCAAAATTTACGGGCTCGTCAGCAAACAGGTCAATGCAAATACAAAGGCAAAAGAAAAGGCCTAAAAAAAGTTTATAAAGCATTGGCGAGCGCAAACAGAAGTTTAACCGCAAAAAGATCAACAAATTGAAGTGTCAAAATGACGATGAGTGGGGCTAGGTCGATGCCACCAATAAGGGTTGGAACGAATTTACGAATAAACGCGTATACCGGGTTGGTTAAGCGAAAGAGAATCTGCACAATAGGATTATACGGATCAGGGCGCACAAAAGTAATGAGGGCAGCAATGATAATAACCCAAATATAAATGTTAATGAGGGTATGCAAAATAGTTGCAAACGCTTCAATGAGTGTTGCTATAACGATCATCTAACAATCTCCTTAAGGTAATTTTTAATCAGAGGATAAACCATAGCCAGATCTAGTCCATGGTCAGCTCCGGTAAGGCAGAGATGAAGTGGTTTAAAGAAAGCTTCGTCTTTAAGGCCACTTTTTTCGACAAGATAAGCTTTAAACGCATCAAATGTCTCACAATAGGGTGCATTTAAAATGAGTTCTTGAAGCAGTTTACTCTCATTTCCAAACGTTGCATCAAATGCTTTTTTGGCAAAGAGTGCGTCTACTTTGTGTTTGATCTCAAACGTGGTACTGACGTCTTCCGTGTAAAGTTTTGCCAATTTTCCGATGTTCTCACAGGCGTAACCAATACGTTTTGAAAGCTCCATGTCAGGAATACGTTTAATGTGCTCACGGTTGATAAAGCGCAGTTTTTCGATATCGAAATTCACAGGTGCTTTGGAAATCTTGGTGATGTCAAACCACGAAATTGCCTCTTCAAGGGTGAAAATTTCCACAGGTGTAGGATGGCTCAAAAGCAGAAGATAGTTCACAATCGCTTCGGGCATAAAGCCTTGGTTCAAAAGCCACGTAACATCACTTTCATCTTTTGGGCACAGAAGAGTTGGCACATGCGTGTAGTGCATCGCTTGGTCATACCCTATGGATTTGCGGATATATTCCTCTTTTGGTGCATTGGGTTCCTGCTCATCTTCTCGAATGATGGTGGTCACGCCTTGAAGCATATCGTCGCAGGCACAGGCGAACGTGTAGGTCGGGTATTTGTCCGTGCGCATAATGACAAAGCTGTTACCGGTGTGCTCAAGCTTTTTCATGCGAATCACAAAGGGTTTTGGGATGTTTAAAACCTCTTCGGAGCTTAAATGCTCACAGGTACCATCACACGCAGAGAGTTCATTTTCATGGGGACAAAAACAGATAAACGCTTTTTTTGTGTCCAAAAGGGTGGAGGCAAATTGGAGATGGTATTTGAAATTATGACTCTGATAATAAAGCTGTGAATAGGAAATGCCAAAAAGTGCTAATGTATCTAAAATATCTTGGTCTTTCCCTTCGATAATGTGTGCTTTATCGCCATCTTCAATCCGTACTATAAATGGCTCACCTGCTTGTTTGGCGCAGATATAATTCAATAAAGCAATCTGCAGATTGCTAATATGCAGATCCGTCGTAGGCGAGGGGGCAAATCTATACATGCTTCAACTTCTCACTCACAAGTTCATTGACCACGGTTGGGTTCGCTTTGCCACCACTGTTTTTAAGCACTTGTCCTACAAAGAAGCCAAAAAGATTGATATTGCCTGCTTTGTATTTTGCGACATTGTCAGGATTTTTTGCAATGACTTCTTCGATGAGAGGTTTGAGCTTTTCGGGATCACTGATTTGAATTAGCCCTTTGGCTTCAACGATTGCTTTTGGATTTTTACCCGTTAGTGCCATTTCTTCGAAGACTTGTTTTGCGATTTTATTGGAAATCGTTCCTTCATCGATCATTTTGACAAGTTCAGCTATCTCTTTGGCACTAAATTTTAATTCGCTTTCTTGCTTGAGCTCTCTTGCGACTTCGTTGGCTACGATGTTTGCAATGCTTACAGGGCTGTTTACATGTAAAAGTGTTTCCTCATAAAAATGGGCTAGCACAGCATCACGCGCTAAAATAGTAGCGATTTCATGGTTGAGCCCAAGCTCTTTTGTGTACTTGCCAAAAGATGCTTGCTCCGTTTCACTCATAGGGGCGACTTCTTTCTCTTCTTGTACCTTTTGTACCACAGGTTTAGGGGCGGGTGACGTTACTTCTGCCTTTTTCGTCCACGAGTCTTTAAGCCCTACGATTTTATTAAAAACAGGCAATGCATCGGTGTAATCAATAGGGTCAGCGTAAAAATACCCTTGTCTTTCAAACTGGAACCTAACATCTGGTTTTTCGCTGATAACGGCTGGTTCAACAAAGGCTTTTTTGATTACATGTAAAGAATCGGGATTTAAATCTTCCAACCCCTCTGGTGCTTCTGTTGAGTATAACCTTTCATAGAGCCTCACTTCGACGGCTTTTGCATGTTTGACACTGACCCATTGAATGGCGCTTTTAACCTTAATACCACTCGTGTCTAACCCACTTCTGGAATCAGGATGATACGCTGCTTTGATCTCGATGATAGTGCCGCTCGCATCTTTGATGACTTCTTTACATGTAATGATATACGCATGTTTAAGACGCACGGGTTGTTCGGGTGTCAGACGGTAGTATCCAGCGGGAGGATTCTCCATAAAATCATCACGTTCGATGTAAATTTCTCGTGAGAAAGGAAGCGTGCGTGAGCCCTCTTTGGGCACATCATGGGGGTAGTAGGAAGCATCAATCTCTTCATCGCCCTCATAATTTTCGATGGTCACTTTAAGCGGATCTAGCACACACATCACCCGTGGTACTTTTGTATTTAAGTCATCTCTGATGCAAAATTCAAGCTGCGCCACATCGACCATGGAGTTTGCTTTGGCGATACCGATTTGATCGCAGAAATTCAAGATGGATTCGGGTGTGTAGCCTCTTCGTTTATAGCCCGCAATGGTAGGAAGGCGAGGGTCGTCCCAACCATTGACGTAGTTGCCATTGACCAATTCTAACAGTTTTCGTTTGCTCATGACCGTATAGTTCATGCCAAGTCTGGCAAACTCATGTTGATAAGGGCGTGGAGGTGTCAGTTCAAGCGCATCGAGTACCCAGTCATAGATATCGCGGTTATTTTCAAACTCGAGGGTGCAGATAGAGTGCGTAACACCTTCGATATAATCAGATAAGCAGTGTGCAAAGTCATACATCGGGTAGATACACCACTCATCGCCCGTTCTAAAGTGATGGGCGTGACGAATACGGTATAAAAGAGGATCGCGCATTTTCATATTGGCAGCAGACATGTCAATTTTGGCGCGTAAAACGTGTTCTCCGTCCTTAAACTCACCTTTTTTCATGCGCTCTAAAAGATCCAAATTTTCTTCAATGCTGCGCTCTGCAAATTTACTGCGACGACCTGCTTCTTTAATCGTTCCTCTGTAGACGCGTATCTCTTCTTCGTCCAGACTATCCACATAGGCTTTGCCCATTTGGATCAGTTTAACAGCATAATCGTATATCTTTGGAAAATAATCCGATGCAAAATAGACCGTCTCTTTCCAGTCAAATCCAAGCCACTTTACAGCATCTTTAAGCGCTTCAACATATTTCATGTCTTCTGTGGTTGGGTTGGTGTCATCCATTCTTAGGTTACAGTGACCTTGATAGTCACGAGCGATACCAAAATTGATACAGATAGATTTTGCATGTCCAATGTGTGGAAACCCATTAGGCTCTGGAGGAAATCTGGTAATAATCTCTTTGTACTTTCCAGACTTTAAATCCTCTTCGACAATTGTGCGTAAAAAATCTTTGCTCTCACTCATTTTATTCAAACCCTTTTTGATGTAAAACTCTTATAAAGGCTGTATTTTATCATGCTCTGTATTAATTAACCCAAAAGTGTTAGGAGATGTCTTTTAGCAAAGCTCAAATTGAGAAAGTGTTTGATGGAGAAAAAGAGAACCTGCAAGTCTTGAAATTCAACTCAATTTGAGTGAGAGGAGGGGGGTTGTGTATTGATGTGTGAATTGAAAAGATCAGCGTTTGCGACTTTAAAAATCACAAACGCTGATTACAGTTTATTGGAACTGATTGAGCTTGTTGTTAAGATTTTCCGCCAAGCGAGAGAGATGATCCGCTGCTGCTGCGATCTCTTCTACACTTCTTGCATTTTGCGACGTCAATGTGTTGATATTAGAAACCATATCAACAATTTTATCGGTATCTTGCGATATTTTTCGTGAGTTTTGGGCACTGGTCGTGACTGCTGCAACACTTTCATCCATGACCTGTGTGGTTCCCAAAATGGTTGTTTCAACACCACTGGAAACGGTTGAGAGTCTTTCAATGTTTTTAGCATTTCTTCCCATCTGTTCGGATGAATCCACAATGGATTGAACAATGACATTAATCGTGGCATTGATCTCTGTGAGTGAGCTTTGCGTACGTTCGGCGAGCTTTCGTACTTCATCTGCAACAACGGCAAAGCCACGTCCATGCTCCCCTGCTCGTGCTGCTTCGATCGCCGCATTAAGGGCAAGAAGATTGGTTTGATCGGCAATATCTGAAATAACCGTTAAGATTTGTTTGACTTGTTCGGCTTCATGACTCATCTGTTCTAGTTTTTGAGCAAGGGCAGATTCTGATTGGCTGGCTTGATCCATCTCTCCACGAAGAGCAATGACTTCATTTTTAGCATTCTCCAGTCTACTTCCTGCGGTTGCAATGCTCTGTTTCATCGTTTCGGAAAGAGCAGCGGTCTCTTGAACAAACGTTTTGATAGTTTCAATCTCTTGAATGGTATTGGATACAATGGCCGAACTTTGTTCCGCATTTCTTCCTATTTGCATACTGGTGGTGCTGAGTTCATGCGAAACAGAGGCATTTTCATTGGAAGAGTTTTTGGCATCTAAAATGGTATATTCAAGAGTGTTTACTAAGTCATTAAAACTATCTACAATCTCTTTAATCTCGTTATTCTTTGCATAAGCAATTCTAAATTTGAGTTCTTTTGTCCGTACAAAATGGGTGATGCTGTCTCGAATGAGGTGAACCCCTTGCATAATGTTGTTGCGGATGAGAATGCTTAAGAAAATTGTTGTGGCAACAATTAAAGCGATGACAAGCGTCATCTCAATACTTGCATTTTTTTTGGTATCTTGCGCTAAAAGTGCGTTGTCTTCAGAAAGCTTTTTATTGTACGTCATCTGTTCATCAACCGTATCGGTTAAATTGCGTGACATTTTGCGATTTTTGAGCATAAAATCTTTTGCTTCCACTTTTTTATCTTCTCGTGATAGTTGCAAAACTTTATCGGCCATCGCTATGTAGATAGCATAGAGCTGTTTCTCTTTTTCATAAATTTCTTTATCTTTTGCATCGGATAGGTAGGTATTGTAATTTTTTAAATTTGCTTCAAATTCACCTCGATAGGTGAGGTATCTCTCATCCAGTGTTTTGATTTCATCTTTATCGTGGATATCTGTGCCTATATGTTCCCACAGTAAAAGTCTAATGCGATAAAACCCTCGTTGCATATCATCCAAGAGCAATACACTTGGTAACGTGTCATTTTGACAGGTGGTTGTGGTCGTATAAATCTGATCCATTTTAACAAGGCTAATGCCAAAAATAATAGATGCCCCCAAAATGGCTGATACTAACATCACCATGAGTTGTTTTGAAAGAGTCATACCTATCCTTTAGTAACGTAATATTTCATAATTTATAACACATTTATTATAAAATTAACGCTTTGATGGGGGCACCTTTTTGAATGGCCCCCATGGTTCTATTTACAGTGGATTAGAATTTATAATTTGCTTTAAATCTTAACTCATCTAAATCGGCTGTAAATTTAGTATTGTTAGAATAGCGTGTTGTTTCAATTTCTTGTTTTTCATATTGAAGTTCTAAACTCAGCCCTTTGAGTGCGGGAACGGCATAACTGACACCGGCTGCATAGGAGGTGTAATCTGCACTTGTTGTTGCACTTTTGACGCGATCTTGATTGGCTAAGCCATATTGTAAAATAGTTTTAAGGCCATCAACGCCGACTTTAGAAAAGTCATAGGTGAAATCAAAACGGTATGAATCGGTATTGGCTCTTAAAGAGGGGCTACTTGCTTTCACCAATGTTGCGGTATAACTAGAAGCACCGTTTCCCATACCCGCTATAACAGCATCATCGCTACTTGTTGTTGCTGCAGTAAATGCTGCACCAAAACCAGCCAATTCACTGATCGAAATACGCCCTGCTGTTTGGGTACCGTCATATCCAATAACATTAACGCCCGTTCCTGAGATCAAATCTGTTTTAGAACCACGGTAATTGGCGTCAAATCCTAATTTGAAACCGTTCAATGGAAGAACATAATTTGCTTCGGTGTAGTAGATATCTACATCTTTTGTATTGATTCCTGAGTTAACATCCCCTGCCCATGCATATTGCCCTGTTAAGGTAAGGTTCGGGATAGATTTATTAATAACAGCAACCGTATAAGCATCATCAAATTTGTACGTAGCACTTGCACTGACGCCTAAGAAGATAGCACGTTTTTCAAACGTTGGGGCATTTCCATCTGTCTCACCCATTCCGGTACTGGTTCTTCCTTGGAATTTATCGATATACCCAGCCATTAAAGTTGTTGCTGGAAGATCTGTATTGACTATTGTTGCACCCTCGAAAGATTCTTTCACAATGCGTGAACCACTTCCATTGACAATAGGTGTTGAGATAAATTGACGACCAATCTTTGCATTTGTTTTACCAAGAGTATAGCCTAGATAGGCTTCTGAAAGAACGGCACCTGAGCCATACATATCATCTTTATACGCCTCTTTGCCCTCTTCATCAACAAATGGCGCAGCGTTAGCTTGTATGGTTGTTCCTAAGTTAAATCCGTAAAAGGCATCTGTAACATAATTCAATACGACCGTAGTATTAAGAATATCTCCTGATTTTGCAGTATCTTTTAGAACACTGGTTGGAGATGTTGAAGAATTAAGTTTTTCCGTATCTTTATCAAAATACCAAACCTTAAGTTCCCCACTCACTTTACCATTTTTGAACGCATCCGCAAGCGTGTCTGCTGCAAAAGAACATGATGCCATACCCGCTATGAGCATCGTTACTACACTAAGTTTGACCAATTTCATACATACATCCTCTGTGTTTTATAAAAGGCAAATACGGTTACATGTAAAAAGATTCACCCACTCTCCTTATGATGTAAAGAGTGGGTTTAGAAGTGTTATCCTAATTTACTCGCATCAATCACGTTGTAATCAAGACCCAATTTCTTAGCATCAACACCCAATGCTAAACCTACCAATTGAGAAAGGTGAAGAA